>JACCEB010970753.1_pt1 | contig 25619 bp, 20 predicted proteins | sample 7454761 | NCBI WGS metagenome assembly JACCEB01 (sample SAMN15323454, study PRJNA562643) | freshwater metagenome | isolation source: river surface water | place: USA:Blue River Watershed | collected 2017-08-18
GACCTACCTGACCTAACTGACCTAACTGACCTAACTGACCTAACTGACCTAACTGACCTAACTGACCTAACTGACCTAACTGACCAAACTGATTATATATTGGATGGTTTGGTTGAATATCTGAATCAGGTGGTGGTTTCATTTGAACAATTTTAGTTGGAGGAGGAGGTGTTATTATATCTGATATAATTTCATTAAAATCATTTAACATAACTATTCCCACATATTCTGACTTATCTTCTTTTGGTAAAGATACTAATTTCATTACACCTGATACTGATGGCGATGATGATTTTGATAAACCTAATGATTTTAATAATGCCGCTAATAATTCTGGGTCAATTGGTGTTCCTGGTGGTGGTGCTGTTGATGGTGCTGCTGGTGCTGTTGATGATGCTGTTGTTGCATCAGATAGTGCTGGTGGTGCTGGTGCTGCTGGTGTTGCTGGTGCTGCTGGTGCTGCTGGTGTTGCTGGTGCTGCTGGTGCTGCTGGTGCTGCTGGTGCTGCTGGTGCTGCTGGTGCTGCTATTGGTACTTTATTAAAAATCAAAGATAAATCTACGCTAGCATTATTATATGCATATTCAAAATTCAAAATTAAGTTTAATATTAAATCTATAATTTCTTTACCATCGGAATACATTATTAGTTCATTAAATATTTGTATAAAATATGAATAGACGTATGTTGTTACAAATCTATTATCATGATTACTTATATCAATCTTATTAATTAACTCACCTAAGACTTTGATTTTATCCTTTATTTGTTTCATTTCATTTGTAGTATATAAATTATCACCTCCAATCATACTCAAAGTTCTTGATAATTTACTATGTTTTATTCTTTTATCGACTAAATCTCTTTTGATTTGTTTTTTATTTGTTTTTTTGAATCCACCTGACATTGATTTTCCTAAAATTTTTTTTAATTTATTAATAATGTCTTTATCATCACATGTAGTTGTATTTAATTTGTAATTTTTTAAATCATTCATAGTTAGCTCATTAAATTGTATTATAATTTCATATCTCTTTGCTGCATCAGATTGTTGTATAATTATATTTGGTTTAAACAATTGATTGATTATTTTATAAATATCATTACATCTAGATAATTTATAAAAATTAACAGAATCATCATCAATCATATCTTTTCTTTCATTATCTGTTAATTTTGTAAAATAATTAATTTTTATCATATATATCTTGTAAAATTTAATTAATTCATTTAAAACTGTTTTTACATCTTCCAACAATAAAATTGTATTATTTTTATTTTTTAAATAAATTTTCTTTTTTATATATTGTGGGTATTGAAAAATTATTTCAATATTTATCGGTTCCGTATATAGAAAATAAATAGTTTCTATCATTTTATCTATAGGCAATTTGTTATCAATAAAATTTATTAATAACATCCCTAAAATCATTGTTATTTTTAACATTTTTATTAAATATTTATATGCATTATCATTAATAGATTGTATGGTTTTGTTATTAATTAGTGCATTAAATAGATTATCTATATTTTTTTTTACTAACGATAATATAATATTTAATATTTTAACTATATATAAATATGCTGTCTCATATTTATCTTTTTTTTGTATTTGATTAAGATATGATAAAGAATTAATTAATAATATATATAATTGGTCTAAATCTCTTATAGTGTTTAATCTTGTATTATTTTGTAGTATATTTTTACTTTCATCAAATTTTTCTTCAATTAATTTTACCATCATTGTATTATGTCCTGATGGTACTGGTAGTCCTCCAGGTGGTGGTGGTGCTGGTCCTCCTGATAGTCCTCCTGGTGGTGCTGGTCCTCCTGGTAGTCCTCCTGGTGGTGTTGGTCCTCCTGGTGGTAGTGGTAGTCCTCCTGGTGGTGTTGGTCCTCCTGGTGGTACTGGTGGTGCTGGTAATGGTACTGGTGGTGCTGGTCCTCCTGGTAATGGTACTGCTGGTGGTGGTGTTGGTGATGGTGTTGGTGATGGTGGTGGTGTTGGTGGTTTTGGTACTGGTAGTCCTGGTGCTCCTGATCCTCCTGGTGGTGGTGTTGGTGATGCTCCTGATCCTGATCCTGTTCCTGTTCCTGTTCCTGTTCCTGGTGCTGGTAGTGGTGGTGGTGGTGGTGTTGTTCTTCCTGGTGCTCCGGATCCTGGTAGTGGTGGTGCTGGTACTGCTGGTGGTGGTGTTGGTGATGGTGGTCCTCCTGGTGGTCCTGATCCTGGTAGTGGTGGTGGTGGTCTTGATGGTTTTACTACTGGTGCTGGTACTGCTGGTGGTGGTGGTCCTCCTGGTAATGGTACTGCTGGTGTTGGTGTAATAAATGCTTGGACAATATCATAATATTCATCAAGGTCTTTTATTAATTGTGGGGTTATTGGTATAAGAGCACCACCAACTTGTGCTTTTTGTGTTTTTTCAATCAGTTTATATAATTTTTCAATCATATGAATTGATTCATTTAAAAAAGGTTTTGAATCGTTATTAGCCTGTATTAAACTTTCCATGGTTTTTGATAATTCTTTTGAGTTTGGTTGAAATTTAAAAAATTCTTCACATATGGTTTTAATTTCAGCGATAATAGCTTTTTGACGGTCTTGTACATTTTTAACGAATTCATTACAACCTTCTAATGCAGGAACGAAATTAGTTTCAATTACACCGCTTGTCATGCTAAATTCTTTAATAAGAAGGTTAAATTTATCAGCTGCATCATTAAGTTGTGGTAAACTACGGTTAACAATATTAGGAATATATTTAGTAAATATTTCATCAAGTAAGGGGGTTATTTTAGCATAATTGTCTTTTTGTTTTTTATAATCTTCATTAACAGCATCATAATTTGCTTGACTCTTTGAAATATCAGATAAATATTTCAAGATTAATTTTTTATTTTCCATTGATTCTTTGATAATGTTATCATAAACTGCTTTTTTGTCATTATATTTTGAAAATATTTTAGCGTATATTCTGGTTTCTTCAGCTTCCTTCTTATCAATACCACCTGATCCATCTTCAGTTAATTTTTTATGAATAGTTGCTTTTTCTAATTGATTATTGATTTGTTGAATTGATGGTATATTATCCATATAATCCTTATAAGCTTGTTCAAATTTATTAAATAATTTATTATCAAGAATCAAACTTTTATCTTCAATTAATTTTCTAATACGCGCAATTTCTGATTGTGTTGCAGTATTTCTTTTTTCAACTTCAGACATAAAATTGCTGATAATGGTATGGTCATTATCAAGTTTTTTTAATTCTGATTCATAATATTCAAACATAGTTCCGGTTGTCTTTTGTTGCAAAAATCTAAAATACTTCTGTTGTGATTCATTGGATATTAATTGTTGATATCTAAAAATTAGATAATTAACGTCTTCTATTCTTTTATTAAGTAATGATTCTAGTATAAGTTTGTTTGGATTATAAGCTTTAGCAAACTCTTTCATTTGTCCTGAGATTTTATCAATACGCTTAAAAATCTTCTTGATTTTTTTCAATAATGATCTCAATTTGAATTTTAGTTTTAAATTACTAAAAAACCCACCACCTTCTTGTAATTCATCATATGTTTCCAATTCTTTATTTTTTTGTAATGGTAATTTACGATGTGTTTTATAATTAGATTCTGGTGGCATTAAGCGTTTACTTTTTTTAATTTGATTTTTATGTGTTCGTGCTCCATTCTTAATAGCTCGTTTCTTTAGACTTTTATAATTTGATAAGTCCATTAATATTTATCTTTTATTTAATGAAGAAGAAAAAACCAGAAAAAATAACACAATAAAAATTGAATTAATAAAATGGTATAAATAGATATTAAAAATTATATATAATATGCCACTTGCTATTGAATCACTCTTAATTTCTAATATTTCTTTTTGTAATAAAGAAGCATCTAACATCAGATGCAATGATTTTAAACAGAAAATGATTGATTATTTGGATAACAAATATAAAATCAAAATCAACAATAAGGATTTCGTCAAGATTAATCCGAATATTCTTAAAAAAAACATTGAAAAACATCAACATCTGCTTAGTTTGAAAAGTGCTGGTAATCCCTATTATTTCTTTCTAACTAAAATCAAAGGTCAGAATTGTTGCTTTTACATTGACCAAAAAATTGTAGAAGGGCATAACTATCCGCGGATTATTTATGTTCAATATCGTTTTGCTGATTATCTTTTCAATGATACTCTAATTAATGGTGAACTGATTAAGACATATGACAATGAATGGTCTTTCTTGATTTCAGACCTTATTCTCCTAGAAGGGAAAGTAATTGACAGTTCAGTTAATATTCATCAACGTGTTGACATGATTTATAAAATCCTAAGTAATCATTATCAACCAGATCCAGTTTTTGATATTTGTCCTCTACAAGTTCGTCGGTTATTCTATTATCATGAATTAAATAACCTAGTCAAGGAGTTTATTCCTAGTTTAGGATATAATTCAAAAGCGATTTGTTTTCATACATTGAATCCTAAATATGATAGTTATATCTATTATTTTTCGGATGATGAAAAAAAAATGTTTTTCAGACAACAATCGAAGGTTAAAGAGGATAAACTAGAGAAACGTGATGCATTATCGAATGAAAAAGATACGATTGATTCATCGTTATTGGCTAATATCCTCTTTGTTAAAAACACGATTGATGATTTGTATCAAACCTATTGTAATGATGGTAATAAAATTAAGGAACTTGGATATGCGGCTATTCCGACACAAAGACATAGTCATCATCTACGTGTGATTTTCAATCAAACACCTGGTTCTCATTATTTTAATTGTCGTTATTCAAAAATCTTTAAAAAATGGATTCCAATTGAAGAGGTTAAAGTAAAAAATGCTGATGAATGGTCTAAAATCAAGCAAATTATTGATAAAGTTGAAAATTAAGCTTGTGGATCAAAAAATCTGTTAGGTGTAAAAATTAATTTATCACTTGTTTTATTTTTATTATTTTTATTATTTTTATTTGTGAAGTTATATCTAGATGAAATAGTATATCTAGGTGAAATTTTATCAAGATTATTTAAATATTCTGGTCTTCTATCAAGATATTCAGAAGTATTTTGGGTTTGTTGTTTTTCATCACATAAATAATTATATTTTTCACAATCTAAAATAGGAGAATTGAATGGTTCATGTTTGTAGAAAAATAATTTTAAGATTAATAATATTATAGATAACATAAGTAACAAATTAATAACTTTTGTTTGGTTCATTTCTAGTATCTAGTATCTTTAATTTGCTAAAAGAAAAAGTTATTTAATATTTAATTATTTAGTTATTCTCCATTGGAATGGTTTAAGAAATTTATCAGTTATTTTTCTAGATTGTATATTACCACTAATATAATAAACACCTGATTTAGTTGAATATAAATATTTACTTCCACTAACCGATTTTAATAAGCATATTTCTTTTGATTGTCCTAGAAATTCAACTTCCCAAATTTGAGAATCTTGTGCAGCATTACAATCTTTGATTTCTATTTTTTCATTATTACTTGTAACTTTTAAACATTTTCCATCTGATGTTTTAGTTTTAATAAAATATGAATTAGGGTTATTAAGTCCAGTATGTTCAATAAATAACATTTGACCAGTATAAACACTTTGAAGAGGTGATTTAATAACTAAATCTAGTAAATCAAATAAACTACCTTTAGATTTAACTTCATAGTTAACATCTTGAAACCCAACTGCATACCCTACATCTTTTTCTTCATTACTTGTGAAAGGAGGTTCATTTAGGTCGGTTTCATCTAGGAATTCTTTTTTGATACGATATGTTTTTCTTCCAAAATTTGGTTTATTATGACCAATTTCAAAATATGCTAGATTGTATAATCCATCTTCATTGGAATATATACTACCACTATTTTTTCTTTCGGTTCTTTTATCATTCCATACAAAAGTATGATTCATAGGGACTTCTTCTAGGGCTTTATTATTAATACATACCATTGGGACTTTATTTCTACCATAATAAGTTGATGGGTTAACTGATGAATTTTTATCTATATTTTGAGGAACAATTGCTGACCCAAAGCATCTATATAATTCTCCATTTTCGGTAAAATCTTCGGCATTATAAAAAGACATATCTTTACCTCTTATTCTTCTAAATGCAATTCTAAATTTTGCAGCAATACTAGTCTTCTTTTTTGCGTTCCATTTCCAAGTCCATTTATTAGGGTCTGGAAATTTTATCCATTTTGAATTGGCTGAAATAAGAACATTAGTTTTAGTAGGACCTTCAAATTTAGAACCTGGTAAATTATATTTAACTGGGTTTGAACCACCGATTTTTTCAATAAAACGTCCTCCACTAGGGTTTAGGTTAGTATTAGGTGCTACAACTAAACCTAAAGGATAATATGTGTCATTTTTAATTTTTACTGGTTCAGATGCCCATAATGACATGCTCTTACTACCTCTCATATTTTTATCATCTGTTATTTTCTTATAAACATTAGTTTTGATTAATTTAATAGGGGCTTCTTTTTTGATTTTTTTAGGTGGTTGTTGTAGACAAGATTGTATTTTAATGGGATGAAATTCCTTATCTAATCCCCAATAAAAGATATCATATTTTTCAATTTCATGAAATGGATTATTTTTTGCTTCAACAATTGATTCCCATTCAATTTGTTCACCATATATTTCCATATAATCTTGAAAATGTTTCTTTCCTTCACTCTTATCTGCCTCTGCTATAATCATAATCCATTTAATAAAAATTTGACTGACATAATCAACTAAATTGGATGGGTGTTTTAATTGTGAAACATCTTTGAATTGTTGTGAATCACATATACGAACAACCATACCTTTGATATATTGATTATTAATTTTTCTAGGAGGTTCGATTTTAATTTTTCTTTCCTTTTCTAGAATCTTATTATATGCAATATCTAATTTTTCAATTACAACATTACTATAAATTTTTAGTTTACAATCACGTTCACATTCTCCATCATCGCCCGTATCACCTTTAATACCTTTTTCACCTTGACTACCTATTACACCTTCTTTTTTATTTAATGTTATCATAGTATAATAATTAAATACACTATTACCAATTGTAATTAAAGTAATTATATATATAAACCAAAATAATCCATAAGTTATAGGGTTAATAATGTTTCTAGATATAACAATACCCATATAAAATAAAAAAGCGGATACAAATATAAATCCTGATATGAAATATATCAAAAGATCACTTTTTTCGCCCTTTTCTTCCATTTCTTATTATTTACAAAGAAATTCTTTAGTTAAAATTACAATATATAAAAATTAAAGAAAAAGAATTAAGATGGTTATTTTCTTGCTGTTACTAAATTATTTCCGGTTGCTGAAAGAGGATTAAACCAAATAAATTCATTGATAATAGCATTATAATTAGGTTTTGTTTTTTCTGGTAAATCCTTAATAATATATGTAACTGGTCCTAGAGCAGTTTTATCATATTCTGATTTAAGATATTTATTAAATTTAGTGCTTTTTATTAGGTAATATTTACTTTTACAATTTGATTCAATATTACCATTTTTATCTACACAAACAATTTCCCACATTAAATTAGGGTTATTGTTATTCAATTTATTATTAATTGTTACTAGAGTTGCATTACGTTCTACTTCAAAATAGTTATTTAATTCTTTTTGTCCTTCTTGTTGTTTTCTAATTAAATATGAATTGACGATATTCATACCTGAATGTTTAATATATATTTTATCAGCATTACCTACATTAGTGACTTGAACTTCTAGAGGCATTTCTAGCCAAGTAAAAACACTATATTTTTCAGATCTATGAGGTGAACCATGAAATCCAACACCTAGTTTATTTTCATCAACTAAATCATTTTTGAATTCAAGTGGTTTCATTTCATCAGTGATTGTAGCTGTATTTTTAATTTGATATAATTTAAAGCCATATGGTTTAACAAAACCTTTAACTGCAATTGAAGTATTTATATTAGCAGCATAATTAACATCATTACATCTCCAAATAGAAAGTGACCCTACCCCTTTAACTTTTTTACTATCCCATACTTGATTCAATGGGCAATTAGAAATATTTTCTAATAATTCTTCAGCAACTAATCTAATTGGTTGTCTTTCAGGAGTATTGTAACCATATTGTTGTCTAGGGTTAAAATTTAATAAATTAGGTACTACTAGAAAGCCGCATGCACGAAACCATTTTTTAAGACCGGAATCATAAAAATCTTTTGGTTTCCAGATAGTAACTGGATTCTTTACTTTCCCAGAGCCATTTCTCCAAACCATTGTCCAATCTTGTGGTGGTATTAAAAATTTATCAGGACCAGCAATTAACAATGTTGGAAATGCAGGACCTTCTGTATTAATACTATTCATGAAGGTTGTTCTATCACTTTCTTCAGGTGGAACTCCATATTTTTCAATAAATTTACCTGTGCTAGTTTGGTCAAAAACGGTTGTAATAATATCACCCAATGAGTAATAAACTAAACCTTTATGATTATATGGTCCAACACGAAAGGCTGAAAAGGGTAATTTTCCTAGTTTCTTAACACTATAAATTTTATTGTAGAGATTAGTTCTTAATATATTCAAGTCTGGTGGTGGTCTTAATGTTAATGCTTTATATTCTTCAGGGTCAGAACAATATTCAATTACTCTAGGATGAAATATTCTATCAGTACCCCAATAATAGACATCATATTGTTCAATTTCTTTGAAAGGATCACCTTTAAGACCCGTTGGTTTTTCATCATAACCTTCTGTTTCTAGATAATCTCGGATTATTTTTTTATCATCACTTGGGTCTGATTCAACTAATAATTTAATCCAGTTTTGATAAATATCTACAATATACCCATTGACCATTTTTTTGGTTTTAATTTTAGAAACTTGTTTATAACCATTTGATTTGCAGATACCACTTATACGTTCAGTTATTTCACCATTTCGTATAATTGGTTTATCATTTAATATAGCTGTTCTTCCTAAAGTTTTAATTATAAGATTGCTATAATATTTATTTAGTTCATCCATAATACCTAGACTACATACTTTACTATCACATGTGGTATCACACATTCCACTATATCCCATGTCACCATTATCTCCGATTCTACCTTGTTCACCAGGTAAACCTCTTTTAAATCTTAATACATTATAAAAAACACCAGTTGCAACAATATTACCAATGGTTAATACTGAAGCAATATAGAGTATCCAAAAGAATGCTTTTAGGGTGTTATGTTGTATATTTTCTGATATTTTAAGACCTAAATAAAGTATTCCTGCAATACTGATTATAAATAATCCAATATAAAAAACAAACATCTTATACTTAATTAGTAAAAAGAAAAAATCAATCTAGAAAACTAAACGAAAACTAAAAATGAAGTTATGATTATGATGAAGCAGCATTACCATTAGCGGCTAACATTTCGATTTGTGGTTTAATTTTGGTAATAAAAACATTAACTGGTTCTGAACCGGTTTTACATTTGGCTTCTAATTTATCAATTTCTTTATTGAGAATACCTACTTTTTCTTTCATGTCATTACTCATACATTGTTCAACATCAGCTAAACATTTAGGGTCTAATTCAGGATAAACAGTTTGTAATGATTGAATGATTCTTTCACGGCACTTTTCTGTTCCACATTCAGTATCAACTGAACAGACTCCTGGTGCACCCTTGGGACCTTTACGTCCTGGTGGACCACGAGGACCTTTAATACCAGGGTCATTTCTTAATTCTATATAATATTGTACTGATAAAACAATATTGAAGACTGTTAAGCCTAGAAGAAACATGACTAACCAAAAACATATTTTTAAAGTTTTTTCTTCAATAGTTAAACTAAATATTAAAGATATGACAAAAATACTTATTATTAATATTGTCCAATAAAACATTATTCTTAATATCTAAATAGATTTTTATTTATTTATTTAGAAAACAGAACCACAAGTATTACCGTCACAAACACCAACCGTACAACTTCTACATAAATCATAAGGCATTGAACCTCTACCAATTGGACTTTCTAGAAATGGTGCATTATATATATTAGCCTTCATATACATATTTGCATTCAAAGGTGTATTTTGAAAATTTTCTTTAAATTGAGCTGCATTATCACCATTAAATCCAGGTAAGTCATATTTGGCTGCTCTTTGTTCATTAAACCATTGTTGAGGTGAAAATTTAGTAATACATGTTCCAGTAACAGTACAATCTCTAGTGTTTAATTGGTCCATTGAATTCATAGGGTATGTACATCTGCTAATTTGCTGTAATTTAGTTAATTGAGGTGCTCTATAATCAATATTAATTCTGTCTTTTTCAGAATCAAGTAAGATTTCTAAATTTCTTCTGTCATCGAATTTTACATGTTTAGTTTGGTTTTGGTCTTGTTCTAGGGAGTGAACATTTTGAATTGGTTGGATTAGTTGAATGGGTTGAATGGGTTGGATGTTTTGTCTAGGTTGATTATGAACAATATAGTCTGTATAAAAAAGAAAATATAGAAAAATGATTGTTAGTGTTACTAGAATAGGTTTATAATTCTTTTTTAATTGTGCAAGATACATTTATTATTTATTTATTTCTGTTATAAGATATTTTTCTATTTTGGAAAACTATATAAAATAATTTAGGTTATTTAAATTTATAATGGACAAAAAACCCATAATATTAGATTATAACACATATATCATAGATGAAAATTTAAAATTCAAAAATCCGGAAACTAGATACAATAATGTTTTTATTCCAATCAAAAACAAATCTCATCCTTTAATCTTTAAAACACCTAGATTATATATGCCTTTTAAACCACATATCAACACTAATACAAATAATCAATCCAAGGGATTTGTTAGATTATCTTTCGATAACATAAAAATCGATAAAAAAATAGAAGATTTTCATCATTTCATAAACAAGACTGAAAAAACATTGAAGAATAGATTAAATGAATCAAATATCATTAATAATTTAAATATTAAAACACCTAGAATAAAGATGCAAAAAACAATTCAAAAATCAGATGGGTATCCTGATTATTTTAATATCAATTTTAACATGAATGAATTAAAGATTTATGATTCCTCTCTCAATTTGGTTGATATTAATCAGGTTGATGGTAATTTCTATGCATTTTTCGTAATTGAATTAACTGGATTTTTTTATAATCATAAAACACATACTATTAAATTAATATGGAATCTATTACAATTCAAATTAGATAAAATAAAACAAATTATAGATGAATGTCTTTTTCTAGATGAATATGACCCTCCACCAGTTGAAGTCTTAAAATTAAAGAATCATCCAAAACTAGATAAATTTTTTAAAATGATGAGTGTTGGTGTACCTAGAATGGCTATTCAACATAAAATGACATTAGATTCAATTAATGTTTCTTTTCTAGATTATGCACCTGACACAGATTTTAATACTATTCCTGAACATCTACGTTCTTCTTTAGATAATATGAATAAAGAAAAGGAAAATGAAAAAGATAAAGAAAAGGTTAAGATAAATTTATTAAATATTATCAAACAGCGACAAAAAGAGAAAAAACCAATCGCAATTCATATTCCTAAAAAAACTTTAACTGTTCCATCATTACTAGAAATCCAAAATGCATATAAAAAACTATTAAAAAAAGATGAAATTGAAATTTAATAATTTCTAGGTTTGGCATATTCAACTGAAGGCATTGTATAACCTAGATTTTTACGAGGAATATTCTCATATGCATTATCGTTCTCTTCTTTGCTAGAAAAGGTTACATAAACTATTTCATTGGGAGAAGTATGTTTTTTACCTTTAACATTATAATAATGAATAATAGAACCAAATTGTGATAAATAGTATTTTATTTCACCATCAGTTAAACTTGGGTCTAAATCAGTTAGTTTAAGCCCAATTATTTTAGGACCATTATCTTCTCTAGGTTCTCTAGGTTTATATTTTTCTTTTCTATCTTGTTCTCCAATCTTTTCTTTATTACTATTATCATTATCATTTTGTCGTAGATTTTTTTGAGGACATTTAATAGACCAATGTTCACCTGAACCGCAATAACGACAACTAACAATATATTTTTTATCACCTTCATTCGTCGTCAATGTATTAGTATCAAATAACGATAATGGTTTTGAAGAGGGTAACGATGATGAATCATAATAAATCTTTTGATTAAGTTCTTGTTTAGGTTTTTCAGCATTTTTAAAATGATAAAATTTCAAATCAGGTGATATATCAAAACTGACATCATCTGCGGTGGTATTATGTTCATTCTTTTTATCATTGACAGCCATACCAAATTTCTTCCATGTCATTCTTTCTTTGATTTTAGAGGCAACATCAGATGGATATGTTTTAATTTCATATGTCGATTCAATCTTTTTAATAACTTCTTCTTCTTTTTCAAATTTTACGTCAACTTTAATATTATCACTTGCATAATAATAGTAATTTTTATCCATTGTATTAATTATTATTTATTTATTATTGAATCTGTTTACTTTATGTTAAATTGAAAAATGGTATAAGTAAATTAATAAAAATATATATACTATCTAACCAATTAAATAGAAAAATGCGTATTATTAATGAACTTCAACTAGATTTTGATGATGTTTTAATCATGCCTAAACGTTCAACATTAAAATCTCGTAGTGAAGTCAATCTAGAACGAACATATCATTTCGTGAATAGTAATCAAGATTGGACAGGTGTTCCTATTATGGTTGCTAATATGGACACAACTGGAACATTTGAAATGGCTCAAGCACTTTTTAATTATAAAATTATCACCTGTATTCATAAACACTATTCACTAGAACAATGGAAGACATTTCTAGCCAGCATTCAAAATGAATCATATTTTAATTATTTTACAGTTTCAATTGGTATTACTGACCAAGATATTCAACTATTAAATGATATTATTGCAATCGATAATCGTATTCGTTTTATTTGTGTTGATGTTGCAAATGGATATACTGAAAATTTCATTGAAAAAGTCAGAGCAATTCATAAATCTCATCCAACAAAGATTATTATTGCTGGTAATGTAGTTTCTGCTGAAATGGTTGAAGAATTAATCCTATCAGGTGTTGATATTTGCAAGGCAGGCATTGGCGGCGGTTCAGTTTGCACTACACGTATTAAAACTGGAGTGGGTCGTCCTCAACTTTCAACTATTATTGAGTGTGCTGATGCCGCCCATGGTCTAAAAGGGTTTGTTATTAGTGATGGTGGTTGTAAAAACTCAGGTGATATTGCAAAAGCATTTGCCGCTGGTGCTGATTTTGTAATGTTGGGTGGGATGATGGCAGGTCATGATGAATCATCTGGTGATGTGGTTGAAGAAAATGGAGTTATGTATAAGGAGTTTTATGGTATGAGTTCTGATACGGCTATGATTAAACATCGTGGTGAAGTCGCTAAATATCGTGCATCTGAAGGTAAACGCGTTCTAATTAAATATCGTGGTCCAGTTGAAAATACAATTAATGATATTATGGGAGGTGTTCGTTCAACATGTACTTATGTTGGTGCATCTAAACTAAAAGAACTATCAAAACGTACAACATTCATTCGGGTTAATAAACAATCCAATGAAGTCTTTGGTAAAAATTAAATAAAAAAGTTAAACCATATAATATTGATTAAGCACTTTTATACTTTTTTCTTACCATAACAATCATTCAATAACATATATGATTGATTTAATTTGTTTTTAAGTTGTTCAATACAGTATCGGTCTTCTTTTAGTAGAGCCAATGTCAGAATTGTTTGCAAAATTAAAACTGGATAAATAACATTATCAAGTCCCAAAATAATAATAATAATAATACAAAGAAGACTATAAAGCAAAGATATCATTCTAGATATTTGTAAGTAATATCAATCAATTATATGATATGAATTCAATTTTTTAGATAACCTAAATTAGTAAATAGGGTTATTATTTTTTGCATATTTTTATTATTTTCATTCATATTATATTTTGAATATAAACTATTATTAAAATTAGTATTATCTTGTATCATATATTTTTTTGTATCAATATAACAATTTACATTATTGATAATTCTTATAAAATTAAACCACATATCATCACATTTTGAAAAATCTTTTAAATATAATTCTTTATTAAAAATTAAATCATGAGATGATATATTTTTGAAGAATTTAGGATGATATAAAACCCCACCTTTTCCTGTACAAAAATTATATAAATTTATTTTTTTTAAAGTATCACGATTATCATAATTAATATTTTCTAAATCATCAGATTTTAATGTAAAACCTCTATAATTTATACAACAATCATGTATAATATAATCATTAATATAATTTTCAATCAACATATTATCATAAACAGTATCATCATCAATTGTAATAATAATACAGTCATCATTCCATTTTTCTTTAAGAAGTGGTATTAATTTTCTATATGGTCCTTCATTTTCAACCCATCGTATTTCAAACATAGAATTTTCTTCTATAAAATTATTTAAGTATGTATTTGTTATTATTTTATCTTTAAATCCAGTATCTAATAAAAAAGGTTCTTCTGATAGAAAAATATAACATTTATTTGGTTTAACTGTTTGAAATTTAATACTTTCTAATGTTTTTAATAATATATCTTGATTTTTAAATATTGAAGTTAAAGACACAAAAATATTATCGTTCATTTAACTATTTTTTAAATATTAATAATAAAATATATAATGCAAAATAAACCTATATTCGATTCTGATTTATTTTGGGAAAATAGATATAAATCTGGAGGTAATTCAGGTTCAGGTTCATACAATAAAATGGCTGAGTTTAAAGCAAAAGTTATAAATAATTTTATCAAAGAAAAATCAATTAAAAGTGTGATTGATTATGGGGTGGGTGATGGTAATCAATTAAAACTTATTAATACTGAAAATATTAATTATATTGGTTTAGATGTTAGTCCTACTATTATAAATAAATGCAAAGACATTTTTAATAATGATTTTACTAAAAGTTTTAAATTATGTAATGAATTTGATTTTAATTCAGTTATTGCGGATTTATCTATATCATGTGATGTAATTTATCATTTAATAGAAGATAATGTATTTTTTGAATATTTAGAAAATTTGTTTAAATCTTCATCAAAATATGTAATTATATATGCTAAAGATGAAAATATTAATCATGCTTCTCATGTGAAATTTAGAAAATTTACAAATTATATACAAAAACAATTTCCAGAGTGGTATTTAATACAATATATTGAAAACATACATAAAGAAAGTCCATCTAATTTTTATATGTATGAAAAAAATAGTTTATTAAACAAATGGTCTCAATACATTGAAAATAAACTAATTCCATTAATTGGTAAAGAACCTGAAGGAAATATTTATTCAATTCATAAAACCATCCAAAAAAATTTACTTATGTTACCCAAACAACATAATTTCATTGAAATTATGAAAGTTATTAAACCAATAAATATTCTAGAAATAGGGTTTAATGCAGGTTTTTCTTGTTTATTAATGTTACTATCTCAGCCACAATCTATTAATATTACATGTGTTGATATAAATGTTCACCCTTATGTTATACCATGTTTTGATATTATTAAAAAAGATTTTGAACAAGAACAAGTATCTAGAATTAATTTAATTACAAAAAGTTCACATGAGGCTTTACCAATCATGATATCAGAAAATAAAAAATATGACCTGATTCATATTGATGGAGATCATAGTTATAATGGTGCAAAACAAGATTTAGATGATTGCATTAAATTATGTAATCAAGGAACTATTATTATTTTTGATGATACTAATCTAGATTATCTTAATAATTTATGTAATGAATATATAAAAAATGGTATTTTTAAAGAGTTTATTTTTAATAAACAAGAATGTACCAAATATCATCATCGATTTCTTGAAAAATTATAAGTCATATTTCTTTTTGAATTCTTGTGGAGTCATAATAGGAATCTTAAGACTTCTAGCTTTATCTAATTTACCACCTGATTCATTAACATCTTTCGCTAAGAGAATTGCAGTTTTTGATGAAACAGATGAACCATTAGTACCACCATTTTCTTCAATAATTTTTTCTAGTTCTTTATCACGAAAACCAGTCATCACAATTGTCATGTCTTTAAATTTTTGTTCTTCAGATGTAGATGTTGTTTGACTAGCAACAATATATTTAAGATTAATATCATCTAACCATTTTTTGAATTTCTCAAGACCTTTAAGAAAGACTTCAGCACTTTTTTCTTCAAAACCATTAATATCAATAATCATGTGTTTCGTTACCTTTCTAGTAAGAATATCAGGGTAAACATCCAAAACCATTTTAGATTTACGTGGTCCCATACCAAGACCAAAAACACCACTTGCTGCCATTAACTTTTCTAGTGGGTGTTTTTTATTTTTAATCTCTTGAAGTACATTGTATTGTTTTTCAGCTAGTTTCTCCTTAGTATTAGGTAATGATAAAATATCATCCATCGTCATATCCATAATACTTTTAACATCAGTAAAACCAGCATCATAATAACGTTTAATGGTTGAACTACTAATACCTTCTGCTTCTAGGGTCGTCATAAAATAAGTAATCTTCTTAATTTCAATTTCATCAGTATCCCCTTCTTCATCGACATAAATATCAAAACCACCTTCATGCCATTTATATTTAATATCCTCTGGCATGGATGCTCCTAAGGGTGCCTCCTTAACCACACTTTCAATATATGGGATTACATCACCACTTCGAATGATGTTTACAACTGCTCCTGGTCCTAGTTTATTATCTAGAATATATTTGGCATTAAAGGCGGTTGCTTTTTGGATAGTAACCAAACCAATCTTAATAGGTTTAATCTTAATACGAGGAATAATTTTACCATGACGTGAAACTTCCCAAAGGATTTCTTCAACTTCACCAATACCACGTTGTTCATCCAAATCCATCTTAAATGCTCGACTATAATCAGGGTTACCATCGACATTACGGTCTTGAGGTTTATCTTGTGTGATAATTAAACCATCAATTTCGTATTTGCTTTCTAGTTTCCATTCAGGAAGCATCCGCATCAGAGTTTCTTCTTCAATATGTTTGGTTTTCATAAGAAGTGTTCTAGGTGTTTTAAAACCATAATCAGTGAGTTTCTCAAATTGCTTACTAGGTTTAATTCCATACGGATAGATAATTTCATACATTACTAGGTCTAAGTCAGTTAATTCTTCAGGGACTGAATATTTAGAATTCATTAAACCAGCAACCATACTACGAGGGTCAGTTTTAATAGTTTTATACTTTTCATCGTATTTTTTACGGGAAATAATTAATTCACCACGAACTGCTAATTCTTTATCAACATTAATAACAGGATGTTTAATATATTTTAGGAGAGATGTAATATCTTGTCCAACACTACCATCACCACGTGTATATAGTTTAATATTATTCATCGTATCAATAGTCATTAAACATGACATACCATCTAGTTTTTCAGAAACAATATAATCACCAGGATATTTAACTGACCATTTTTCGACTTGTTCTTTTCCAGGTTTAATTTTATCCATACTTCCCATCCAATAAGGTAGTTTAACTTTTTCTTTTTCGGTTGATAATTCAGAACGAACTTTTGTCCAAATTTTATTAGTTGGTGAACGTTCTTTGAGAATCTCTTCAATCTTATCATAAGCAGAATCACTTACAATAGGTTCTCCAGTACCATAATAATAATGGTTTGCCAGTTTAATAAATTTAATACCATTGGCAATTGTTACAGTTTTGGCAAATTTTTCAGGATTCTTTTTAATAGATTCTAAATCAAATTTAGTAAGATCGGTTTCAAAAGACATGTTAAAGATGTATATATTTAATAATATAATTATAATTTTATATTTCAATTTTTATATTCAGATATAAATTCTTCAGGTGTTATCAATCTAACCGGATATTTATCATGAGTAATACCAGGTCTATATGGTATAGGTGGACATTTTTCCATAAAATCTAATGCATCCGTAAGACGAGAATATTTATATTTAAGTCCTTCAATATGACAATTTTGTAATAAACTATTTAGATAAATACATTTTCTTTTTGCACAAATTCTACCTAATTCGTATACATAACTGAAACTAGATTGGCTATCTGCGACTCGATGATCAAAATATATAGGATATCTATCATTTTTACCAATGACGTTTTCTATATTAAATTCACTAATATTTTGATAATCATATTTAGATGAAAATGGTTCTAATAGTGTATCATAATAAAATTTTTTGTTAAATTGCTCCATATCATTAAGACGATCTATACTTTTTTGAGATATAAAAGGACATAATATATGAAAAAGATGTTTATCTTTAGTATCAATTGACAAATTTCTAAAAGTCTGTACCATTTGTGTTCCAGAATAAATCGCATCATCACAAGTAATAATATCTCTCATTTCATCTGTTAATTCATCTATTGATGTAATTATTTGTATTGGTTTTTTATCCATTAATAAATAAAAAATTTTAGATATCCAATAATTTGACTTATGTTCAATTGGTTTACCATCAATGATTGGAATAAATAAGTAAAATGGTTTATCCTTTATTTCTTCTTCAAATTTGATGATTGTTTTTTTAATTGAACTTATTAATTCGGCAAATGTTATATGAGTTGTGTTTTCTAATAATGTTTTTAATATTTTAATTGATTCTTCTATGGAATGTTTGTCAAACCCTTCTTCATGCATAATTTGAGAATATTTTTTAAAATCTGCATCTGATTTTTTTAATGGATATGATTGTGCAGGTATATTAAATGGTGTTTTCATAATTGAAAAATCTAAAGCACCACCCTTCATTATTTTCTTAATTGTTTTGTTTTTTTTGATTGTTTTGTTTTTCTTGATTTTTTTGTTTTTCTTGATTGTTTTGTTTTTTAACGTTTTAGTCATTTTACTAATAACTATAGATTTTTAATAAAAAAAAATTTGTTGGCGAAAAGCCAGCAAAATTTCTCAACATGTGAGGGGATGGGGATACAACTCATCTTTTAGTTGCGACCAAAAGGTTCCCCGTCATTAAAACCATACCGAGACCCCAATGCTTTGGACTCGGAGTACGGCTCAAACGACTCGATTTTGTAGACCTCCTCGAAGCCAGTGCCATGGTTGTTGTTCGAGTGACCATGGTTGTAGCCACCCTTCCAGCCGTACAGAAAGCCCTTCTTAAAGTCCTCCTCGCAAAAGTCCTTCGGGATGGGGTGGGTAAGCTCGGCGTTAAACCCAGCCTTGCGAGCCTCGGCGAACCAGCGAATGTAGTCCTCCGTACGGTCCAAAGCGTGGATCATATCGACATCATCCAGCATAGAGAACTGCTGGAGGATACCGACGAGGTAGCCGTTGATGCGAGCGTCAGCAAAGCTGTTGCGTTCAACTTCCATCTTGAAATTAATATTATTTTAAATGAATAAAGATAATCAATTTTTATATAATAACCGATCTAAAATAATCAATAAAACTAAAAAAAATTTGTTGGCGTAAAGCCAGCAAAATTTCCATGACACCGTTTAGAGACCGTTACCCATCATCATATCAATGCACCGGTCCTCGTTTGACTGGCGAACCCCACCTTGGAACTCACCATCGTACATCCCAATGTCAAACCCCATGAGGTAGGAGTTGTTGGGGTTTTCGACGTGCTCAACTGCGAAGATTTGATCGTAGCCAAAGTTGTAACCCTCCTTCCAGCCTTGGAAAAGACCCTCCATAAAATCCTCCTTGCGAAGGACCTCAGGCACCTTAAAGGTGAGAGCCTCGGCATAGCCAATATCGTAAGCCTGTTTAAACCAGCTGATGTAGTCACTAGTGCGGTTGGATTGCATGACATGCTCAGGGTTCTTTGGCTTAGCGTAGAGACCAGCGAAGAACCCTTCACCGTAACCGGTGATGTGAGCGTCAGCAAAGCTGTTGCGTTCAACTTCCATCTTGAAATTAATATTATTTTAAATGAATAAAAAAAATCAATTTTTATCTAAATATTACGCTAAAATAAGCCATTATTATAAATGGTAGAATCAATCCAAAAAAGTAGATATATGGGTAGACAGATTGATGCAAAGTTGTTACCTAAAAATGAAGAAGGGTTAACATGTTGTCGTTGGTGTGGTAAGGGTGTTAAACCACCTAAAAGAACTATGTGTAGTCCTGAATGTGTTCATGAATTAAAATTAAGAATCAATGGTCGATATTTAAGGGATTGTGTTTATAAAAGAGATAGAGGAATATGTGCACTATGTAATATAGATACTAAAAAGACGGCTTCAACCGCAAATCGATTAATGGGTGAAGAAAAATTAAAATTTCTAGCTGATAATAGTATTTCAACGAAGAGAAAAATATGGGTTCAAAAACATGGTGGTGGTTTATGGGATGCTGATCATATTATTCCAGTTAAAGAAGGTGGTGGTTTATGTGGTTTGGAAAATATAAGAACCCTATGTATAAAATGTCATAAAGCAGAAACTAAAACTTTAGCTGGTAAAAATAAGAAAGAGAAGAAAATAAAGAAAGAAAAAGTAGTAAAGGAGAAAAAGAAAGAAACAATAGAAAAGAAGGAAAAGAAAGAAACAGTAGAAAAGAAATTAAAGAAAAAAATAAAGAAAGAAAATTGAATTTAAAAAATTTAATTTTTATCTTTTAACCAAATATATATTATTTAAAAATGTCCGACCTTGATAAACTGCTCACTGAATATACCCCTGATTTAAGCAATGAATTCCTACTTCAAGAGATTGAAAATCGATTTACTCTATTTCCAATTCAGATTCCTAAAGCATATGAAATGTATAAAAAAGCTGTAGCAACATTTTGGGTTGTCGAAGATGTTCAATTAGGTAATGATCTAACTGATTGGGAAAATAAACTAAATGACAATGAAAGAACCTTTATTAAACATGTCCTTGCCTTCTTTGCTGGTAGTGATGGTATCGTTTTAGAAAATCTAGCTGAACGTTTTATGAAAGACATTCAACATCCGGAAATCCGTGCTTTTTATGGTTTTCAAATCGCGATTGAAAATGTCCATAGTGAAATGTATAGTCTTCTGATTGATACTTATATTAAGGATCCTGAAGAAAAAACTCGTCTCTTCAATGCTATTACGACTATCCCATGTGTGAGTAAGAAAGCAAAATGGGCACAAAAATGGATTCATGATAAGAAATCATCATTTCCAGTTCGTCTGATTGCATTCGCTATTGTTGAAGGTGTCTTTTTCTCAGGTTCTTTCTGTGCAATTTACTGGCTTAAGAAACGTAACCTAATGCCAGGTCTTACTCTTAGCAATGAATGGATTAGTAGTGATGAAGGTATGCATACAGATTTTGCGATTGCTCTGTCTCATATGATTAGTGATATAAATGCTGTACCTCAAGAGATTGTTCATGCTATGTTTAAGGAAGCCGTTGAGATTGAACTAGAATTTATTACGGAATCAATCCCTTGTGCGATGATTGGTATGAATTCTAAATTAATGGGACAATATATTAAATTTGTGGCTGACCTTCTAATTCAACAATTGGGTTATGATGCGATTTATAAAACTACTAATCCATTTGAGTTTATGGAATTAATTTCATTGCAAGGTAAAACTAATTTCTTTGAATCTAAAAATTCTTCGTACAATAAAGCCAATGCAATGCGTTCACAAACCCAAAATGAAACCAAAGAAGAAGAAAATCAAACTAGTGGTGGATTTTCATTCAATGCTGACTTTTAATTATTCATAAGTTTTGTATAAAAAAAGGTGCAATTTTTTATTTTGCTTTGTGTGGTTTCTGCACCGAGTTTCATCAAACTCTACGGGTTGTCAACCAGCATTTGCGTGAAGTACAAGTAGGTCTCCAGCTCCGTCAGCCCCGACTTGACCTTGTCGGCAACAGCCAAGAGCTTTTCGCAGCTGTTCGACGCGATGTGGCGAAAGTTCACGTGGATCTGCATTGTGAGCTTCACCAGGTTCTCCTTGACACTGTCGACAACAGCCATGAGCGGGAGGAGGTCGTCCATCTCGCTGACCTGGTACTTGGCGCTCTGTGCAAAGTTGCGGTACATGTCCAGCATCTCCTCACCGGTCTCTTCCAACACCGCAAACGTCGCCACAGCCTCAGCCTCAGCCTTTTCGAACGGCGAAATTTCCGGCAGCGACACGTACGCGATAAAGTCGCGGTAGATGTCACCCATCTCGTTAGCGTCATCCTGCATCTCTTGGAAAACCGTCTCCATCTGCATGACCATGCTGTTAACAGGGTCCTGCTTCAGGTAGAAGTCGTGCTCAAGGGGGACAGCCTCAACGTTCTGCGACGCCATTGCTAAAATAATATTTAATAATATGCATAACATAAATCAATTTTATGAATAGTTTGTCGTAAAAAATGCCGTTTTTGATGCTATTTTTTCTCTATAAAATTGATTAATCTTTTTAATTTAAAGATTAATATAAAAATTATCATGGATACTGATACTTTGACCTCATTTTGGTTTGATAAGAAGAATCAAAACTGTTGGTTCAACAGCACTCCTGAAACTGATATTTATGTCCTAGAACATACAAAACAGTATTTTGAAGATGACACTCTGACCATTCTAGGAAGGATTATTTTCCATGACCAAATTATTCGTCACTATGTTAGGCATCACAACCTAGAAAAAGAAATAATTGACAAACATAATAAGATTGCGATTGAACTTACAAATCATCTCTTGGAGTCTAACCAGATTCTAGATTACAAATCAATTGAACAATGTTTCATACTAATGCCACTTCGTCATTCCTCTCTTGAGGCTGATCGTGAAGATGTTATTAAAATTATTGAGAGTTATCTAGAAAAGGACCCTAAGAACCCTGATTATTTGCGGTTTTATCAAGCATCACTAGAACGGGTTCGTAATCCCGAATTAGTTGTTTTTGAATCAACCTCTGTCTTTCCTCAAGAGTTAGTTTGTAGTAGTTCAGTTTTTAAGATTGATACCTTTAATAGTTATCAAATGAATATGAATATGAATATTCCAGGTGAATTTTATGACAGTTTTCTGAATACTATTCCAAAGGAATGTCCAATTACAGTCTCGATTTCTGGTGGTTCTGATTCAATGCTTTGTCTCTTTGTTGCTAAAAAAATGGGTTATGATGTCATTGCGATGATGATTGACTATGGTAATCGTGATGAACATGCTCTAGAAATTGACTTTGTAGCGTGGTTTTGTAAACAATTGGATGTTCCATTTTATGTTCGTAAGATTAAAGAGTTAAAACGTTCTCGTGATGGTACTCGTGATTTCTATGAAAAGGTTACTAAGAACATTCGGTTTAATTCTTATAAGTTTCTTAAGCGACCTGTTGTTCTAGGTCACAATCTAGATGATTGTTTTGAAAATTGTATTACTAATATGATGACACAACGGTCAAAGGAAAACTTGTATGGTATGAGTCCAGAGTCTGAACAAATGGGTGTGCGAATTTATCGTCCTGTTCTAGGTATTCCTAAAAAACACATTGTCATGGCGTGTAATTATTTTAAGATTCCTTATCTACTAGATTCAACACCTAAATGGTCACGTCGTGGACAAATCCGTGATGTTATTGTTCCAGCATTGAACCAGTTTGATATTAAGTTGATTCCTAGAATTATGGAATTTTGTCAAGAGAGTTCACAATCTTTGCAGGATTACCAATCTCTTTTGGAATCATACCCAATCAAAGAAAACAAAGAAAACAATTCTTATACATTTGATATCAATCAACCTTTTAATACGAATATTCGGTTTTGGCAAGGGATGATTAATCGAATTACTGATATGTCTAGCATTAAACGTATTCGTATTTCAACGATTGAAAGTATGATTCAAACCATTATGAAAGAACTCAATAACCAACATAATACTAATGTCATCAAAGTAACTCTTTCAGTTGAATTGGTGGCTTTTGTTAGTAAAGACCGTAAAAGTATTTCTCTATTTAGTAATTAATAGGTTTTCCAATAAAAAATAAAAAAATCGTTAAATATATTTTTTGATACAAAAACGATAATATTTTTCGCAATAACTCCAAACTATATATTTTTTTTATTATTAAAAATCAATTTTTATTGAGGATATGACCTAAATAATCTAAAATAAAAAAACTACTATCTACATCACAATCAGACAATAATAACACTCATTCAAAACATCTTACTTTTGACCACTAGAGTGGCTGCTTCCTTTGACAAACGCATGCGTTCATCAAGTTCCGCATTCGCTTCCAAAAGCAAGGGGGTAGTCGAGAAAAGGTCAAAGAAGTGGTTGTAATACTTGCTAAGAAGAACAAGAAGATATGAGTCATCATAAGATGTGTCCGGAATATTAGGGACATCAATGTGATGACGGAGAAGAACTCGCGTCTGAACCCCATCAATCACCCGAGAGTAATCGATAAAGATCTTCTTATCCTTCTCACTGTAGGTAACAGTCTTGTTAAAGAGAGGTATACTCATTCTTGTTATGATGTTATTTACATAAATAAATAATATGAATCAATTTTTAATATTAAAGAATATCTAAAAATATAAAAAATTTAATTTTTGTATTGAACTTATTCAATAATGTATTGAACTCATAGACTTATTCAATAATGTATTGAACTCATAGACTTATTCAATAATGTATTGAACTCATAGACTTATTCAATAATGTATTGAACTCATAGACTCATTCAATAATGTATTGAACTTATTCAATAATGTATTGAGGATGTGTCGAATGAATAATCTGAATATCATTCAGCATTTGCATATCACTAGGGTTAATTTTAAAATCTAGTTGAAAATCTTCCACGATATGGTTCTTCTTGCTAGAACGAGGAATTACATTAAAACCTTGTTGAACACCCCATTGTAGCATGATTTGTGCAGGAGATTTAAAATATTTTTGAGAAAGACTGTTAATAGTATGGTCATCAAACTTTTCACCTTTAGCTAGAGAAGAATGTGCCGAAATAATAATATTGTTATCATTCATATATTTAGTTACCTTAGGACGTTTCAGAAATGGAGATAGTTCGATTTGGTTAGTATAAATCGGAACAGTCGAAAACTGCTTAATTGTTTCCATATGAGGAATATCAAAATTACTAACACCAACGTTGCGAATAATACCTTTGTGATAAAAGTCTTCCATTACACTCCAACATTTAACGATTTGATTATCATCAGCAGGTGGCTTATGAATCAGATAAAGGTCAAGATATTGAGTATTCAAGTCAGCCAATGTTTTTTGAATAGAAGCCGAAATTTCATCTTTGCTTTTAGTATAAGTTTTAGGGTTTAGTTTAGAAGTTAACCAAAGTTCAGAACGATTAATTTCATTTTTCCCCATATATTCACCAATTACTGGTTCAATTTGATAGAGAGATGCAGTATCAATAGAACGATAACCATTCATCAGAGCATTTTCAAGAGATTGATAAGTGTCTTTACCAAGACGGTAAGTACCAAAAC
>JACCEB010844830.1_pt1 | contig 25606 bp, 25 predicted proteins | sample 7454761 | NCBI WGS metagenome assembly JACCEB01 (sample SAMN15323454, study PRJNA562643) | freshwater metagenome | isolation source: river surface water | place: USA:Blue River Watershed | collected 2017-08-18
CGGTTCGAACGGTTCCTGGAGATTCTTCAGGAGGCCCGGGCGAACTTCGTCACCTTCGAACAGTTCCTCCTCAAGTCCAAGATCACCACGGACCGACTGCAGTCCACGCGGACCGCAATCACCAAACTCGACGACGTCCTGCGACGACTCGACATGCACATGGCGAACACGGAGATGTGGGCGCTCTGGGCGCGCGGACACGAACTCACGCGGTCCTTCCTCCGGTTCCCCGGACGCCCCCAAGTTGAACACTGGGACGTTTGCGTCTGGGGACATTACGTCCGCGTCTGGTACACGGGCTCGCACTTTAGCGTCACCGCGTCCGTCCCCGACGGAGAACGCCCGGACCTCGTGGACACGCCGGAGTTCAACGGCGTCTTCGCGCGCATGCTCTTCTACTTCGTCGGACAGAAGATCCTCGACGAAGCCGAAATCGATTTCGAAGGCTGCCTCTTCGAGGCCCTCGAGAAACTCGAGGAACCCCTGCGGCACCCGCTGTTCTTCGACGATGCCGCGTGGATCCTCGACAACGACCTCCCGCGACTCGGGGACGTCCTCAACGACGTCCTCGACATGTCCCCCGCACCACTCCCCCTGCTCGAGAACCTCGGTCTCCAACGCCACCAATGCCCCGTCATGTTCCTGCGGCACCACATGCTCTCCGTCTGCGAATCCATGTTTTTCTAGTAACGATACACATACTCGACACACACGCCCGTTTGGTCCACCGGGTACCCCCACGGATTCGACACCACGCGCGCGCCGTCCACCATCACGTCGCACTTGAAGTGCGTGTGCCCGTGCGCGAACATCGTCCCCGCACGGTCCGGAAGAAACTTGAGCCACTCGTTCGCGAAATAACGTGTCCGGAGGAGTTCCTGCGGTTCGTACTTGGGGTCCATCGTGCCCTGACGCGTCATCGGGAAATGCGTCACGACCAACTTACGGTCCGTGGCGAACTGCCGCATGAACCGCTCGACTCCGCGGAGATGCTCGAAACTCACCGCACCCACGTCCAGCCCCACAAACTTCCGAGGGACCGCGTCCGCCCACGGGTCCACCGGGGACCACATCACCGCGCCGTACACATACACGCCGTTCACCACCGCGAACTTGTTGTTCAGGTACACGACGTTGTCGAACAGACCAAAGAAGAGATCGTACTCGTAGTCCAGCTGCGCGTACGTGTGCGTCCGCGCGTAGAACTCGTGGTTCCCCGGGACAAACACCACGGACTCCCACGTGTCCGAACAGTACACAATGAAGTCCCGGAACACGATGTCGTGGACGAACCCAATGTCCCCCGCCAGAATCAACACGGGCGCCGTGCGGACCAACTTCGGGACTTCCGTGTGGAACTCCAGATGCAGGTCCGACACCAACTGAAACTCAAACGGTGGTGAATGAAACGCTGAAATTCTTGATGCTTTAATAAAAGGAGAATGGACACTTACGACAGGTACATTGCCGCGCAACTCTGCGGACGACCCGCACAACTCGGACGGGACGTGCGGTCCCGCGCGCACCGGAAGATGGACCGCATGCTGCGCACCGTTCGAAGGACACTCAAGTTCTACGCGTACAACCCCTTCGTCAACCGAACCCCCGACATCCCTAAACTGAAACAATTCGCCGACAAAGGACTCCGGTTCCCCAAAAGCGTCGTCCGGCAGTTCCACACCACCTCCAAGAACATCCCGTACCGTCCCGACGCCGACCTCGGCTGCGGACCGCGCGTGTACAAGGTGCTCTGCTGGAAATCGTGCGAAGAAACGCCCGACAAGATCGCACAGCTCGGTCGCGCAGAACTCCGAAAGGCCATGGACGCCATCGACCCCGACGTCCCGCGGAGGTTCATGTCCTTCCGAAGCTACCAAGAAATCGCACGGTTCCTCAAGAAGGTCGTGGTCCCGCAACTGCGCAGCGTGTACCAACACGACTTCCCGCGCGTTCGTACACTCAAAATCCCGAAAATCAACGTTCACCCCGCGGAACCCGGACTCACCGGCGCGTACTTTGTCACGCCCCGAAAAAGCTGCCGACACCCCTCGGGCTACGGACACGGAAGCATCCACGTTCAGATCGAGAACCTCCACCACGTCGACATGGACGAGCTCAGCGTCATCCTCGCCCATGAACTCTGCGCTGGACATTACTACCAGTTCTACGTCGCGGGACGCTCCATGCGCAGCTTCGTCATCCACAACTGGTTCATCGAAGGCTGGGCGCTGTACGTCGAAAAGTTCATGGACGTCCTCGGGCCCGCACATCGAAACGCACGACTCCGGCTGCGATGCTTGCGGGCCGCACGATGCATCATCGACCCGTACATCCACAACGCCCGCCGACGGAGCCTCCGCTGCGCCGTGAACAAGTACCAACAACTCCTCCCGTTCATGGACCGACACCTGTGCACACAAGACGTCCTGCGGTACGCGTCCATGCCCGCGCAGGCTTGCTCGTACCTCGTCGGCTGCCGGCGGTTCGAACGCTGGGCCCCCGCCGATCCCCGACGACTCATGCGGTACCACGCGCGAATCTTGAAAACGCCGCTCGGCCCGCTTGCGTTTGTGCGGAAGAAGATTGTCGCTTCGAGATCGTGTACAAAATAAAAAGAATCACCAAGAACCCCATCAGAATCCGAAAGAAGTCCGCGTGCACCTGGAAGAACGAGTCGTTCATGGACGCGTGCAGCTGGGCCATCGGGGTCACGAGAATCGGAACCTTCGCGTCCATCGCTTGCTTGTACCTTTTAGAAAAACCGCAAGGATTTTTTCCAATCTTGTACAACGACACGCGATCCACAAGAAATGCACAAAACCCACTGCATCCACTTTCGATTCGAAGGACCACCCGCGTCCGTCGATCCCATACAATGGGGACAGTTTGTCGAGGGACTTCCCGACAGCGAGACGTCCTGCGACGGACACGAGATCCGCACCTTCGTCGAACAGACCTTTGACTGCCCACGGTGCCGCGAAAAAATGCTCATGGCGTCCACCGGCATCGACAACGTCTCCTTCGTGACCGAGGAAGAACGTTCGCCCGAATGTCCCCCCAGGGGACACGAAAGCATCGAGCGCGCCTTTGAGAAGTACCGCGACCCGACCTCGTGGATGCCCATTTCCACCGCGAACCTTACGGTCTTTGACGAACACGACGGACTCGCACAAACCGTCACACGCATCCTCGCCATCGAGCTCCATGAACCCGAAAGCATCGCACGGCAGAACCGACTGCTCGGTGAGATGCCCTGGTACGTCACGGGGACGCTGTACTGCGCGACGGCGATCGCGTCCGTGCACGTCTTCGACTCGCACACGTGCTTCTTCCTGGACTTCCTCTGGAAACAGACGGACCTCCTGCTGAACCTCCTGCTGTCCCAACAACAACGGGCCCGTGCGAAGATCGCGGAAATCGTCGGCACCGCGGACGTCAAAAACGCCCCGCACCTCACCGACGTGAACACGCCGTACTTTGCACGGTGGTCCGCGGACAACGACGTCGACACCGTCCTCAAAGTCCGCAGCGTCCTCTTCGAGAACAACCGCGCGCGCCTCAAGTTCCTGCTCGCGTGGATCACGTCCACCAAGACCATCGCCGAGATGCCCGACTTTGTGCTCTCGACGCACATGTGGCGCGAAAAGTGGCGGCTGTTCGACTCCGAAGACTTTACCGTCATGACCGAAAAGTTCCCCGTGCGCAACGTCATGATCGCGTCCTTCGAACTCGTTCTCGGCGCTCTCGTCGCCGACTCGGAACTCGTTCGCAAAGAAGGAGTCCCCACCGTCCTCGAACATGCGAACGTGTTCGACTGCTGCGTCGGGAACATGCTCACCGCAGGGACCGCCGGGTTCAACGGACTCCGCGCGGACCTTACGGCCGCGATGGTCCCGCCCGGATTCCCCATGGTCCCCAAGATCCGCGCGGAACTCGACACGTTCCTCAAGGCCAAGGGAATCGTGTGGACCGCCGCGGACCAGGAACTACAGCGGAATCTGACGTCCTTTGCAAAGTCCAACGACTCCGCACTGACACGTCCGAAACTGCGGTTTTTCCATATGCAGAACATGTGGAGACACGTCGTCGTCCTTCGACAAGTCGCAACGCTGACGCGGTTCGTCCACGAATTCGCACACGTCCTCGCGGACGTTGTGTGCGGCGATCTCGTCCGCTGCTTCTCCGATGTCATCCGATGCATTCAGTACCAACGACTCGCCGACCGATTCGGAGACTACGTCACCGAACGACTCGCCGACGAACTCGGTGAGGAACCTCCCCCGACGACAACCACGAAGAAGTCCAAGAAAAAGAAGAAGACCCGCTCCGTCCCCGCGGCACCCGCGGGGACAGAGTCCGCGGCTCCAGAGTCCGCTGCTCCCGACGCGCCCGCTCCAGTACACGAGTCGGAAGACGAACCAGAACCACCGTCGTCCAGCAGCGACGACTGGGAACTCGTCACGCACCGGCGCGGACGCACACGGACCATCCTGCAACGACGACCCGCACGCGTCCCGCAACAACCCGCACGCGTCCCGGACGTCCCCGAAGAACCCGCACGCGTCCCGGACGTCCCCGCGGTCCCCGAAGAACCCGCACGCGTCCCGGACGTTCCCGAAGAACTCGCACGCGTCCCGGACGTTCCCGAAGAACCCGCACGCGTCCCGGACGTCCCTGAAGAACCCGCACGCGTCCCGGACGTCCCTGAAGAACCCGCACGCGTCCCGGACGTCCCTGAAGAACCCGCACGTGTCCCGGACGTTCCGCCGGTCCCCCAACGACCCGCGGATGTACAGGAAGTGCTTCCGGTGCGTCCTACGAAGCGTGCTTCCAAGCGCCACCGGAACAAGCACAAGGGTACCGTGATGGCTCATCCACCGATCGACTACCTCCCACGGTTCGTCGGGATCCCTGGGTACGACCCGTCGACGTACTACATGATGACGGACCCCATGGCACCGCCGGCGTGGGAGAACTCCTCCACGCAGACGGTCATCCCCATGGCCATGTACGCGCCCGACGGGACCGTTCTGTATGGCCACTTTGCCCCGTCCCAGCTCGTGTGCCTGCCCGTACGTCACTTTTGAATCTGTACAATCATAAAGAACACGCATGTCCGCCGCTACCGCAACTGAACCCATGGTATTTGTGTGTCCACACTGTTCCGACACCATCGTCGTGCTCCGCAACGAGGTCAACTGCCGCATTTTCCGACACGGCGTCATGAAGTCCGACTACAAGCAGGTCGACCCGCACGCGCCCAAGGACGTCTGCGACCGCCTCGTTGCCGAGGGACTCATCTTCGGGTGCGGTAGACCGTTCCGTCTGGTCCCCGACGGAAACGACGGGTTCACCATCGAGATCTGTGACTACATCTAACTAAGCCGTCGCGTACAACTTTCGGACCGCAGGAAGCACCGCGGCACAAAAGGACGCCAGGGACTCCGCGTCCCGCGCGGGCTCGAGCGCGACCCAGGGAAGGATCCCCACGGCATCGTGGGACAACGGAAGACCCGACGGTGCGTCGCGGTACGCCGCCAGAAAACACGGCTCCGAAAATGGAGGCAGCGGTGCACTCAGGTGGACACCCATGTGGAGCAATGCACCGCACGCAAACGCACGGGTCGCATGCATCCACTGCCACGCACGAAACCCGTCCGCGCCCGGAAGACGCACCACAGACGTCCGCACGTCCACCCACGGGACATCTTGCGGGTCCATGCGGGTGTCGATGACAACCACTTTCGCGGTAGGATAAAACTGACGGAGCGACGCTAGCGTCGTTCCGCCGACTTCGACCCGCCCGAACAGCATGAATCCATAAGGCTCCTCGAAATCCATTTTTTAGTAACGTACATAAAAATTCATTCTAAACAAAGGTAAAACAGAGAAAATGTCGTTCGAGCCCCTGATGCCACCCGTGCGCCACGATCTCCTCGCCATGTACCACAAGGCCCGCGGGTCCATGTGGTTCGAGGATGAGATCCTGTACACCGCGGACGTCCCCGACTTTGACAGAATGTCCCCCATGGAGCGTCACTTCATCGAACTGATCCTCGGGTTCTTCGCCGTGTCCGACCGGATCGTCCTCGCGAACCTGTCCGAGAACTTCATCCGCGAAATCGAGATCCCCGAGGCGAAGCTGTTCTACAACTTCCAGGCCGCCATGGAGGATATCCACTCCCTCACGTACACGAACCACCTCATGACGCTCGTCAAAGACCCCGCGCGCATCGACGACCTCCTCCACAGCATCGAGGTCTTCCCGTCCATCGCCGCAAAAAGCGCATGGGCCCTCAAGTGGATGGACCGCGACCGCCCGCTGGCCGAACGGATCATCGCCTTCGCCGTCGTGGAGGCCGTGTACTTCTCCGCGTCCTTCTGCGCCATCTTCTGGCTCAAGTCCCAGAACAAACTCGTCAAGGGCGTCGGGACCTCCAACGAGTTCATCGCGCGGGACGAAACGCTCCACGCGGACTTTGCGTGCATGCTGTACAAGAACCACTTCCCCACGGTCCCCGACGCCACCATCAAGAACATCGTGCGCGACGCCGTCGAGGTCGAGGAAGCCTTCGTACGCGAAATCCTCCCCGGAGAGGGATTCGTCGGCATGACGTCCGCGCTCATGACCCAGTACGTCCACTTCGTCGCGGACCGACTCGTGCTCCAACTCGGGTGCCACGAACCCATCTGGAACGCCACGAACCCGTTCGAGTTCATGGCGCAACTGAGCATGCCCGGGAAGACCAACTTCTTCGAGAAGCGCGTCACCGAGTACGCCAAGGTTACGTCCGTCACCGACCTCGCCGTGCTTGATGACTTCTAATTTTTTTAGCCCCGCACTTTAGAAAAAGAAATTCAGCGAGAATGACCGTGTGGATTGTACTCATCGCCGTTGCCGCGTTCGTGTACTGGATGTACAACAAGTGCAGCAGCTGTTCCGCTCCGGTACCCGACGCGTCCACGTCCACGTCCACGTCCGCGCCCGCACCGGTACCCGCGCCCACTGCAGTTCCCGCAGCGGTGACGCAGAAGTTCACCGCTACCGAAGAGGTCCGCGTCAAGTACTTCGAGCCCGTTCGTGTCCAGGCGATTCTCACCAACGGACAGACCCGCACCGGCGCACAGCAGCCCATTCAGTACGCCACGGACCCGCGGATCCGTACGCTCCGTGCGTTGCACCACGCCGGTTCCGTGCTCCAGATTGCCAAGTTCGACAACTTCACGATTATCCAGGCCGTCGTGGCCACCAGTGGCGCGCCCACAAGCTTCGTCTTCGAGGGAGACAGCAACACGCCCGCGTACTCCGTCACCATGTCGGACCTCGCGCGCCCCAACGACGTCCCCGCAAAGACACGCACGTCCCCCGCATTGACGTATAACGAGTCGTACTACCCGCAGGAACTCAAGGGAGTCCTGCAGAGCCAGAACGACCTCTTCATGGCCAGACACTCCATGACACAGGGTGCCGAGGGACGGTAGTTCCGGAAACATCGGAAACCCTGCGACTTTCTTGTCCAGCCAAAAGATGCCCATGAATGAATTTATCATGAATGTCTCTGCTTCCGACGATTCAGACGGATCCGAATGCAGCCATGGGGACCTCGACGCCTTCTGCGAAGCGCGCGACGCGTCCGGGGACGCCCGCGTGAAGATCGAGAAGTTCCTGAAGGTCCACTTTCCGAACATTCCACTCGATCGTTGGCTCGACGCGGGACACATTGATCATTATTCCGGTTTTCTGTACCGACGTGAGTGCATGTACACGCGCCTCGATCCTTCCTGTGAAGACGACGAGGTCCATGGAGGGTGCCTCTGCATCTTCCCAGGACCGTGCGAAGTCAATGTCCCCGGAGAAGGACGTGTCCTCTGTGAACACTCGCACTGTGCTTGTGGTGAGGCCATTCTGCACGAACACGTGATCGCGGCCATCGATCCCACGACGCGCGAACGCATCGGCGTCGTCGTGGGCTCGCATTGTATCCGTCGGTTCGCCGAGGACCGCATGTGTTCCCTGTGCCACGGACGGCGCACGCGGGACTTTCGTCATGAACACGGACTCTGCGAAACCTGCGTCGCACAAACGGACGCCTGCGGCATTGATCTCCGACTCCTCCGACCCAAGGACGAGGAAGACGTCCGGGACTTTGTCCGACAACAGCGCGCCCTCGGGGACGCAGGAAGACGTGCGTTCCGCGAGAACCTCTTGCGGGTCCCGGTGAACGTACGCACATACGAGTACCCGAAGTCCTGGGTCGAACGCGTCCCGGGGAATAAGTTCCGCCTCAAGGTCCCACAGACCGCTGCGTGCCTGTTCGAACGCATCGACTTCCTGCGGACCTTGTGCCACCGTCGGCGCGAACACGCACGGCGCGGTACACAGGAACGACGACGGGTCGTGCCGGTCGTGGAGGATGATTGATGTTTAATAGAAGATAATCGGCTCGAACAGGACCGTCGTGTCTTTCAGCCCGATGTTCGCACGATTGCCCTCGGAATCGAATGTGAAGTAATACACCGTATTTGCCAAGACCTCCACGTCGAACGTGAACTGAAATTTGTTAGCATACGGACCTCCGCCGTTGTAATGATGACTCGGGAACACCGCGGCAACTGTGCGCTTCCCGAGATCTCCGCCCACAATGTCCGTACGAATGTACGGACTTGTCATGTTCTTCGTACTGAACCCTCCCGCGTTCGCCGAGCGAATGTACCAACTCGGGAGGTACGTGATCACATTGCTCGTGGACGCGTTCGAGTACCGCAGGCCCGCGTAATAAACCTCGTCGTTGTCGCCACCACGCCCGTCAAACGCCGTGAACACGCCGGTCAAGCGGTACACACCCGGCTGCACGAACACGAACCCAGGATTCGAGACGCCCCCCACGGTCGGCATGCCCACCACGAGCCCGTTCGCGGTCGCGAAGGACAGACCCACGTTCGTCGGTCCCCCGATGCGCGGCGTGGACAGGAACGTCGCGCGCTCCACCTTGAAACGCTTCAGGTCCGACTCCGTGATGCACGTGTCGCCGATACAGAACTTCGTCGCGAGCGACAGCGTCACCTGCTTGTTCGCCGTGTCGATGCGGAAGATGTTCGACGAGTTGCCCTGAAGAGCCTCCACGGTGCCCAGACGGCTCGTGAGGAAACTGATGGAACCCTCCGTCGCGGTCACCCGCGGGACCGCCGCCGCAATCGCCGTCTCCAGCGCCGTGAGCCGCGGCTGCGCCGCAGACACCGCCGTCTCCAGCGTCGAGACCCTCGGCTGCAACAACTCCAGCGTCGTGATCCGGGGCGCGAAGTTCGCCGACGAAAGCTCGAGAACCCCGATGCGGGACATTTGCGTCGTGAGCGTTCCCTGGATCGACGATATGCGCGAGTCGTACAGACCCAGCGATGACTCCAGCGGCGTCAGACGCTTCTCCACCGCAGAGACCCGCGGGTCCATGAGCTTGAACGCAGACTCCAGCGGAGTCAGACGCTGCTCGTGATTCGTCGTGGTCACCGAAAGGGTCGACACGCGGGACTCCACGGAAGCCAAGCGGGGCTCAAAGGCTTTGATGGAGTTCTGTGCGTACACGATGTTGTAGTCCACGCCACTCACGGTGTTCGTCTTGAGACCCTCGAGCGTCACAAGACGCGACTCAAGCTTCTGCGACTCCAACGTCGACACACGGACATCGACGGCTGTTACACGACCGTCGAGACCCGAGACTCCGGATTCGAGCGTTGTGACACGCCCGCTCACGCCGTCAATGGCGGCGGATGAACTATTGCCCATGATGGATGTTTGTGTTTTCTTTGGAAGCGCCTAGATTTTTTTTTAATGGCGACGACGGCGACCGAACCCAAACATGTGGGGGTAGTCCAGCTCGCTGCCGAAGGCGTACTTGTCGAAACGCGCCAGCTTATCACCCGTGAACATACGACCCACAGTGAACAGGAACAGCAGACACATGACAATCAGAACGACGTACGCAGCGCCCTCGTGCGCGGAGTAATTGCTCTTGTCCTCGTCGTCCTTCAGGTCGCTAATGAGCATCGAGGCCAGCGCGATGCCGAACACGCACATCAGAATGTTCATGCCGTTCGAGATCAGACGATCCGAGTGGATCATCTCGCCCACCACGTACAGAAGAGGCGCCATACCCAGCACGAACGCGCAGAAGTAGCTGAAACCCGCGCGCTGCTTGGCAGTCTCCGAGTCCTTCTGCTGGTAGTAGTGGGCACCCAGGAAACCCAGGATGGTCATCACGACCGTCGCAAGAATCACAACCGGCTTCATCGTTGTCGAAAGGAGTTTTTTAAATTTAACCGTACACATTTTTTTTTCTACGACGACTCGGCATCATCCGCCTGCTTCTTACGGAGCTCCTGCTTCGCCACCTCGAACTGTTCCTCCGTCGGACGCAACGACGGGTCCCGCGAGTACACGTACCGCTCCGCCAAACGCTTCCCGATGTTCGCCGTCTCCTCGAACATGTCCTCGCCCGCTTCCGCCCGCTGCTTCGCCACCAAAATGTCCATGATCATCTTCGCATTGAACTCCGACGACAACGCGAGCAACGTGAGCTTCGGGTACATCGCTGCAACCCCGTTGTCCGCCGGGTCCACCCTGCGGTTCACATGCGTCCGCACCGCAAACTCGTACGCGTCCTTGAAACGTCCCGACAGCATTTCTGTTTTTCAATGTCCTTTTACAAAAACGACAGATGGTCAAAGTCGTCCTCGTCGCCGACGCAGTCGTACGCGTCGTCGTCGCCGTCACGGTATTTCTCGTCGCCCTCTGGTCCCAGGCGGACATCGTCGTCACACACAGTGCTCTCGGTGTACTGTATTCCATCATGCTCAGCTTCCTCGTCGAAGACCTTTGCGTCAAACTGAATTACTTATACGTCACCTTTCAGACAGAACTCCATGGTCAAGACACCGTCGTGTTGGAGGGGTGAGAAGGTTCGGTTACAGCAGCTCCTCGTCCCGCGGGTACAGAAAGAACTTCAGCTGCCCCAGGTTCCCCGCGTCGAACTGGAACACCAGCGGCTGCCCCGGCTCCATCATGATGTGCACGTGCTCCGACAACACACACGCCTTCGCAATGTTGTGCACCAGACGCAGCGTGTACAGACCCGAGAAGTTCTCCGTCCCCGCCGAACGGAAGATCAGATCGTCCTGCGACTCCGACATGACAATCGTCTTGCCCGCAGGATTCTGACGGCCCACCGTCTGCACCGTCAGAGTCCGTGCGTGCACGTTCGTGGACACGCGAATCACCTCCGTCTGCGTGCACCCGCACGTCTTGCAGCACTGAAGCAGCGCGTGCGAGTTGAACGACACCGCGGTCGTGTACTGCGCCTGTGGAAGACGCGTGTCCGGATGGGGCAGGATCAGAATCGGGACGTCGCTGCTGTCGAACGACGACGCCTTGTTCACGCGGAAGTAGAACTTCTGCTCGTCCTTGCGGATGAACATCGCAATCGTGTTCGGCGCCTTGATCGAATCCTTGATCAGCTTGAAAAGAATTTGCACGTTGATGCCAGCCATGAAGCTGCCCTCCACGTGAAACGTGTCAAAGTACCGGTTCTCCAACTTCAGGAACGTCGTGCACGTCGAACTCGCGTCGCTGCTCACGGACGTCACGCTCGTCGGAGAGAACCAGAAGTTCACCGAACCCACATTCGCATTCAACGCCTCAAACAGCTTCCCGATGGTGCTCGCCTGGGTCGTCTCGATATACACAGAGTACGGACTGAGATCCATGGTTTTTGATGTCTTTTGTCATGTATTTACTTCTTCCAGCGTAACATGGGCATCATCACGAACAGAATCACCAGGGTAAACACAACAGACCATATGAGCCATTTGGTTACCGGACTGGTACCCTCCTCATCCTCCGTCCCGAATGACGACTTCTTCGCAGACTTCTCCGACTTGTAAAACGCGTCCATCTGCACACGCGCGGGCGCCGTCTTCGCCGACACCATCTTGAGCGAATACTTGCGGTCGTACGCAATCGTGGTGAGCATCGACATGAAAAATGCCTCGGGACCCGCACCACCCATGACCATCGCGATGATGTCCGACGTCGACTCGATCTTGCTGGCCACAAGAAACTTCGCAAGACCCTTCTCGACGTCCGCACGCTTCATCGACATGACACGCACGAACGCAACGATTGCACGGTACTGCTCCACTGACATGGGCTGTTGAGGCGACGCGGGGATGTACACGTACTTGACCTTGACCATGTCTGTGTTCTTCTTCGCACTGGCGTACGCCTTGCCGTCGAACTCCATGTACAAACCCAGAATGTCCCTCACCATCACACCCGAAATCATAAAATCCACAAGAGCACGCTTGAGATCCGCAAACCGCATTTCGTCCAACGAGCTGCCGGCCACAAACGACTTCATCAGCTTCGCCGACGACGGCACCTCCACACGGATGAACTCCTGCGGGACCTCTTTGATCGTAAAGTTCCCCGACTTGGCCTTCGAGACCTTCCCCTCGACGCCCTTGATGCCATCGACCCGCTCCTTCGCAGCCGACGACGACGCATCCGGTGCAGGAAGTGCCGGAGGGTTCACCAACAGAAGACGCAGTGGCGCGTTCGGGTCCGACGTGATCACAGGAACCTTGCCGGGCACGTACGCCGCCATGAGAATGTCCTCGACCATGCGACCCCCAGGACTGTCACGTCCGCCGCCCGTCATGTTCGACACCAACGTCCGCACGTCCGCGCGGGACATCCGGAAGATCTCGAACTGACCCAGAATCTTACGAACGTCCTCAGGGGTCGGTGTGTGGCTCGCGCGGATGTACAACGCATTCAGATTGTACGCGTCGTCGTACTCCGCAAATGCGACATGCTTCGCGTACCGCAAAAAATGACGTCCGGACTTCACAACGTCCGTGAGCGCATCGACCACTTCGTCCGGGGGCACGCGAAGTCCCTTACGCATCTTCGCTTCCATTCGGTCCGCCTTCTTGACATCGCTCAGCGTTGCACCTGTTCCGCTAAAGTCCACACGAATGAAGGACATACCATTGATCGGCGTATTGCCACTGGGATCCGGCACTGGTACCGTTTTCAAACGCGAAATCGTTTCCACCACCGGCACCGGCACACGGATTTCCTTGGTGATGTCGCCCAACTGCGTCACCGTCGGAATCGTGAGGGGCGCAATCAGACTCGCAACGGCCTTGCGGACCGGGGACGAGCTGCTCGAGGTCATCGCAGGAACAAAGTCGGGACTGTAGAAGGCATTCTGGAAAACGTTCGGGTCCACCTTACGGACGACCTCGTTCACATTCGAACTGTCAAATTCAGGCAGCGCGTCTGTGAACGTAGCAATGGCACTACGAACCTGCGACTCCTCCAGATACAGCGTACGCAAAAACGCAAGGAGCTGTTTGGTCGCATCCGGAGGAATCGTGTCGTTGTAGACGTACACATAATTCACCACCTTCGGATCTGTCGTGTCCATCTCAACCACGATTCTCAGATACTCCGTTAACATCTGACCAGCGCGGTAAAACATCATCAGCTTTTCACGCAAGTCATCATTCGATACGGGGTCCTTGAAATTGTATATATCCTGATTGTACAGATCGAGAATGCGCGCCTTGCGGGACGCACCTGTCAGATCAAAACGGGATGCGCTCATCCAGTCAAGCTCACTGGTGCTGTTATAGGTCGACTTCCCCTTCACCCGAAAGTCACCCGCGGCGTTCTGCACAGCAATTGTCGAAACCGCGAGACCCATTTGTTGATTTTTATGAACATCCGAACCCATTTTTTTTCACACGGATCTCACACCCACGCACAAAGCGATATGATACCGTATGAGCTCAACTGTCATATCGAATGACCCGAAAAACCGTACGATTCGTGCGGTGTCCTGAGATGGCGGAGAGAAACACTTGTGCAACACTTTTGTCTCGCATATATATAGATAAAAAAAGGATGTTCAGACTCCCGCCATCGACAACAAGGGATTCTGCGCCGTCAAGGCAAACCGAGAACGTCATTTATCTCGTATTCGAGGATGTCATCGTTCACATTGTCACCGAAGTCGAAAAACGCCTCAAGGACTTTCGGTACAGTGGAAACTTGGAAACAGATAAAAACATTGATGGTGACATCAACGTGAGCGACATTCGCGTAACAAACGAAAGAAACGTTTTGGTGGCGTGCCAAGATGGTACATGCAAAACCGAGAAAAGAAACTGTACATCTATGGCGTCTGTCTTTGGTGGTGGTGCAATGTTTTTGTTGGACAGATACGTACATCAGTTTATCACAGACGGATCCATTCCAAACCTGATCGAGACAAGTGGTCTCACATCGGATCTTGACATCGAATTTAACATGTCACCCGTGACTCCAGGCGGTGAACAGATGTACTTGATGAGCACGTACGAAGACGTGAGTTTTGTCAGTAAAACGGATGAAAACTTGGCCTACAAGCAGGCAGTAACTCAGTTTGTCGTTCAGGCGATTCGTGAGATCACATCAGATCCTACATACATCCGGTATGTTCACACCAAACTCGACTTTCTGTCTTCGTTCGTTGAACTGACACCGCATGGACATGAGTCACCAGACGGAACAATTCTCAATATTGACGGTGGAAAAGGTTATTTTTACATCCTCGTGTGGAAAGCAGGAGAAGATGCCGGTAATGACATCAACAAGTATCGGATCAACATCAACATAGACTACGCTTTCGGTGGAGAAACCGGTCAACAACATCTTTCCGATTTGTTCTTGTCTTTCCACAAGCCCTCCAAAACTGATCTTCCACAAACATTGCAATACATATGTATCGGAGACAAGCTCATTCCCAATGATTTTCACGAAATGAGTAATCAGCTAAATGCCATGGCGGATCGATATCTCAACGCTTGGAAAGAAACGAACGGCGGCGGGGCTCTAAGTGAAACCCCTTTCCGGCGATGCTCGAATGACCGTAGGAGGTTTCTTTGGTTCATCCGCACTCTGTCGCATCCACAATTCCCATCGTGTCTTTTGACAGGCTATGATTCTGCAAGAGGTTATCGCGCTGGCATCCTGACGAAAATTTTATCGGACATGTTGGTGTACCCTGCACGTGTATTTCGTGGGCATAAGGAACTATTCGACATGCCCGATGACGCGGTGATTCGAAAATTGGTTCGCAAAGATGGGCTCATCCATCTTCAAAAATATGACGAAGAAGTGAAATACACACCTTCACCCATGGTTGTGCGTGTTTTTCGACTTGTTGAACGCATTCGTGCGGTAGCGGACGAAGAACTAGGAAACACTTATATGGGACGCTGGGGACCGAACGAAATCCGCGCGGGTCTCCGCAGATACGCAGATCGCCTCGAAAGTGTGTTCCGCGAGTACGAGGAGCAGTTCCCAGGTTCGCCCTGTATGATATCGGAAACACCCGAGGCCGCACGTGCAATTGTTGATACATACCAGTCCATCATGAACCACGTCAGCCCACAGCGGTGGGTCATGCATGGCAGCGAAACCGTGAGGGGATTGTCCTTTGGAAAATGGCTCGGGCGCGTTTTCGCGAAACGAGCCGCGAGAATCATTCGTAACCTTTTGTAAATGAATTACTACTTCCGACGCGCCAGACGGGGACGACCCTCTCCACCACCCGCACCTGCCGCGGACGACGACGACGGAGGAGGCGCGTACGTCCGCGCCGACTCCTCCACCACCTCCTGCGCCCGCTTCGCCGCACGGTTCGTCTTCACCTTCAGACGACGCACCACCTGGAACGAACGCTCCACAAACAACTTCTGCACCAGCATCTGCGCCTGCTGCGACGGAAGCATCGCACGGTACTCCTCCGTTCCACCGATGGTGTGGAAGAAATCCACAATCTTCTTGATCATCACTTCCTTCGACTGCGTGTCGTACTTGCGCTCCTCCACCATCTCCATCGAGTCCGCCGTGCCCGACACGTTGATCACCTGCACGTTCGAGCTCTCCATGAACCGCTCGATCCGCACGCGAATCTGATTGCGCGCCTCGGTTAACTCCGTCAACTGCTTGCGGATCGTCTGCTCCTGCTGCTGCACCGACTTCAGGTTCTCGTACAACTGACGCAGGTCCGACGACATTTTCTTCTTTCATTCTTGACACATATCCTTCCGTCCACAAACAAAACGCACATCCCCACAATGTCCTTCGCCTTCCACGTCGCGAGTGAAAAGTTCGCGTCGCAGGTTACCGTGCGAAACACGTCCATGCAGTACGCGACCATCTTCGCCGCCAATGCACACGGCAACGCGAGCTTCTCCTGCTTCCACGAAGCAGAAGGTGCCGAAATCTGCGCCATCGGCACCCGCGAGGGACAGGTGATCCTCTGCAGCCGCAATGTCCGCCAGTTCCTCTTCCGAGAACCGCGCGACGCCCCCGTCCACCGCGTACGGCTCAACTACCACGGCACGCGCTGCGCCGTCTTCTTCGGGGACCGCGGCATGGTCATCGACATCCGCCACGGAAACACGCTGTGCGCCTTCGACGCCGTCGGGCCCGTCGGATTCGCAAGCGTCACCGACGAAAACCTGTTCTTCACCAGTCCCGCGCGGACACACCTCCGGTGCGTCCACTTGCGCACCGGGACCGTCACGCCCGTTCGGGCCCCGTACGAACACGTGTGCTTCGACGACGAAATCGCCGTCGTCTCCTACGGCACCAACGTCCGCATGTACGACGACCTGCGGACACAGACGTCCCCGAACATCGACATCGATCTCGGGTCCGCGCCGAACCTCGACCTCAAGATCGCGCCAGGACGACAACCACTCGTCTGGGCTCTCGGGTCCGACGGACTCGCATGCGTCAACTTCGGGACGCGCAACGTCGCGCGGCTGACCCAAAGCTTCGCCGACGGGTCCAAGATCGTCTCCGACGGAGACCGGTGCGTCGTGTACCGCATCCAAGGAGACGGAAACTTTGAGGCACAAAGCTTCCATCTGTCCCCCGACGGACGCGACGTCTCCGCCACGTCCCAGCGCTACTCCATCCAGTGCGAACACATGGCGAACCACACCGAAGAAGTTTTCGCGTCCGAGGGACTCGCGCCGTACATCCAAGGCGCCCTCCTCCACGCACAATGGCTCCCCATGCTGCTCCAAGGAGTGCCTGATGAATCCGACGCAGACGATGAACCCGAAGACTCCGACGCAGACGATGAACCCGAAGACTCCGACGCAGTCGACGAACCCGAAGGGTCCGACGAAGACGCCGCCACCGGACAACAGGCCGTGATCAACGCCGTCCGCGCGTGCATCCAGAATGTCGACGCATGGGCCAATACGTCCCTCTGGAGCTCCGACGAATACGCACGGCTCCGTGCGTGCGCACGGACATGCTTCACCGGCAGACGGTCCAGGATCGTCGCCGCCGTCGACTCCGGGACCACGTCCACCGACGAAGCCATCGCGGACGTCCAGACCGCCGTCGAACAGATCCGCGCCGCACGCAAGAAGATCGCAGACTTCTTCGGGTGCGCCGAGTCCATGGGGATGATGGACGAACCTGATGAACCCGAAGGGTCCGATGGGTCCGAAGCGTCCCCCGACGTCGAACTGTCCGCCGCCGACGCGAAAACCCAGGTCCAGCGGACCGCGTTCACCGCGCACTGCCTCGAAGGACCCCTCGTCGTGGATCCCGCGCTGCACCTCCGGGTCATCGAGGCGCTCGTGCGGTACATTCCGCACACCGACGTGATCCACACGGTGAACACCGGCGTCATCGCGACCCTCAATGTGTGCCTCGCGCAATTCCAGGACGTCCTCGTCGACCTCCGAAGACACCGCGCGCGACTCCAATGCTTGCAAGACATCCTCGAGGAACGCAAACGGTCCCCCAAGCGATCCCGTCATTAACATGTGTTCTGTGTCTGTAAAAACAAAAAACAATGGAACCGTACAAGACCGCAGCCGAGGGGTGGATCTACTGCATCGTGAACTTCCGCGACCGGGACATGGTCAAAATCGGAATGACCTCGCGGTCCATGGAGAGCCGGATGAAAGACGCAAACGGCTCCTTCACCACCGACGGGTTCTATATCGTCGTCGCGAAACACGTACGAAAACCTTATGAACGCGAACAGGCCATTCATAAAATCCTGGGACAGTACCGCGTCACAACGAACCGCGAATTCTTCGACGTCCGCGTACCCGGCGTCTTTGACAACGTACTGCGCATCTTCGAACTCATGGACGGCGACGTCCACCCCGAGTCCAAGTTCCGACTCGATTACATGCCGCGGCGCGCACGGGCGCCTTCGGCATCGGCGTCGCCGTCGCCACCCAAACAATTGTCCGAGTTCTCGCGCATCTTCTGGGAACTCTTCCGCAGGTCCGCCGACGCACGACGCACGGTCCCCGTCGACACCGTCGAAACCATGCTCGCCGAACGAGGCTTCGGGGACGTGACCGTCGACATGCAGAATCTCGGATTCTATCCCTACGAAGACGCGCGACACCAAATGGTCTTCCGCGGACTCGAACGCGCCGTCGGGACCATCGACTTCGACGCGTTCCGGTACATGGCAGAGTGAGAGAGAGAGATCATAACACCCGAAGGACCGACTGGAACGCCCCCTCGATCCATCCGGCGCCGTCCGTCGCCACCGCCTCGCCCGCAAACGCAATCCACGGACGCGGCTCGAGGTTCACGTCCTCCGGGCGCGATCCCGCGCGCCACAGATGCACCCCCGACTTCCAGTACGCGCGCAGCACGTCGCGCACCCGCACCGGCGCGCCGTACAACAACGACAACTCTCTCTGCAACTCGTACTGTACAAACCCACGGCTCTTCTGCGCCCATGCGTCCGCGTGCGACGAATCGCAATACACCTGCAACACACCCGGGGACATTGGGAACACCATCCGCAACGGTCCGGGACTCGTTCGCCGGACGATCCGCGCCGCGGACTCGTAACGCACAAACATCCGACACAATGACACGGGGACAAACGTGTCCGCAATGTCCCGCAAGGTCCGCCGGACGACGCTCGGGAACCGCATCTCCGCCAGAGCACGCACGGGGACTGTGAGAATCACACGGTCGTGACGCAAGATCCGCCCCGTGCTCGTGCGGCAGTACGTTTGGTTCACCTCCACCACGCGCGTGTTCAGATGCACCCGAGCACCCGCGTCCACCACCGCGCCCGCCAGAGCACGCACGATCACGTCCATGCCCCCGCGGAACTTGTAAAACGGTCCGCGGAAGTACTTGCGGATGTAACGAACCGCACGCATCCCGCTCGGGACCGAGAACTCCGCGTCGTACCCGAACGCGTCCCGAAGACCCCCGACGTTCCCCAGCGGTTCGTCGTCGGTCACAGCGAGACGTCCCAGACGGTCGATGAACGCCGTCTGTCCGGGACCGAGCGGCTCGATCGCGTCCCGGAGATCAAACGCGTCGATCAGACTCCAGAGAAGAGGACTCGACGCGCGCGAACCAAAACGTCCCGCACCGGCGTCCACGGACTTGCCATGAAAACGCACGGTCCGCACACGTCCCCCGAGACGCTCTGAACGCTCCAAGATCCGCACGGACACCGACGGATCCGCATCGAGCGCCATGAGCGCCGCAAACAAACCCGCAACCCCACCGCCGACGATCGTAAGATTCATTTCTTTTCTTATGGACAGACAGACATTCATTCATTCGCTCGTGTCCGAGCAACTCGCGTCCGAGTCCGTGACATACACGGGGACCGACGACGGTGTGGGCGCGGGACCTTGCATGTGCATCGCCATGAACATCTGGACAAGCTGTGCAATTCCGGGCTTGAGTTGCACAGCCATGTGGAACATATGGACCGAGAGGTAATCCACGTACGCCGTCGCGAACTCTTCGCGGACGATCGGGTCCAACGGGCCGTGCGTGATTGCGAGGAACGTGTTCACAAGCGCGAGATAAGCCACAAAAAAGAACGGAGGCTCCAGCGCACGCGCAAGACGGACCGCCACGGACATTTTGTTTCTGCTTTTGCTTTTGTACACGCAACAACACATTTACTCAAACATGGATTCAACGCGTGCACGCAAATTCGGCTCGGCGTCCAACAGAGCCGCCTTGACCGCCACGAAAAACATCACCAACACCATGAACACAATCAGCGCCTCGAACGCCGGAAGGAGGGACGGCGTCTTCTTGTGGTGCCGCATGGTCTTCGTGTGGGGGACGTGCGCGATGTGCGCGTTTTCCACGTCGGGATCTCCGTAGTAGAACGGGACGTCGGAGGACAGCGGGTACGTCCGCATCTCTTTATTCATAAAGTCCACACACAGCAATCAGCCCGCGTGCACTTTTTTAGATCAAGATTACCGTCGGAACCTTACGACCCCCGCGCGTCGCCGCACCCGTCTGCTCCGGTCCCGTGATCGTCGCCACACGACCCGGTGCGGTACTGCGCTGCGTACGCGGTGCGATTGTCACCGTCATGGTTTCAGGCGCACTCGTCGTCGCCCGACGACTCGTCTGCTCCACACCGCCCACCTCCGGCGTCGCAAGGTTCACGCGAAGCGACGCGTTCGGAACGACGTCCGTCCGCAGCAACTTACGCTCCGACATGCCGTTCGTGTTCGTCACCGGTTCCGCACGCACGTCCGACGCGCCAAACGAACGACCCGGCGCTGTGTACCTCGACTCCGTCGGCTCCTTGCGGACGGACGTCGTCGCACCGAGCTCCGAACGGACATCCGTCTGCTGAAACCCGCGCACCGGATTCGACGGAAGGTCCGCAAACGGCTCCGTGCGCTGCGTCGTCACCGCACCCACCGGACCCGACATCGGCGCGCGTCCCCCGTGGCTCGGAATCGTCGCGTACGTCCCCGACAGCGCCCTGCGCTCCTTGAGGTTCTGCGTCGACATACCCATGTCCGCGCCCGCCATTACCTCGCCGCGCCGGGTCTCCGGACGGTACGTCAGGTCATGCGCGGAACGCGCGGGGTCGCGCGACTCGTGCGCCACGTACTGCGCGCGCGCGTCCTCAATCGCCTGCTTCAGAGAACGGCCGTGCGAACCGGCACGCGCGAGCTCCATGTCCCGCGCGGCCTCGTGCGTGTCCGCACCGGTCCGCGGCGCGCTCGCCAACAGGTCCGGGTGCTGCGTACGCAGCTGCGCCTCGTCGTACAACAGCGGGTCCTTGAGCGCCGTGCGCGTAAAGTCCGTGTCCTGACGCTCGCGAAGGACGTCCCGCAGATTCCGCTCGACCCGCGCGGACGTGTAGTCCACCGCCGTGAACTTCTCCATCGAGAGGTGCTTCGTGGACTCGAACGACTCGCGCGTCACGTACTCGCCCTGCGTCGGCATCGAAAACTGCTGCACCGTCGGCATCGTTGTCAGCGCGGGGTTCGCCGCCTGCGCAACGTCCTGGTACCCAAACGAGTGCCGCTGGAGACCCGGGTCCGCCAGCTCGGGACGCACGAGGCCGTAGTGGAGGTTCATGGACGTCGCGCCCTTCGAGGATCCCTCCGGCGTACCGTCCGTGTACGACATCCCCGCGTGGATCCCGCGACCCACGTGAATCTTCGGGGTCGCCTGGACCCCGTTGAGCTTCTGCGAGACCAACTGGCGGTACACCGCGTCCGTCGGGCGGTAGTCCAGACGCATCGATCCCGCCGTCGACACCGCGTGCGGAAGACGCGCCTCCTCCGGCGTACAGAAGTTGTCCTGCTCAACTTCGCGACGCGGACGCCACTGGATGTCGTTGCCCGTGTGCTTCCCGAGCTTCTGCCCGTTGGTTGCGTTCGGCGCGTACTGCGTGATCTTGCGGGAACTCGGGATCAGACGGTTCTGGATCATACGGTCCAGCGTGACCTCGTCCGTCGCCATGCCGTTCTCCTGCATCCAACGGGTCATGCGGGGATCCTTGAGCGTCGAGCGGATGTCCCCGTCCGATAACAGGTCGCGGGCCTGCTCGGCGCCGACTTTGTCAAACTGATTCATAAGGTCCTTGGAGGCCACGCGGGGTTTCACGGCGCGAATGTCCGCCGCGAACGAACTGCTCTTGCGCGCAAGGCTTGCCATCAGGTCCGTGTCATTCTCAAATTCGGACATTCTTGTTTTATTTATGCACCGCACATGTTTTTTGATCGCGGACGTCAACCCACAAATTTGTGTCCACACTTTAGAAAGAAGAAAATGCCACCACGACACCGAAGACCCCTTCGTGAGTTCGCACAAGCCCTCGCGCAACACAAGGCACAACAGGTCGATGCAGGCGCAACGCGCGAAATCCAAAAGCTCAAAGCGGAGCTCGCGACCGCACAGGCAACCACACGGGGACGTCGAAGTAGTATGCTAGCAACAGCGAGCATCCGGCAATCGCTGCCGCCCAAAGAATTTGACACCATGATGAGTAGTCACACACTGCGCAGCCACGCAACGAGGGTCCGCGACCCGATCCTCGTGCAGACCAGCGGCGGACAGAGTATCGCCACGGGTCCGTACGATGCACAGAATTTCGTCGAGTATGCCTTCTTCCCTCCCGAGAAGCTCATCGAAGAAATTCAGACACGCGTCGACACCCTCCTGCAACCCATCGGTGGAATCCGCGGGTTCCGTCAGACCCTCGCGGACATGTTCGTAGAGGCACAGGCCGCACACATGAAAAGCCCCCCGGAGAACAACAGGTTCGCGTGGCACTTGGTCGTCAAACCCGATCCCACGTCCGGCATCCCTGTTGAACCTCCTGCAACGCTCGATCCCTACTGGACAAACGTGAAGACGTTCGTGGACATGCGCCAATTCTACATCAACGAGTTTCTCATTCCCGTGCTGCGCTCGGGATGCACACCCTTCTGTCAGTTCGTCAACGCCGGAAGTGGAAAACTCACGTCCGACATCGATATCACAGTCACCAACGCGCGCGGAGGAATCATCAAGCACCTCGCACAGTACATCACCGACCAGGTGTTCGCCACGCCCACGTCCGTGTACACCGTCGGCGCGTCGAACGTCCAGGTGGAGTTCACCACGGACCTCTCGGATCTCATGGACACAAACGTGTACCCGACGAACTTCTACGACTTCTGCAACATCAGCGTCGACCAGGACGCCCCGCGCCTCCTGTCCATCGACAATTGTAACATCTTCCAGACGTTCCGGGACCCGACGTTCACACCCTTCGCGGGATGTCAGATCGCGTGGTCCCTCGTACGGGTCGCGTACGCCTTCCTCCGCAAAGATGAAGGTGAAGATTTCACCCGTGCAGAACACAACCTCCTTCGACACGTAACGCACCAGCAAGACATCTTTCGAGACACTACCAAACGTGCAGCAATCCAGACGATGATCCCAAGATTCGGTGAAGATACACATTTGACACTGAAGCAGATCGAAGAAATCAACAAACTGCCTGCTGTTGCTACCTCTGGACCGCTGCTTCAAGTCGAGGATGACGCGAAGGCGGTGCGTGAATTCATCAAAATTATCAAGAATGGCGCGGGTCCCGTGTGGATATCCGCTTTGCGCCGCGCGGACGCGTTCCTTCGTGTCGAAGAGCAGGCACGGGACCTTCGTCATCGTGTGCTGAACTTTTGTATCCTTGCGGTCGAACGGTGCCTGCGTGCCTTCCAGATTCGCATGTCCAACTTGTGGAGCATTTACAAATCCACCATCGGCACACAACTGCCCGGCGAGACCGAGACAGCGTTCAAGACGCGGACGGCCGCGCTTCGCGCCCAGCGGGACCAAGACATCGTAAAACTGCAGACCGAGTACCGGTACGAGTACTACTCCCTCCAATCCATGCTCTACATGTTCGAGGAAGAAGCGTACTACTCGGTCGGCGCGTTTCTACATGTGGTTATGCAAATGCAAATGGGAATCGGTGCGACCGCAACAACCATCCCGGCACACATGTATATCATGTCCTACTTTGACAACCTCGGGTTTTACATTCAGTCCCGCAAGGAAAAATATATCACACGCATGGAAGACGCACTGTTACGCATGGGAATCGCATCACCCACACGGATCGACTCCAGGGCCGCGATTGATGAGGCGACAGTGGCCGTTCTCAACAAGCTCAAGGAGTACTACGCGGCGAACACACCCTTTCTCGATTGCTACCACCCGCCCGCGAGTGACGAACGTGTTCTCGGCGACCAGGTGGAGGTGGTCGGAGGCCGTCGGGGGATTCTCGTGAACACTTCGCCCGTTACCGTGCGGTACTTTGTGCGCGTCGCGGGACAACCCGACGTGGAGGACGTGTCCGGAAGAACTCTCAAGGTCCTCAATGGAAACGAGTCCGGCTTGCCCGACAAGTACTCGTTCACCTTTACATAAACTGGCGGACGTACGCCAACAACGGCTCGTCCGCGTAGTACAAGAGATAGTTGTAACAGTACCGAAAGTCCACGTCCGAATAGTACAGCGCGTACACCACGTCCTTCGCCTTCCGTCCACGAACGTCCCGGAGGTCCACCTCGAACCCGTCCCGCAACAGACGCTTCGTCGGGTGCTCCAACAACGCGTACCGCATCCAACGAAAACTGACGGGGTCGAGCGACCGCGTGTCGTTGCCCGAGAGGTAGTCCAGACGCAACAGAGCTTCGTCGTCCATTTCGAATTCTTCTTTTTATTTCCCCCACGAGGAAAAGATGGAGTTCGAAATCGATGCGCCCGTGCGGAAACACAGCTTGGTGGGAAACGTTCCCATCAACGCCGCGCTGGACCACTACCGAAGCATGGTCATGCACAGGTACCCCTCCGAACTCTGCGACCTCTTCCGACGCGAACTGCCCCATCTGAACCGACACGCACCCGACGGGTCCGGCGCCACCCTTCTCTTCCATTACTTGGTACACGGGTCCCGCGACTACGACGTCCGCATCCTCGACGTCCGCAACAGCCCCGAGGACCTCGTCATGAACATGCGCATCTGGGTCACGTACCTCCACGGCGCCAACAAGGCGCACGTCATGACACGGTCCGCATTCCGCGAACACCACGCGTCCTTCCCCGCGTACAACTACGACCTCGCGATCTTCGACTCGACCCACGTCGAGGGCATGGAGAACGCCGAAGAGAGCTTCTACGAGACCTTCCACAAAACATGGAGACTCCTGCGCGTCGGAGGGACCATGATCTTCGAGGCCGTCCGCGGAGACTGCGCGCACTTTATGATGTCCACGCTCAGCAACCTCTTCCTCTTCCAGCGGAACAACTACGCGGTACACATGTTCTGCCCCCACGTTCTCGCACCGCTCCCCGTTCAGTTCGGCGTGATCCGCAAGACCTCCGACGAACCCCTCGCAAGCCCCCTCGTTCACGTCCCCCGACCACTCATTCTCGCACCGAACCCGACCATCGCCGTCGTTACGTCGTCCTACAAGAGCATCGGCAACAACAACGTCTTCTCCGAACAAACACGGTTCCGACAACTCCTCGAGTCCGTGCGGACCGTGCGCACACACCTCCCCAACGTCAAAGTCGTCGTCGCAGAAATCAACCCGCTTGAGACCGACATGATGATTCAACTCCGCGACGAGGGCGTCGCAGAGCTGCACGTGTTCCGCGAACTCATCGGAGTCCCCAAGTCCGCCGCAGAGGGCGCCATGCTCCTGAACCTCGCGC
>JACCEB011254688.1_pt1 | contig 25605 bp, 23 predicted proteins | sample 7454761 | NCBI WGS metagenome assembly JACCEB01 (sample SAMN15323454, study PRJNA562643) | freshwater metagenome | isolation source: river surface water | place: USA:Blue River Watershed | collected 2017-08-18
CAACAAATAGAAGATTTAACAAGACACAAGAACCTGCGCATATCATTTTTAGACGACTCTTTGCGCGACTCTTTAATAGAAAATTTTAAAGACCAAAAAATTCTCAACTCTTTTGATAAAATAAAAGCAAAAACCACACTCTCCGAAGAGCTGTTAAAAGGCTTATCGAAAGCATTGTTAACAAAAATAGTCGTAGAAAATTCAAAATTGATGGACAAGTCTGAGCAGCTAATAAAATCATACAATTCGCAGCTGGCTGAATTAGAAAAAGACTACGCCGCAAAAGTTTCAAAAATAAAGGCTGGAGATGAGTTAGGTCAGGGAGTTCTTAAGATAGTCAAAGTATATGTCGCAAGCAAATATAGATTGCAGCCAGGAGACAAAATGGCTGGAAGGCATGGAAATAAAGGCGTAGTATCTAAAATTGCACCGATAGAAGACATGCCCTATTCAGAAGACGGTGAACCTGTTGATATAGTATTAAATCCTCTTGGTGTACCATCTCGTATGAACGTCGGACAAATACTTGAGACTCACTTAGGCTTCGCATCAAAAGAGCTTGGAAAGCAAATTGGCTTAATGATGGATAAGCTATCCAAAAACAAGGATCTTTTGATTAAAGAGCTAAAAGAAAAATTGTTATCAGTATATTCTTCAGAAAATGAAATTAACCAGATAAATTCAATGTCTGAAGAAGATATAATAGCTTTATCAAAAAAACTTAAGAATGGAATTCCTTTTGCTACTGGGATATTCGAAGGAGAAAAAGAAAGTTATATTACAAACCTACTTAAAGTTTCTGGAAATGATGGCTCTGGCCAAATTCAATTATTTGATGGAAAAACCGGAGAAAAATTTGATAGAAAAGTTACTGTTGGATATATATATATGCTAAAACTGCATCATTTGGTTGATGATAAAATACACGCCAGATCGATAGGTCCATATAGCTTAATAACCCAACAGCCTCTTGGAGGAAAATCTCACTTCGGCGGCCAAAGATTCGGGGAAATGGAATGTTGGGCGTTACAAGCATATGGCGCAGCTTACTCTTTACAAGAAATGTTAACCGTCAAATCTGATGATGTGGTTGGTAGAATAAAAATCTACGAATCAATAATTCAAGGAAACCAAAACTTCAACTGCGGAATTCCAGAATCATTCAACGTAATGATAAAAGAAGTCAGGTCTCTTGGTTTAAATATTGAACTTATAGAAAAATAATCTTTTTTATCTCGATTTGACGCATAGAGCATCATCGAAGAAAAATTAAAATAAAAAAACATGTCACTAGCTGGAACCTCTTCACATGGTCTACTAAGTCTTAATTCAAATAACTCAGTTGACCTTCTAGATTTTAATGCAATAAAAATCTCCATAGCCAATCCAGATAAAATTAGATCTTGGTCTTTTGGAGAGATAACCAAACCAGAAACAATAAATTATCGCACCTTCAAACCAGAGAGAGAGGGTCTTTTTTGCGCCAGAATATTCGGCCCAATAAAAGACTATGAATGTCTTTGCGGTAAATATAAAAGAATAAAATACAAAGGAATAGTTTGTGAAAAATGCGGGGTTGAAGTAACCTCCTCAAAAGTTCGACGTGAAAGAATGGGTCACATCGAATTGGCTGCACCAGTAACCCATATTTGGTTTTTAAAATCACTTCCCTCTAGAATCTCTACAATCCTCGGAACTACTTTAAAAGCGATTGAAAAGGTAATTTACTTTGAAGCTTATCTAGTCATCGATGGACTAATGTCTCCGTTAAAAGAGGGCGACATCTTAAGTGAAGATGAGTATGAAAAACTGCAACACGAACATGGATATGGTAGCTTTGTGGCAGAAATGGGGGCCGAAGCTGTAAAAAAACTACTACAAAAGCTCGATTTAAAAAAACTACAAAAAGATTTACGCGAGGAGCTTTCAACACAAACTTCTGAATTAAAACGCGAAAAAGCAATAAAAAGGCTGAAATTAATAGAACAATTCTTGGAGTCTGATAACAAAGTTGAAGACATGGTGATGACAGTCCTTCCAGTTATCCCTCCTGATATCCGCCCACTTGTGATGCTTGACGGAGGAAGATTTGCGACTTCCGACCTAAACGAGCTTTATCGTCGCGTTATCAATAGAAATAACAGACTAAAAAGATTGATGGAGCTTGGCGCTCCTGACATCATAATAAAAAATGAAAAGCGAATGTTACAAGAGTCAGTAGACGCTCTTCTTGATAATGGACGCTCTGGAGCTGTAGTAAAAAACTCAAACAAAAAACCTTTCAAATCATTATCTGATATGTTGAAAGGTAAGCAAGGAAGATTCCGCCAAAACTTACTTGGTAAGCGCGTAGATTATTCTGGAAGATCTGTGATTGTAGTTGGTCCAGAATTAAAACTCCATCAATGCGGCCTGCCTAAAAAAATGGCCTTAGAACTATTCAAGCCATTCATCTACTCAAAACTAGAACTTTACGGAAAATCACCATCTATAAAAGTTTCTAAAAAAATGGTAGAGTCTGAGAGGCCCGAAGTATGGGATATTTTGGATGAAGTCATAAAAGAGCATCCTGTTTTGCTGAATAGAGCCCCAACCCTACACAGACTTGGAATTCAAGCATTTGAACCAGTTTTAACAGAAGGAAAGGCAATCCAATTGCACCCTCTAGTTTGCGCCGCCTTCAACGCCGACTTCGATGGTGACCAAATGGCAGTTCACGTTCCATTGTCAATAGAAGCTCAAGTTGAAACTAGAGCACTAATGATGTCAACAAACAACATTCTTAGTCCAGCAAACGGAAAGCCAATAATAGTGCCTTCTCAGGACATAATTTTAGGCTTATACTACATGACAATGGAGGGAAAAAACCCTTCTACAAAACCAAACCTACATTTTATAGCTGATGATTTCGAACTGAATCACGCACTAAATGCAAAACAACTCTCAATTCACGAAAAAATTCTCTATAGATACACGGTTAAAAACCACGAAGGAGAGAAAGTTTTTCAAAGAGTAGAAACTACTCCGGGCAGAATCGCTCTTTACAACATCCTGCCAAGCGCCATGAAATACAATTTTGATGCCGCAAACAAAACAATGACAAAAAAAGCAGTCACAAATCTTATAGATACCGTTTATCGAAATTGCGGACAAAAAGAAACCGTCATGTTTTGTGATCGATTGATGTCTTTAGGCTTTAAAAACGCCTGCATCGCCGGAATATCTATCGGAAAAGATGATATGATTATACCAAAAGAAAAACAAAAACATATCAGCGATTCTTTTGAAAAAGTAAAAAAACTTGAAAAGCAATATCGTGACGGACTGATAACAACTGGGGAAAGATATAATAAGGTTGTTGACGAATGGACTGGCTGCACAAGTAAAATCTCAAAAGAAATGATGTCCGCAATATCAACATTCTCAAATCCAAAGGAAGCAAATTCAATCTTCATGATGGCCGACTCTGGAGCAAGAGGATCGGAAAACCAAATAAAACAAGTAGCTGGTATGCGTGGCCTTATGGCAAAGCCATCAGGAGAAATTATCGAAACTCCAATCACATCAAACTTCAAAGAAGGTCTTAACGTATTGGAATATTTCATTTCTGCGCACGGAGCCAGAAAAGGCTTGGCCGATACAGCCTTAAAAACAGCAAATTCTGGATATTTAACAAGAAGGCTAGTGGATGTATCTCAGGATTGCATAGTTATTGAGGATGACTGCAAAACAAATGAAGGAATTATTTTAGAATCAGTAGTTGATGATGGAAGAATTATATCTTCGCTATCAGATCAATCGCTAGGTAGAGTTCCATTGGAAGATGTAAAAAGTACCGACGGAAAAAGAGTTATTGTGCCAGCTGGAACAATGATCGATGAAGCCTTGGCTGATGAAATTGAAAAAGCGGAAATAAAAACTATAAAATCTAGATCAGTTCTAACTTGCAAAGCGCAAGATGGTGTATGCATAAAATGTTACGGCCGAGACCTAGCAACCGGAAATATAGTTAGTATAGGGGAAGCTATAGGCGTAGTTGCCGCTCAGTCAATTGGTGAACCAGGAACCCAGTTAACAATGAGAACATTTCACATTGGAGGCGCGGCACAAAAAGGCGCAGAGCAGTCTTCAATATCCGCAGTTTCAGATGGAAAGCTTAGAATATCTGAAAAAGGCACAATTATCGACCGAGATGGTAGAATAATTGTCATCAGCAGAAATTGCGAAATAACCTTATTAGATAAAGATCAAAAAGAAATTCACAGCTATAAATTACCTTATGGAGCGGCAATTACTCACAAAAACAATTCAAGCATCAAAAAAGGTGATCATTTGGCCGAATGGGATCCTTACAATATACCAGTTGTAGCTGAGGTTAGTGGTCGCGTTAAATACAACGATTTAATAGAAAGCGTTTCTTTACGTGAAAAAATCGACGAATCGACAGGCGTATCAACAAAAATAGTAATGGACTGGAAGCAATATAGTAAGCAAGAATTAAAGCCAAGAATTTCAATTTTAGGAGAGAAAGATTTGCTTCTAAAAGAATACAATCTCTCAATAAACACAATCATCAGCACTCTAAATGAAGAAGATGTGAAAGCTGGCGATGTAATAGCAAGAATTCCAAAAGAATCGTCTAAAACTAAAGACATTACCGGCGGTCTACCAAGAGTTGCCGAACTATTCGAAGCTCGGAAGCCAAAAAGCGCTGCCGTTATGAGCGAAATAGATGGCTATCTAGAGTTTGGAAAAGATTACAAAACTAAAAGAAGAATCATAATCCGATCTCAAGACGCCTCAATAGAGCCGGTTGAATATAGCATATCAAAAACCAAGCACTTGTTTTATGGCGAAGGTGATTTTGTAAGAAAAGGTGACGTTTTGGTTGATGGTTCGCCCGTTCCTCATGACATCTTGAGAATTCTTGGTATGCAGGCATTCACTAACTATATGGTAAATGAAGTGCAAAAAGTTTACCGCATGCAAGGTGTAAAAATAGATGACAAGCATATCGAGGTCATCTTGAATATGATGTTAAAAAGAGTCGAGGTAATTAACTCCGGAGAGACAACTCTTTTATCTGGAGAATATATCGATCGCGACGTCTTTGAGGAAGTTAATAAGAAAATTATCTCTCAAGGAATGAAGCCGGCAACCTGTGCTCCTGTTTTACTTGGAATCACCAAAGCATCACTTCAGACTAAATCATTCATTTCGGCCGCCTCCTTCCAAGAGACAACTAGAGTTTTAACGGACTCATCAGTTCAAGGAAAATTCGACAATCTAAAAGGATTAAAAGAAAACATCATTGTTGGCCGATTAATTCCAGCTGGAACGGGATTGATGGCGGCAAAATATCGAAAAATTGCCAACCAAGAAAGATACTCCGAAATCAAAGCGGATAACGCTTTTGAGGCAATAGAAGATTAAATAAATCCCAATCATTAATAAGGTCCGTTATTCATTTAACGGACCTTATTTTTTGAACCGATTCAAAAAATTTATAATTTTCTCTTTTTTAAAAAAGTCAGAATGAATCGCGATTTTATAAGAAAATTTAAAAATAATCGCCGCAGCTTTTTTTCTTTTATAATCTTAACGACACTATTTTTCATAAGTCTTTTTGCTGAATTTATTGCAAACGACAACCCAATCTTACTAAGCCTTAATAACAAAATTTACTTACCTTTTTTATTTGAAATTCCTGAAAACACGATTGGTGGAAGTTTTGAAACAAAAGCGAATTTTCGCGACCCCGCAATAAAGAAAATTATTTCCGAAAAAAATGGCTTCACGCTTAATGCGCCAATTCAATTTTCTTACAATACAATAAACTACGAAATAAACAGCCCAGCACCATCAGCTCCAAACAAAAAAAATATATTAGGAACCGACGACCAAGGTAGAGATGTTTTGGCTCGCATAATTTACGGCCTAAGATTGTCATTAATTTTTGGAGCCGCCTTAAGCTTTTGCAGCTTGATCATCGCAATATAGTTAGGATCAATTCAGGGCTATTTTGGCGGCAAATGCGATCTATTCTTGCAGCGCTTCATCGAGGTTTGGTCAAGCATGCCCGTACTATTTTTGTTAATTATATTATCGGCATTTATTGAGCCTGGATTTTTCACTCTTTTAATACTGCTTTTGCTTTTTAGCTGGATTTCTCTTTCCGCCTATATTCGTGCTGAATTTTTAAGATTAAGAAACTTTGATTTTGTTAGAGCTAGCAAGGCTCTAGGAGCAACAAATGCTCGGATCATTTTTCGTCATATTTTACCAAATTCAACTCCCGTAATTATTGCAAATTTACCCTTTTTAATCGCCTCATCAATCACAACTTTAACTTCCTTAGATTTTTTGGGATTAGGAATGCCAGTCGGCTCTCCTTCGCTTGGCGAATTACTTGCTCAAGGAAAAAATAATCTTAATGCTTATTGGTTGGGAGCGAGTGGATTTATTGCAATTACCTTAATTTTAACTTTACTAGTTTTTATTGCCGAAGGCTTAAGAGAGGCTTTTGACACTAGAAAATAATTTACTTTTTGTTCGCAAAAAATAGTTTCTCGCCCCCATTTTTTACAAAAATTAATCATTTTTATCATGCCAATTGAAATTTTAATGCCCGCCCTTTCTCCCACAATGAAAGAGGGGAATTTAGCAAAATGGATAAAAAAAGAAGGTGACAAAATAAAAGCCGGCGAAGTAATTGCGGAAATTGAAACTGATAAAGCAACAATGGAAGTTGAAGCCGTTGATGAGGGGATTCTAGGAAAAATTTTAATTAAAGAAGGAACCGAAAATGTAGCGGTAAATAGCTGTATCGCCCTTATTTTAAACGAAGGAGAGGATAAAAAAATATTAAATGAATATAGCGCCGCAAAGCCAGAAACAAAAAATCAAGATAGCGCAAAAACAATCGAAGTAAAAGAAGAAATAAGATCGGAAGCACCAAAAAACACTCAGCAAAAAACAATTCCATCGCCATCACAAAACCTTGATCAATACAATAAATCAAAAGCTTCGCCTTTAGCCAAAAGAATCGCAAAAGAAGAAGGCGTATCCCTTCTTCAAATTGAAGGAACTGGGCCAAAAGGCAGAATAATTAAAGAAGATGTTTTTGATTTTATCAAAAATGGCTCTTCACGACAAGGCGTCGTAAGAAGAAATGCTCAAGAATCTTACATCATAAAAAACAGCAATATTCGCAAAGTAATCGCCAAAAGACTTCTGGAGTCAAAACAAACCGTTCCCCATTTTTATCTTTCTTGCGAACTAAATATTTCAAAACTCCTTGAAATGCGCACCACCATTAATGAAGCGGCACCAATTGACGAAAGCAAAAATCCAACTTACAAAATTTCAGTTAACGATTTAGTAATAAAAGCAGTTGCAATGGCATTAAAAAAAGTTCCGCTAGCAAACTCATCTTGGTCTGAAGATGGCATGATTATTTACAATAACATCGACATTTCAATGGCAGTAGCGATTGATGGAGGCTTAATCACTCCAATAATTAAAAATGCCGACCAAAAAACAATTCAGGCAATTTCTGCAGAATCCAAATCATTGGCAAAAAAAGCTCGCGACGGAAAATTGCAGCCAGAAGAATTTCAAGGGGGGTCTTTCAGCATCTCAAACCTTGGAATGTTTGGAATAGATAGCTTTGCGGCAATCGTTAACCCGCCTCAAAGCTGCATTTTAGCAGTTGCTCGCGCCGTTGAAAAACCAGTTGTTGAAAATGGCCAAATAAAAATCGCTTCAATGATGAATGTAACTCTCTCATCTGATCACAGATCGGTTGATGGCGCAGTTGGAGCGGAATTTTTGAAAGCTTTAAGAAGTTATGTTGAGCAGCCAATTTTAATGCTAATTTAACACAAAATCATTCAAAAATTTAAATTCGAAAATATTGCTTTAATTTAAGCCCAAAATATTTTTCCGCGCCAAAAAAATCAAAACTCAAAAAATAAATTTATGAACAAAACAATTAAGTTATTTGCAATCGCAATTCTAGCGCTTTTCGTATTTTTTTCTGGCGTACTTTACTCAGATTCAATCAAAGAACATGCGGGATGGATCTTCGAAAAAAAAGAGGAAGAAGTTGAACTTCCTGATCTATCTGAAGAGCCAATCACACAAGAAGGAGATATCCAAGAAATTGATAACTCACAACCTGCAATAGAAGAAGATTCTCAAGCAATTGATGATTCTTCAGCCTCACAAGCTCAATAAAGCTTGTAGCAGCTCTCAAACACACACCACCACAAAGCCCAGAAATAGAAATGCTCACCAGAACCCTTCTTGCAATTATTTTAATTGCAATCACCACAAATTCTGCCCTTTCCGACCCATACGACTCAAGAACAAACAGGGAAGCTATTATCTCACAAAGAGCAAAAAGATTTTTTAAAGCAAATAGCTCAAGACAATATATTTCAGCCAACGGCAATTATTCATCCGACTATAACTCAAAAACATATAACTTAAATTCGCGCTACCTTTATCAAAGCAATAACTCAATTCACGAGATTAACTTTGAACATGAAACAAATTATGCCGATAAAGGCAGCGGCTCTAGCAAGAAATACTATGTTAAAGATAGCGAGCTTTACGACTTATCAGCAGCAAGTAAACTAAGAATTTCCGATAGCAGAAATTATGCCGTTTTGTTTCACCGCTCGATTTATGACGAATATTCTAGCTATCTTTACGATTCACGAAATGCCGTTGGTTTAGGCAGAATGTTTTTCAATGAAAAATTGGAGCTTGATTTTAGCTTAGGATATCAAGACATCAAAACCTATGGCTATAAAGTTGATTTTATCACCTCAATCCGCAGCAATTTTAAGATCACCAAAAACCTTACCCTGACTCAGCGGGGCTATATTTTTCTTGATCACGAAAGCATGGATAATGAGCTAAAAACCAGTTTGATTTACAGAATCGCCAACGATTTGTCTTTTGAGATTAGAAATAATTTTGAACAAAGGCGCTATGAAAGCTCAAATAATACCACCAAGAACTATGTTAGTCGTAGCGTTACAGTTGGCCTAATTTTTGATTTGAATTAATTTGATCATCCTTTTCGGATCGAATTTTGGCTGAATTTTCTATATTTAGCCTCGCAATTTCGGCCTCAATTTCTTCCTTCGTCATATCTTCGCGAACCTCAGAAATCTTCGGAACTTTGTGCTCATTTCCATAAATATCGACTATAACCGTCAGATCTTCCTCCACTTTCGCCTTCTCTTCAGCAATTCCGCGATTAATTTCTTGCTTTAATTGCTCTATTCCAACCTCGCTTTCAACGGACTTCAGATAAGCTTTAGCATCATTAAAAAACTTTTTAGATCGAAAAATAACTTTGCCAGCAAAATGAGCTATTTCTGGCAAATCTTGCGGTCGAATAAAAATCAAACAAACCAGCAAAACCACAATTAATTCGGCAAAAGAAAATCCAAACATTAACCGAACCTACCAGTTATATAATCTTGCGTTTGCTGATTTGTTGGATTGGTAAAAATTTTATCAGTGGTGTCATATTCAATAACTTTTCCCATATTGAAAAAAGCTGTCATATTCGAAACCCTAGCCGCCTGTTGCATTGAGTGAGTAACAATAATGATTGTGAAGTTTTCTTTTAGCTCATCAATTAATTCTTCTATTTTTGCCGTAGCAATTGGATCAAGAGCCGAACAAGGCTCATCCATCAAAATAACTTCCGGGGCAATTGCAATTGTTCTTGCGATGCATAGACGCTGTTGCTGACCACCAGAAAGACCGCTTGCCTCGTCATTTAAGCGATCCTTAACCTCGTTCCACAATCCGGCCTTGGTTAAACTATCTTCAACTATTTCATCAAGATGCTTTTTGCTGTTAAATAATCCGTGGATTCTAGCTCCGTAAGCAACATTTTCATAAATAGACTTTAAGAATGGATTTGGCTTTTGAAAAACCATTCCCACAGAAGCCCTTAAAAGCACCAAATCAAGATTTGGACGATAAATATTTTCGCCATCAAGCAATATTTCTCCAGAAATTTTGCATCCCATAATCGTATCATTCATGCGATTTATGCAACGCAAAAAGGATGATTTTCCACATCCCGAAGGGCCAATCAAAGCAGTTACGCTGTTCTTTTTAAAGTCTAGATTAATATCAAATAAAGCTTGTTTTTGACCATAGAACAAATTGATATTTTTTGCAGAAATTTTGCTGTTCATAAATTTGCTGAGATTGTTTAACTTGGGATTCGAGAGGGATTTTATAAAATTTTGCAAATTGAGTTCGACGACAAGCTCTAATCTAAATAAATCAAATTTGTGGCGACGCTGAAATATTTTAGCCTATATAATTTTATCCAAGATAATTTTCACCCCAAAAATAATTGTAATCTTGACTAGTTAAGAGGATTTTTTATTTCAAGGTCGTTCTTGCTAACAAAGACTAGCTTTACGCCATTTTTTATCTTCAATGAAACTAAAAAAACTGCTTCCCAATTCTTTGTATGGAAGATTTTTACTAATCATCACCTCATCTTACTTGGTGGTGCAACTAGTCTCAATTTATGTATTTTATTACACTCACCTCGATGTAATTAGCAAACACATGGCTCGAGGCGTCACAGCGGAAATAGTTTTTGTCAGAAAATCAATTAGCAAACCCGGATATCAACAACTTTTGAACGACCTCTCAGAAAATACAGGGGTAAAATTTTCTTTCGAAAGCAAAAAAAGACTCAGGAAAAAGAAAATTGCCGATAGCAACTGGGAAAAAAACAAAATCTATCAATATATCAACCCACTAATTGATCCCTATAATCGCTTCAAATCTGAATTAGACACTCACGGCCTTAAACCTTATGAAATTTTCGAAAATCCTGAAGATGATGATTTTATCATTGTAAAAATACAAACCGAGAGAGGCGTTTTATCTTTCGATGTGCCGGTAAAAAGAATTACCAGCTCTTCAGCGCACATGTTCACATTTTGGATGATATTAACCGCATTAATTACTGCAGCATTAACCGTAATTTTTTTAAAAAACCAAATTCACTCAATCAATCAACTTCGAATTGTAGCGGAAAGATTTGGTCGCGGACAAAGCGTTCCAAATTTTCGCCCCAGCGGCTCAGAAGAAATAAGGTCCTTGGGGATTTCTTTTATTAAAATGAAAGAACGCGTAATGCGTCAAATTTCACAAAGAACAGAGATGCTTTCTGGCGTATCGCACGATCTCAGAACGCCATTAACTAGGATGAAACTACAAATTGAAATGATGGGAAATTCTCAAGAATTAGAAGATTTAAAAAGCGATATTACCGATATGGAACGCTTGGTTGAAGAATATTTGGCCTTTGCGCGCGCCGATGATAAAGAAAAAAACAACCCCGTCAAAATTAAAAAATTCCTCGAGGAAAAGGTTTTGAACTACTATCTAAAAATGAGGAAAGACATTTCTGGAATTATTGAAATTGAAGAAGAATTGGAAATTTCAGTAAAAAAACTCGCCCTAAAGAGAGCTCTTAACAACCTTGTCGATAACGCATTTCATTACGGCACAAAAGTAGAAATTTTAGCAAAAATTTCGAACAATAACTTAATTATAAATATTGAAGATAACGGACCAGGAATTCCGGTTAGCGAAAGATCAAATGTTTTTAGGCCATTTTATCGCATTGACAATTCGCGAAATCTCGACAAAAAAAACAACTCTGGCGGATCTGGCTTAGGACTATCAATTGCTGCCGACGCAGTCACTTCTCATGGCGGCAAAATCACACTTTCCGACTCTAAAATGGGCGGATTATGCGTCACAATTTTTATCCCAATTTAAAATGAAAATTACAGTTATTGGCAGTGGCTATGTTGGCCTAGTTTCAGGAATTTGCTTTGCAAAAATTGGTCACGAAGTTGTGTGTGTTGATAAAAATTCTAATAAAATTTCCCAATTAAACTCCGGAGAAATTCCAATTTACGAACCAAATCTCAAAGAGCTTTTAGCGGAAGCAAAAGAAGCAAATAAAATCTCCTTTACCACTGATTTTGCTAGCGCTTTAAAAGATTCAAAAGCTGTTTTTATAGCGGTTGGAACGCCTCAAGGCGAAGATGGAAGCGCCGACCTTTCTTATGTATTGTCAGCAGCGCAAGAAATTGCTGAAATTGCCGATTCACCAAAATTAATAATCACCAAATCAACGGTACCAGCCACAACGGGAGCAAAAATCCAGAAATTAATCACCAAGCTAAATAAAAAAGATCTGCTTTTTGTCGCTTCAAATCCCGAATTTTTACGCGAAGGTTCGGCAATTGAAGATTTTATGAATCCAGATCGTATAGTTATTGGCGCTGACAATCCAAAATCATTCGCAATTCTTGAAGAAATTTACGCCCATTTTCCAAAAGAGAAATTAGTCAAAACCGACATCGTTACCGCAGAATTAATCAAATACGCCGCCAATTCATTTCTTGCCGCCAAAATCTCATTCATAAATGAAATGGCTGATTTATGCGAAAAAACGGGAGGAAATATCAGGCAACTTTCGCGCGCAATTGGACTTGATTCAAGAATCGGCGACAAATTCTTAAAACCAGGACCGGGATTTGGCGGAAGCTGCTTCCCAAAAGATATTTTGGCGATTCTCAATATTGCCAAAGAATATGAGGTGGAATTATCGCTCATTGATTCCGTAGTAAAATCCAACAAAAAGCGCCAAATCAGCATGGTAAAGAAAATTTCCGCACTATTGGACAATAATTTATCTGGCAAAAAAATTGGCCTTCTTGGATTAGCTTTCAAAGGCAATACCGATGATATTCGTTACTCGCCCGCAATTTTCATTGCCAAGGAATTAGCAAATAATGGTGCCGAAATTTTCGCTCACGATTTTGAAGCTATAAAAAATGCAAGATCTGAGCTTGCAGATTTCAAAAACATCCATTTTATTTCCAACCTTTACGAAGCCGCCGATAATCGCGATATTCTAATAATCGCAACCGAGTGGCCGCAATATGGCGAAATAGACCCAAGCAAAATCTCCACTAAAAAAATTATCGACTTACGAAACATTCTTGATGGCGAAAAATTGCGAGCTCTTGGGTTCGAATATTTCTCAATTGGCGAAAAATAAAGTGAGCAAAAAGTTTAAGGGCAACGCCTTTTCCGCTCCCGTAGCTCAGGGGTAGAAAATGTGCCGAAACGCACATTTTCGGTTAAGATCTAAATGTTGTAGAAAAGTTTAAGGGCAACGCCTTTTCCGCTCCCGTAGCTCAGGGGATAGAGCAGTGGTTTCCTAAACCATGTGCGCATGTTCGAGTCATGCCGGGAGCACCAAAATTCAAATAAAATAATTGCGGGGGCGCGAATTTATTTCGTGCGCAGCAATTCAGTGAAACTAAATTCAGGCAAGCCTTAATTTAATAAAGCTCTAAAATCCAAACGCCAATCGCCATAATAATGATCAAAATAGGCAAAATAACGCTGCAAGATAATGTTCTTTTGGCGCCAATGTCGGGTGTAACCGATTTACCTTTTCGCAAATTAGTAAAAAGCTTTGGCGCATCTTTAGTGATTTCAGAAATGATCGCATCGCGCGCCATGATTTTACAAACCCGCGAATCACTAAAAAAATGCCGCAAAGATGAGGCAATTTATCCAATGTCAGTTCAGCTTGCTGGCTGCGATCCAGAAATAATGGCTGAAGCAGCAAAATTAAATGAAGATTTAGGAGCTGATATTATTGATATAAATTTTGGCTGCCCCGTAAAAAAAGTGGTAAATGGCTTTGCTGGCAGCGCATTAATGAAGGATGAAAATCTTGCCGCACGAATTATGGAAGCCGTGGTGAAGGCGGTAAAAGTTCCAGTTACCATGAAAATGCGCTTAGGCTGGAATTATGAAAATTTAAACGCACCAAGTTTGGCAAAAAAAGCCGAAGATTCTGGCATTAAAATGCTAACCGTTCATGGTCGCACCCGCTGCCAAATGTATAACGGCAACGCCAATTGGGAATTAATTTCGCGCACCAAAGAAGCGGTCAAAATTCCTGTAATTGCCAATGGCGACATCAAAAACGCAGCCGACGCCAGAAGTGCTTTAGAGCTTTCAAAAGCCGATGGAGTAATGATTGGGCGCGCTGTTTACGGAAAACCGTGGCTTATTGCACAAGTTAGCGCCGAAATAAAAGGACAGGAAGCAATCCCAACGCCAACAATTCCTCAACAACAAAAAATCATTCTCCAACATTTTGCAGAAATGATTGATCTTTATGGCGAACAAACCGCAATTCCACTAGCGCGCAAGCATATTGGCTGGTATAGCTCTGGCTTAAAAGGCTCGGCAGAATTTCGCGCCAAAATCAACATCACTCAAGGCGCCGCAAATGTTCGCGCCGAGATTGAAAGATTCTACGATTTAGCATGTCAAAACTAATTATTTAAATTATTGATTTTTTTACAAACTTTGTAAAAAAATTATAAATTCTCTGTTAAATAATTAGGTTTTTTACACATGATTCTAAAATTCACGGTTGGCAATTTTCTATCTTACAAAGAAAAAAACTCCTTTTCTTTCGATGCCATTGCCGACAAAGCGATTTACGAAGCCACATTCTCAAATCCAAATCTCTCAAAACAAAAATTTGTTAAAAGTGCAGCGATTTACGGCCTCAACGCTTCTGGCAAAACAGGCTTTATTAAAGCCATTAGATTTTTTCGTGATTTTGTAAATCAAAGCTTCGTTTCAAGCAATCAAGCTGCTTTTAACAAGATTCCGGTCAGCCCTTTTTTGCTTAATGAAGAAAGCGAAAAACAGCCGAGTTTTTTTGAAATTGAGCTGCTAATTGATAAAGAAATTTATGTTTATGGCTTTGAAGTTTCGCCGGCGCAAATCGAAAAAGAATGGCTAATTCGCAAATCTTACAACAAAGAATTTTTCCGCAGAGAAAAGCAGAATTTTTCAACTTTTCATGGCGATTTTAAAGATCCGCATGAGATCACAAAGGTCACCCGAGAAGACGCCCTACTGCTTTCCAATTTGGCCAGATTTAACGGCGAACTCGCCCGCAAAATTGTCGCCGAAATCACCAGAATCGAAATCTTAACTTCGCCAACGCCGGATGACGCAAATAACAACCTCCACATCTTTGCGGTTAAGTCTTACAAAGAAAATTTGGACTATAAAAAAATCATCGATCGCTTTATTTTGGAGGCCGATTTTGGAATAAATGAAATCAAAACCGAATATGGCCACATTTCAGCGGAAGAGCTGTTAACAAGCGTTCCAGAGCAACTCAAAGAAATAATTCAAAAAAGTAACTCAGGAAATTTTTTTCAAAGCCGAATTTCCTTCGCACACAAAAAATTTAACGAAAAAAATAAAGAAATTGGTGAGGCTATTTTTGATATTGCGGCCGAATCCAGCGGCACTCAGAAGCTATTTATTCTCTCAGCGCTATTTGCAAAAGTCATAATTGAAGGCGGAATTTTAATCATCGACGAACTTGATGGAGCCCTTCATCCAATGATTTGTCGCTACATTTTGCATTGTTTTAATTCGAAAGAAATAAATCCGAAAAACGCGCAGCTACTTTTCACAACTCATGATGTTAGTTTGCTTGATAAAGAATTTTTGCGCCGCGATCAAATTTGGTTCGTTGATAAAAATCGCTTTGGCGCTTCCGAACTTTTCTCGCTAAAAGATTTGGGCGAAAGAAACGACATTTCGAATTATTCAAAAAGATATTTGGAAGGCAGATATGGCGCGATTCCTTACATCAAGGCGCTGGAGGAGTCGAAATAATGAGCAAACATCACAACAAAAAACCAAAATCTACGATTCATATTTTTCACAACGGCGAAGTTGCTGAATCAGATTATTTTGGCGATTTTGCCCAGTTCTTACACGAAAATGATGCTTGGGTAATTGTTAGAAATTATCATAAACGCACCAAGGGTAAGGCTCCGTGGCAATTAATAAGTGAAGCAGCAAAACATAAAATTTCTAAAAAAGATAACGACCAAATTTGGTGCGTTTTTGATGTCGATGATTTTTACAAAAATAAAAAAGACGAACTTGAAAAAGCTCTAAAAAAAGCCGAAAGCAAAAACATCAAAATAGCCTACAGTAATCAATGTTTTGAGCTTTGGTTTATGCTGCATTTTGAGCAAATTTCTACGGCCATTGATCGAAAAAATTACGAGGAGAAACTTCAAAAATTTCTCAAAAAAATCGGCGTTAATTATGAAAAAAATATGCGCGGCCTTTTTAGCGTTCTTTTGCCACATCAAGAAGAAGCGATAAAAAGGGCAAAAAAATTCTTTACCAATCGGATCGATTCCAACCCTTCCACATCAGTATTCACGCTTGTCGAAGAGTTAAACAAATTCCTCACTGATATTTTAAAATGACCGAAAAACTAAAAATTTACCTCGCGCAAATAAATCCAACCGTTGGCGATTTGGATGGAAATGGCAAAAAAATTATTGCCGAATTTAAGAAGGCGGAAGGTGTTGGCTGTGATTTGGTGGTGTTTGGCGAGTTGGCGATTTGTGGTTATAAAACTTTAGATTTGCTGCAAAAAAAATATTTTATCGCAGCGATAAAAGAAAAAATTTTAGAAATTATTGAAACCACAAAAGGCTCAAAATGTGCGATTTTATTGGGCGCGCCAACATTTGAAATTGGCAGAAATGGTGCTGAATTTTTGCGCAATTCAGCTTTGTTGATTGAAGATGGCACGATTAAAAACATTGCCCATAAAAAAACTTTACCAAACCACGGCGTGTTCGACGAGAAGCGCTATTTTGAAGGCGCCAACGCTGTTTCTTACTTTGAATTTCGTGGTCAAACTTTAGCGATTTTAATTTGCGAAGATTTGTGGGATAAGAAAAATTTATTTCTTTTAAGCGAACAAATTTTTGATTTAATTATTTCAATTAATGCCTCACCGTACAGCAGAAACAAGGCGCGGCAGCGTTTTTTAGTGGCAGAAAATTTTGCCAAAGTTCTGAAAAAGCCGTTAATTTATACCAATCTTGTTGGCGCTCAAGACGAGTTGGTTTTTGATGGATCTTCGTTTGCGATGACTGCGAAAGGTGAAATTGCGCTACAAATGAAAGAATTTGTTGAGGATTCAGCGCTTATTGAAGTTGAAAAAAACGGCAAAATTTTAAGCGCCCAAAGCAATTTTTCTGCACTTAGCGAAACAAACGAAAGAAGTTATCAAGCCTGCGTTTTGGGTCTTCGCGACTATGTTCTAAAAAGTGGCTTTACAAAAGTTTTGCTTGGCATGTCTGGCGGAATTGACTCTGCACTTGTTGCGACAATTGCCGTTGACGCCTTGGGCAGCAAAAATGTTGCGCTTTATGCGTTGCCAAGCCGCTTCAACTCACAAGAATCAATGGATGATGCGGTTTTATGCGCAAGAAATTTGGGCGTAAAATTAGAAATAATTTCAATTGAAGAGCCATTCAAAGCAATGTTATCAACACTTGAAGACATTTCTGATTTGGCGCGTGAAAACTTACAATCGCGCCTTCGTGGCAATATTTTGATGGCGATTTCAAACACAAATTGCGCACTTTTACTTTCAACTGGAAACAAATCTGAGCTTGCAACGGGCTATGCCACGCTTTACGGCGATATGTGCGGCGCTTTTAATCCAATTAAAGATTTGTATAAAACCGAAATTTACGAACTTGCAAAATGGCGCAATTTGGCTGGCGAAATAATTCCGCAAAATATTTTAACTAAAGCGCCAACGGCAGAATTGAGGGAAAATCAAAAAGATTCCGACAGCCTTCCTGACTATGAAATTCTTGATAAAATATTATTCCACTTAATTGAAGAAGAGCTCTCAACCACTGATATCATCGCCCTTGGTTACGAAGAAAATTTGGTAAAAAAAGTTGCGAAACTTTTTTATCAAAATGAGTATAAACGACAACAATCTTGCCTAGGTCCAAAAATTTCAGAAAAATCTTTCAATCTCGAAAGAAGATATCCAATCAACAACAAATTCACCAAATAATGACAACAAAAAAACACTATGCCGGCTTTTGGCTGCGCATTTCTGCTGGCATCTTAGATATTTTATTTCTGCTGCCTTTGGTTGCTTTAATAGCCTTTTCCTTTGGGGTTGAAGAATATAAAATTATTAATCTCGATGAAGATTTTCAGGCGCAATTACCAAATAATTCTAACCGAAATTTGTTCATAGATTTAGCAACTTACGCCATCAGCATTGCTTATATTGTTTTTTTCGTAACCAGCAAATCACAAGCAACGCTTGGGAAAAAAATATGCAAAATTTATGTTGGAAATCGCGATGGCTCAAAATTAAGCAAATCAAAAGCTATTTTGCGCACCTTGGCCACAATCTTAACATCAGCAACCCTTGGTCTTGGCTTTTTGCCAGTTGCTTTTACTAAAGAAAAAACCTCGCTTCACGATATAATTTGCAACACTCGCGTTTTTCGCGGCAAAAAATCTTAACAATGGAAAAATTTATTTGCGGCGAATGTAACAGCGTTCTTGAGTTCGAACAATCAAAACGCGGTAGCAGAATTATAGAAATGATTTTATGGTCAACCTTGGTAATTCCTGGATTAATTTATTCAATTTGGCGCAAATCCGCTAGAAAAAAAATTTGTTATTATTGTGGAAGCGACTTTGTATTTCCTGACTCTGTTAACGCTAGAAGCTTAATAAAATCAATCGAAAAAAACAAAAACCCAAACCTTTAAAATGACAAAAATTTGCCGCTTCGCCCCATCTCCAACCGGCTTTCTTCACGTTGGAAACATTCGCGCCGCAATCATAAATTTTCTTTACGCCAAAAAAGTTGGCGGAAAATTTTTTCTTCGACTTGACGACACTGATGTTGAAAGAGTTCGCGATGAATATCGCGAAATGATTCTACAGGACATGGCTTGGCTTGGATTAAAATATGACGAAACGCTAATAAAGCAGTCAGAACGGCTAGCAAGATATGAAGAGGCAAAAAATCAACTGCTCAAAAATGGCCGACTTTACGAATGCTTTGAAACTACCGAAGAATTAAATTTACAAAGAAAAGGGCAAATCGCATCTGGCCTAACGCCTATTTACAATCGCAATTCACTAAAACTAAGCGAAGAACAAAAATCCGAGCTAAAATCGCAAGGCTTAAAGCCGCATTATCGATTCTTATTGGAAGACAAGGTAACCTTTTGGGACGATAAAATAAAAGGTCGAATCACCTATGAAGGTCGCCATTTTTCTGATCCAGTTCTAATTCGTGATAACGGAGTTCCAACTTACACTTTTTGCTCAGTTGTTGATGACATTGACTACAAAATTACCGACATAATTCGCGGCGAAGATCACATCACGAATACCGCTATTCAAATCCAAATTTTTGAAGCCCTTGGCGCTCAATCGCCAGATTTTGCTCACTTAGCCTTAGTTAAGGCCTCTGAAGGAAAAATTTCAAAACGCGAAGGTGGCTTTGATGTAAAATCTTTAAGAAATGAAGGTTATGAACCAATGGCAATCGTCAATTTGCTTAGCCAAATTGGCACTTCCGATTCTTTAAAAATTTATAAAAATTTCGATGATTTAATTAATAATTTTAACTTTGAAAAATTCTCTAAATCAGCAACTAATTACGACATTTCAGAACTAACCAATATCAATCAAAAGCTATTGCAAATTTGTGACTTTTCCGACATCGAGCCCCGACTTCAAGAAATTGGCTTGAGGCAAGAAATTAATTCCGAATTTTGGGATAGTATAAAACTAAACTTAAACCTGCTTAGCGAAATTAATATTTGGTTAAAAATTACAAAATCTGGATTTCGTTTTGAAAATAGAAGTGAGGATCGTGAATTTTTGCAACAAATCGCACAATTTTTACCAGAAAATACCAAAGATACAAATTGTTGGAATTTATGGCTTGAAAAAATCAAAGCAAACTCACCCAGAAAAGGTAGGGAATTATTTATGCCAATTCGTTTGGCTCTAAGCGGAATGGAGCATGGACCGGAGCTAAAACTTTTAGTAAATTTAATTGATCGAGAGGAAATTTTGGAAAGGCTAAAATTTTAACATCGCAAAACACATAAATTTATAGCAATTAAGCTTGGCCTTACTCAACAAATCAACCAAAGCACCTTTTAAAAAACAAAGCTTGCCAACTCAATTCGAAACTTTCTTCAATTAAAACCTTAATGATAAGGCGATAGCGCAATTTGAAACTGCGTATAATTTAACGAAAAACACGATCGCAAAAATTTAAGGCTAAAAATAACAAGCCTTAATTGTAACATCATAATAAAAAACCTTACAAAGCTTTGTTGATATTTATCTGCTGGAAGTTTTTATCAGCTAGTGACGCAAATATATTATAACAATAATCTCAAAAATTATGCCTAGCTCGCCAATATATCCAGATTCTCAAGTTAACAATAATATTATTGATCTGCTCAAAGCAGAAGGCAGATGTTTATTTATCACTAGTTATTTAGCATCATCAATGGCACTGAGGGAGGCATTTTCTTCGGGGGCCGGAACTTTGATCTCTGGCGCAGGCGTGCTTATCGGTGCCGCGACTGCGGTATTTGGGGCACCTATAGGATTGACACCGCTAGGAATAGCAGTTGGTAGCGGCTCTTTTTTGCCGTTCGCTTATTTTGGCGGGAAATTTTTGGAGGCAGCTAAGGACATAAAAAATCCTTATCCAATTTTGGCAAAGGGAATAGGTTTAAATGAAAACAATCAAGACCACCTAGATCTTTTAAAAACCGTAACTAATGCTATTCAAGCAGTGGCGGAAAGCAAAGCAGAAACTGTTTTTGAAAAAAATGCTCGTAAATTCAATAATTTTTTATCAAGCAGCAATCAAAAAACAGAAGCTACGGCGCTAAAGGAAAAAGAAGAAAAAGCTTACAATGCAGCTCAAACAATTATTGATCAATTCTGCCAATCAGCAGAGCTAAGCCCTGATGAATTTTGTAAGGTAACTTCCCACTTGTTAGATCTTGCAAACAACCCATCACTAATCAAAAAATCAAAAGAAGCAAACCCGCTACACAAAGACAATTCTTTAACACAAAAACTTACTCTTAAAGAAATAGCCGGACTCGATTTTTCTAATACCGAAGAACCTGCCAAAGATGATTCTGACGAACCCCTTAAAACCCCCACCCCTCAAAAGCCACTTACGCCGCGAGAGTCTGCAGAAAAAATACCAAGCGGAATAACTAGTCCCAGATTAAGCAAAACTACGCAAATTACGTCAGAAGAAAAAAGATCTCTGAACGCCACCCTATCGCATTAAAATAAAAGCTTTGAGATGAATTAAATTGAGTTTTTAACCAAATGCGAATGCGCTTTTGAAATAAAACATCAAAAACTTATCAATACCAATTCGGCATTACTTTTCTAAATGAAAGGGGTTTCTAGCGGCTATTTTATTTAAGATTCAAATTTATATTTGATCACGCAAGGCGTAGGAAAATATTATGCCAGCCCACTACTTATTTAACATTTTTTTAAATTGCCCTTCCACCGAAGCGCCATCCTCAACAAAAAGAGATCCATATTCTATATTTCCAGAAATTTTTCCCTTCGAAGAGACGCTGATATTTTGAGCAGAAACATCACCCTCAAAAACCCCTTTAATACTTAAAAAGTCAGCAATAATAAAACCTTCAACTAGCCCACCCTCTCTTATTACAACCGAGTTTCCTTTAATTTTTCCTTTAATTTTTCCTTCAATTTCTATCAAACCCAAACTAACCACATCACCTTCAATTTTGAGATCTTTCGATATTATTGTTGGCATAGACTTTAAAGACGATAACTCTTTTTTTGAAAAAGCCTCACCAGAAATTTTAGTTTTGATATCAACTGCTAACATATTTTGGATTTTTATCTTTAAACAACAAAGCGCCCGCTTCTAAAAATTTTTTTGGATTAAGCGGGGTATTTTTATATCTTACCTCATAATGAAGATGGGCTCCCGTACTTCTTCCTGTGCTGCCTTGCAAGGCAATTACTTCACCCTTCTTAACAATTTGCCCCTCTCTCACCTTTACTTCCGAAAGGTGACCATAGCGAGTTGTTAAGCCGAAGCCGTGATCAATAACAACCGCATTTCCATAATTACTAAAACGACCAGCTAGAATTATCTTTCCTTGCGAAGGACTAATGATTTTTTCATTAGTTACGCCAACAAAATCTAAACCCATATGCATTGCCGCACCCCTGTGAAACGGGTCAGATCTAGCGCCAAAGCCACTTGAAATAAAATAATTTTTCATTGGCTTTCCTAAAGGCATAACTCGGGCGATTTTTTCCAAAGAAATTAGATAATCAATTTCATTGGCAAAATTCTCTTTTTCTAAATTTCTTTCCAAATCTTCTTTTGATGCAGCCTTATCAACCAAAGCGTCTATTTCGGCATTTTCAATTACATCATCTTCAGAAGGTCCACCTTGAGCATATTTAATAGAATCGCTCATCTTTTCTGATTTTTGATTTGAAGATATGGCTTTTTTCAAATTGCCGACTGGCATTTTTTTAATATTTAAGCCAGCGTAACTAATAACCTCTTCAATTTTTTTAATTCTATCTTTAGCCATTGAATGCACAAAAAACATTTGCTCGGAAGCTTTTTTTAACTCATTCATGGTTCTTTTATCTTCCCTTGAAAGATCTTCCTCTTTTGCGTCTTTTGGCCTTCTAAACCGAAACTCTTCGCCACTAACATTGCGATTCATGCCATTTACCGAAGAAAGATACTCACTAACTTTTTCCAATTTTTCGTTAAGAACCTCTATTTCTTCTTTAAAATAACCGTTCATCTCTTCTAGGTGCGACAGTTCCTCCGATTTTTCACTAACTAATTTATTATATTGAATTGATTGAGAGAATAGATGTGCCAAAAAAATTAATGCGATAAACGCCAAGGCCTGAGAAAACAAGCCAATATTAACGCTTCTGATTTTCTTATCGGTAACAATTAGAATTGTTCTTTTTGCAAAAAGAACTTTGAACAAAAATTTGCAAAACCTAGCCAAAGCCTTGCAAGACAAAGCCACAATCTCAATAACCTGCTTTTTTATAAAATAACTTTTTTTCATCACGCTGATTTATTTTTCCAAGGCATGTCGCGAATTCGGTGAGAGCGACAACAAAAATAACAAAAGGAAATTTAGGGGGAGCAAGAATTAAGCCCTCTTTCAGACCCTATCAAACAAAATAATTAATTAATAAGTTGACCAAGATTGTTTTGAATGGCGAGCTAATGTCAAGTTTAAATATCTTACAAGATCTTACAACTGAATCGCTTTCCAAAATCCACCAGACCAAAACTTGTCTAAACACAAAATCACTTACTTATAAAATCTTATTGTTGACTAAAAAAGATTGGAAAATAAGTTGCGCCGCCCTCTCCAAGAGACCTTTCAAAAAATACTTAAAACCCAGAAAGGTTTATAAATTTAAGATTTACAAAAATGTCAAAAAACAACTCGCAACCTAAAGTAGCCAAAACTTCTTTATCTGGAATTGATCCAAAAAAGCATGTCGTAAATGTAGTTATGACCAACGGCGAAACCTTTCAAATTCTAACAACATGGGGAAAGGAGGGCGACACTCTTAGACTCGATGCCGACACACACAATCATCCAGCATGGCAAGATAACTCTCAAAAATCAGTCAATCTAAATGACGAAAGAGTTTCTAAATTTAAAAATAAATTTGGCGATTTAACTTTCTAAAAAGCCCTAAATTGTTAAAAAATAAAAACCCATCAACCCTCTGCATTACTGGATGGGGTCAAAAATTTGACTCGTTGGAGCAAAGCTTCAGCGAGTCTTTTTTTGTCTCTTCCTTAAACTACGCAAAATTCAACTCTATTTCCGCACTATTTTCATCGGTTTCCAATCAAAATAATTGTCCAGAAATAGTAATTGGCTGGAGCCTTGGCGGACAACTAGCTATTCGTCTTATAGAAAATAAAATCATCTCGCCAAAAATTCTCGTTCTTTTAGCTCCGCCATTTCAAATGGTTAAAGACAACAGAATTTATGCCGGAATGGCACCAAAAACCTACGATGATTTCTATAAAAATTTTATTAACGCTCCCGACCAAACTCTTAAACGCTTCGCAATTTTAAGCGCCATGAATGACAAAAGTGCGAAAGAAATCGCCCACGGCCTTGATATTAGCGAAGAAAATTTTGAAGAATTAAAATTTTGGCTTGAAGAATTGCGTCGCTTTTCCTGCTTTGATGTCGATTTTTCAAAAATGCCTCGCACTTTATTTTTTCATGGCGCTGGCGATATGATAGTTCACGCTTCGCAGGCAAATTATTTTAAAGAAAGAATCAAAAACTTTCGCCTTGAAATAATTTCAAATTGCGGACACGCCCCCCATTTAAACAATCCCCAAAAGATTCTAAAAATATTATCCGAAGAAATTAATCTTTTTGGTTGCGCTTAAAAAAAATCTTTAAAAAAGTTTATTTTCTTTTTCGGCAAAACCGCTTCTTTCAAAGCCATTTCTGGCAAATTTTCAAATCAAAAAATGAGAAATTTACGACCATTTCACTTGGCAATGCCAGTAAATGACCTTGCTACAACTCGCAAATTTTATGGCGAATTTCTTGGCTTTTCCGAAGGCCGCTCTTGTGACAAATGGATTGATTGGAATTTTTTTGGACATCAATTCGTAACTCATTTACGACCAAATCCCCATGATGAAGAAAAAATTGTTAATCATGTCGATGGCCACGGAGTTCCGGTTCCGCATTTTGGAGTGGTTCTGGATTGGAATGAATGGCACGAATTTTCAAATCGCCTACAATCGCACAATGTAGAATTTGTGATTTCTCCTTACATTCGATTTAAAGGTGAAGTTGGCGAACAAGCGACAATGTTTTTTTGCGATCCAAGTGGCAATGCCCTTGAGTTCAAAGCATTCAAAGATGATTCAAAATTATTCGCAAAATGAACAAATTAACTTTTGAGAAGCTAAAACTCGCGGCACAAAGATTAGAAAATTACCTCACAAAAACACCCCTGATATCAAGCGAAAAAATCAATAAAGAACTAAAAGCGCAGATTTTTTTTAAAATGGAAAATCAGCAAAAAACCAACTCTTTCAAGGCTCGTGGTGCTTTTAACTCGGTTTTGAATTACAAAGAAAAATTTGGAGAATTCCCGCAAAAAGTTGTGGTTCAAAGCTCTGGAAATCACGCCCAAGCAATCGCCAAAGCATGTAACGAATTCCAAATTCCAGCTTTAATTTACATGATAAATCGCGCCTCTTTAGTTAAAATAGAAGCAACTCGCAATTTGGGCGCCGAAGTTATATTGCTAGAAAAAAGATCCGATGTGAATCAAGCGGCTGAAGAAAAGCAAAAAGAAGGCTATTTTTTTATTCATCCAAATGATGGTGACGATGTTCTTCTGGGTCAAGGAACTGCAGCATTTGAAGCACTCCTAGAAATAGGAGAAGTTGATGCAATTTTTGCCCCTTGCGGAGGCGGAGGATTAGTTGCCGGAACCTACATTGCCAGCTTGGGACTTTCGCCAAAAGCAAAAGTTTTTGCC
>JACCEB010096373.1_pt1 | contig 25591 bp, 23 predicted proteins | sample 7454761 | NCBI WGS metagenome assembly JACCEB01 (sample SAMN15323454, study PRJNA562643) | freshwater metagenome | isolation source: river surface water | place: USA:Blue River Watershed | collected 2017-08-18
GCAATTGTAAAAAATTACTAGAAGCTTTTAGATCTGGGTAGGCCTCAGCAACTGCAAGTAAACCTCGTAACGCATTAGTCAAAGCTCCGTCGGCAGCAGCAATTGCAGGCAAGGTAGATGCGGTAGTAGATGCTGCTCGGGCTTGAACTACATTTTCTAATGCCTCTTTTTCATGGGCGGCATATCCCTTTACAGTTTCAACCAAATTTGGAATCAAATCAGCGCGACGTTTTAATTGCACCTCAATTTGGGAAAACGATTCATCTACCTGAACATTCAATCGCACAAGACGGTTGTATTGAATGATGGCATAGACGATGAGAAATACTGCTAATAAAACAATAATTAAGGATATGTCCATGGCTGAACAGTATCAAAAATAGATTTAGTTAAACTTAACCACAATCTTAATCCGGTGGCCATCTGACCCTTAGGCAAGCTTTGCCCGATCAAGATTGCTGGTTTGATACTAAAAAGCCATATAGATCTGCCATTAATGAAAAGTTATGTAGGATCAGATTGTGGCATCAACTTCGGATCAAGATTTCCCCAGCAAGATCTCAGAATTTCTGGCCTCCCGCAGATCAACTCGAGAGTTTCTTCCTACCCCGGTTCCGCAGGAGATTATTGATCAAATACTTACAGATTCATTAACTGCACCAAGCTGGTCAAATACCAGACCATTTAAGGTTTGCATTGCCACCGGTGAGGTAAGAGATCGAATTAGTAATGAGTTCCTATCTAGATGGGCTGTCTTATCTCAGATCATGCGAAAGGGTGTGCGAAATAAATTACGTCTCATCTACTCTCGGTATGGGCTACCCACCAGCAATCGATCAATCGTCAAGCCATATGTAAAAGAGCTAAGACCAAGAGCGCAACGAGTTGGTAAAGAGCTCTATGAACTTTTCGGTGTTAAACGCGGTGATCGCACAGCAAGAGATGCGCAATGGGGAAAGAATTACGCCTTTTTTGGTGCTCCCGTAGAACTTTTTATCTATATTCATAAAAGCCTTCATGTTTATGCGGCATCTGATGCAGGTTTAATGATGCAAAATCTGATGCTCTCTGCTCATGCTCGCGGACTTGGCACCTGCGCACAGGGAGCAGTCAACATTTGGGATGATGTAATTCGAAAAGAGTTTGATATTTCAAAGGATTACCGACTGTTGTGCGGCTTAGCAATTGGCTATCCGGCAGATGCTCCAGTAAATAAGTTTCAAGCAAATAGAATTGGATTAGATGAATTAATCGTTAAGCCAAAGAAATCAAGATAACTCATTCAAAACCCACTCAACATCTTTATTGCTTGGAAAGACTGGATAGTGATGTTTTATGATAAATCCATCCTTGATTACTAAAGTTAATCTCTTTAGCAATCTCCATGAGTTAACTTCAAAGGTAGGAAGTTTTAGTGAATCGGTAAACTCAAATTTCTCATCCGATAGGATTTCATAAGGAAGATCTACTCGATCATTTAGCTCTTTCTGATAGGAACTGCTTTGCACGCTAAGTCCAAAGAGATAATCTAGGTGCATCTTTAATTTTGGGTAATTATCTCGGTATGAGCATGCCTGTGGAGTGCAGCCGCGAGCACCTGGAATATCATCCCAACCATCAGGTAAAGCAACGCCAGGAACACCTGTCATTGGGTAGATAAAAACCACAGTTTTACCGGCTAGAGATGATAAATCAACAAACTCACCATTAGTTGCTTTAAGCAATACCGACTTTAACTTTATTCCATCTAAATGATCTGCTGCACCATCATCTTGCGGAACCGGAAGATTATCTGGCAGATCAAGATAATTACTTTGCGGTGTATTTGTCATACTTTTTTCAACTTTGAGGTAGGCAGCAAATCTAAGATCAAAGTTGAACCGATAATCACCAGAAGAGCGCCAAAGAGTTGAATCAAAGAGATAGCCTCATTTAAATAAAATGCGCCAATCAAAACAGCGACTACTGTAACTAAAAACTCAACAGATATGGACCTAGTAGCGCCAATCTTTGCTACCAATGAGAAGTAAATTACATAACAAAATGCACTGCATAAAACTGCCAGGCTGACCATATAAAGCCAATCAATCTCAGACAAACCAGTTTTTATAGGTACTAAAAATAAAATTGGCGCGGTAAATAATCCACCAAAGAAAAAGGCGCCTATGACCTGCTCCCAGTTACCAGCTGCTGACATTTTTAATTTTGAGTAATTGCTTCCAAAAGCAGCGCTTATACAACCAATTACACAGATAGAAAATCCTAAAAAGAATTGATCACTAAACTGGCCACTAGGAAAGCCCACTAAAAACACAATTCCAGTAAATCCTAAAATCAGACCGAAAACTCCCTTTTTATCAATCTGTTCAATTCTCATAAGCCGGCCAATCACAGATGAAAATAAGGGAATTGCACCTACCAAGATTGCGGTGAGAGCCGTTCCTATTCGTGGAACAGCAAGTGATAGGCCTATAAGTTGAATTGAGACTGTTGCTGCGCCAAGAATTGCAAAGTGCTTGACTCCAATAGAGAAATCTAATTTTCGACGCATCAAAACTGCTAGGAGATAAAGGCAACCACTTGCGATAAAAGCTCTAACCGAAATAGCGGCAGCCCAATCAAAGGCCTCAACTACTCTAAGTAACAATAGAAATGAAAAGCCCCAGATCAGCGCGAGAAGTGCGAACTTGGTTGAGATCTCAGCCTTCATCCGATAAGGCTAGCGCACCTACCCTTTTAGATTTGGTGGTGGTACTCGATACTCAACTGGAGTTTTACTAAATGTGATTGGGTTTGCCACCGATTTAACGCCCTCAATCTCAACTACTGAATTCAGACCTAATGATTGAGCAAGATCAAACGCCTCTTTAACATTATTTATCGATCCCGCTGGAATCTTCACCTTAGCCAATGTTGATATCCAATAATCTGCAGTTTGTTGAATGAATACTGGATTAAGTTCAGCATTTAATTGCTCCAGATTTTGGACTCGAAGTTGATTGGTAGCAAAACGCTTATCCGCCAACAATTCTGGCTTAACTACACCTGCAAATTTAGTAAATTGTTGATCACTTCCAACTGCCACAATAAATTTCTTATCCTTTGCCACAAATACTTGGTAGGGAGCAATTGATGGGTGGGCATTTCCCATGGCCTTTGGAATTACACCTGCTGAAAGATATGTAGATGCCTGATTTACCAACGCAGATAATGTTGAACTGAGCAGATTTAACTCAACTTTTTGTCCCACTCCCTGTTCATCCCTGACTCTTAGCGCTGCCAAGATTCCAACTACAGCATGTAAACCGGTAATCACATCAACTAAAGCAACACCAACCTTGGTTGGATTATTTTCATCACTGCCGGTAACACTCATTAATCCACTCATGCCTTGCAATAAAAGATCATAACCAGGAAGGCTGGAAGCTTTTTCTGATGTGCCAAAACCTGTAATAGAGCAGTAGATCAGCTTGGGATTGTTGGCAATCAATTGTGAATATCCTAAGTTGTACCTCTCCATACCTCCTGGTCCAAAATTTTCAACAACTACATCGGATGAGGCAATCAAATCATTTGCAATCAATTGATCAGCAGTATTTGTTAAATCTAACTCTAAGCTTTCTTTATTGCGATTGACCGATAAAAAATAGGTTGAATTGCCATTTTTATCAAAGGGTGGACCCCAAGTACGTGTGTCATCGCCAATACCTGGCCGTTCAATCTTTATTACTTGCGCGCCTAAATCAGCAAGCAACATAGTTGCATAAGGACCAGCTAAAACTCTTGAGAAATCTGCAATCTTTATTCCTGCCAATGGTGGCTTCATTTTTTACCCAACCAATCACTCATTACATTTAAAAGCAGATCAACATCACTCTTAGTAATTACAAGTGGTGGTTTTATTTTAAGCACATTGTTATCAGGACCGTCACAAGAGAGTAAAACTCCTTTTGATAGGGCAAACTCCATCAAATCCGCCACCTCATTAGTTGCTGGCATCTTTTCATCCCGCATCATCTCCACACCGATAAACAAGCCACTACCCCGCACATCGGCAATAATTGAATTACTCTTCGCTAAAGAGCGAACACCATCTTGTAGGTATTGACCAATGTTTTTAGCATTTAGTTGTAGTTTTTGGTCGTAAATAACCTCAAGCACTGCCTGTCCAATTGCTGCACTTACTGGATTTCCACCAAAGGTATTGAAGTACTCCATACCATTGTTAAATGAGGCAGCGATCTCAGATGTTGTGACAACTGCTGCTAATGGATGACCATTACCCAAAGGTTTTCCTAGAGTGACAATATCTGGTACCACCCCATGTAATTCAAAACCCCAAAACTTCTCTCCTACTCTTCCCATGCCAATCTGCACCTCATCGCTAACACAAACTCCACCATTTGCTCTAACTACTTTGAAAGCCTCGGTTAGGTATCCAGGAGGTAAAACAATTTGTCCAGCGGTAGAGACAATAGATTCAACAAAAAAGGCTGAGAGTGGTTGCTTGAGTGAACTGATACTTTTCTTCAGATTACTTACATACTTTTCAGTAGCACCCTTGCCAGTAAATTTGCCACGGAAGAGATCTGGTAATTCAGCTACTGCAACATGTTTCGGTGCACCCTGCCCGCCTTTGCCTAAAAATTTATAGGGGCTAATTTCCACAACAGATTGAGTATGGCCATGGTAGCCATGTCGTAGGGCAACTACTCCCTTTGCATTTGTATGGGCTCTAGCTAACCGAATCGCTAGATCATTCGCCTCACTCCCACTATTTACAAAAAATATAACTGAGAGTGGATCAGGCATACTGCTAGTAATCGCTTTTCCATACTCAACAACTGTTTGATGTAAATACCTTGTATTTGTGTTTAAAACAGACATCTGTGCAGCTGCAGCAGCCACCACTCTTGGGTGTCCATGGCCAACATGGGCAACATTGTTAACCAGATCTAAGTAACTTTTTCCTCGCTCATCAAATAGATAAGCACCTGATCCAGCGACAATATTTACGGGGTTTTTAAAGTTCAGCGAAAGATTTTGTGAAATAACTACTCGTCGATCGCTTCTAATACTTGCAGGAGAGATTTTGGCATGTGCATCTGTGCCACTTTCAATACCTAAAATCAAATTTGGATTAAGTGAAATCCCTCGCCAGAGTGAGATCTCATCCCGTGGTGCAACACCATAAATATCTATACCCATGCCGCATAGGTCCGTTAGTAACTGGAAATGTGTATGTGGCGGCCAACCAACATTCTCTTCCTCTTTACCCATTCTGCCAATCAATCCACCAGCCTTAATCTCTTTTCCAACCTTCCAATCTGGCATAGAATCAATTGAAAGGTGGCCATAGAGAGTCCAAAATGGAACACCACTATCAGTTTTATGACGCAAGATAACAACGGGACCGTAATCTAAATGTGTTGAATTATTATTAAAAAGCTCAATCACTCCATCTAGAGGTGCAAATATTGGTGTGCCGGCTGGCATACCAATGTCCACGCCTAAGTGAAAAGTTCTTGCGCTAGCAGCAGCTGGATTGAAAGCTTCGCCTTGATAGACATTTCGATTCTCACAGTAATAACCAATTGTTACTTCAGCCCCACTTTTTACCATTAAATCTTCGATCTCTTTGGTGCTACGTGCAATCTCTGGATTATCAAATGACCAGTTGATATACACCCGCTTTAAATCTGAAAATGGCTTTTCCAGTAAATTCGCCGGCTTTGTTATTTGCAGATAATCTCGTATCGCCTTGGCATTAGGATTTGCTTCAAGCCCAATAGCATTTCTTAATCTAAATAGCGCAAAGTTGGAATCAAAATTATCCAAGGCAATCAGGCAAGATGGAACATCATTTTGCGAAATTGATAGGTAGTCATTTTCTGGATTATTAGATCGTTGTAGTGCTGCATTTGCAACACTTGATGCCAATCTAACCTTCACTAACTCAATAAATATTGCTACCTCATCTAAGGAGAGTGGATTGATGCTGTGGTAGCCACGGACAAACTGTGCAATCTGTTTTACTGGATCGCTAGACTTCAACCCAACATAAGCCGCTGCAACTGCAGCTCCAACCACCTTTGGCGCATAAATCATGTCTCCAAAATCAATCAGAACTAATTTGCTTTGACTCTCAATTATGTTGTAATCATTGCCATCATTGTGAATTACCTGCATTGGCATCTTTTTTAGCTTAGGTAATATGGTTTTCTTGTAATTATTTAATGTTTTATCAACCACCGCCTGTACTTTTGAATCAGTAATCTTTGAGCTCCAAGCTGATAACTTCTCTGCCTGCAACATATTCCAAATAAAGGGGGCATCCAGGGACTTTCGCTCCTCTTTGTTTATCTTGATCAGTTTAAGATTTTTATCAACGGTTGCGATTAATCGCCCTAATTGCTCAACCTCCTCGCCAGTGTGCTCATTCTTAACGCCCCATGCAGAGCCTTCATGGTAGCTAAGTAGCCTGGCAACTGAATTCTTACTTGGATTGATCAACAACTTCTTGCTCTTGGTCGGCACTACAGCAGGTGAAGTATTTACATTATTTTCTTCCAGAAATTTTAAAACTCTATTTTGAAGATTAATCTTAATCTTTAGCGAAGCATCAACCTTAGGATAGATCTTCAAGACATAATTCTTTTTGCCTGATACCTTAAAGTTGATATCCCGCTCACTTGGCAGCGTAGATATCTCAGCCTCTACTCCCCAATTTTTCTTGAGAAGAGATTTTGCATCTATGTCCTTCACTTAAATCTCCCTAATCTTTTTAAAATTTTCCATTGGCAATTATGAACTCAGCCAGCGCCGCATCTTGAATACCAAGTCCAACTGAAAAATAGTAAATGACTTGCTCTTTACTCTCTCTACCTTTGATGCTACCGGCATATACGCCACCGATTGATTGGGCGTATTGCCAGCTCCGCTCATAATTCGCCAATGTTTTTACCACTGATCCTGATTGTTCGGAAATTGTTTTTGCATCATCACCAAAAACCTTATCAGCCTTAGAAAGTGCTGAAACTGAGACTTCTAGCCGGTTAGGCGCAAATGAGCCGATTGATATGCAAGTGGAACCAGGATTTAACGCAGAATTAATAACTGGTTCTTGGGAATTTGTGCAAATGAAAATTAAATCACAATCATAGGCTTCCGTAATATCTTGAGTTATCTCAACACCTAGCTGACTTTTCTTTGACTCCTGATCAATACCAATAATTCTCTCTGGATTGAAGATTTGTTTTGCCGCCTTTAGATGCGCTGCTCCTTGATGTCCAACCCCAATGACTGCAATCTTTTTTACTGGATTAGCCAATTCCTTTGCTGCAGCCATGCTTGCACAAACAGTGCGCCATTTAGTTACTGCTTCACCATCTAAAAACAATTTTACGCTACCAGTTTCAGCATCAATTACTGAAACAGTTGTCTGAACTACTGGAATATCTCTACTTGCATTGCTTGGTACTACCGTGCCAAATTTAACAATTGTTGGGCCATTAGCGGATGCTCGAGCAATGTAAGAAAATTGTGCATTCTCATTTTGAGACAAAATCGCTCTCGGACCCATCACCGCCTGATCTAAGAAATAGTTTTTAAAAACTTGACGTTGATTTTCAATTATTTTTTCATATGTACAGAGAGCACTAATCTCCTCAGCGGTCACAAAGGGAGTCTCTACTACTGCCATGACCCCTAGTGTAGATAGGAACTTCATCAATACGCAGATGTAAAAGGTCACAGCGATCGGAAGTGGGCTAAACTAGCCAAATGAGATCTGGTTTTATGTTTTTTTGGGCGATATTAGTCTCCGCCTACATGATTATTTCCTACCGAAATAAGGTTAGGGCTGATAAGAACTTATCCAAAGTTAATTGGGATACATACAAGTTAAAGTTGAGCATGAGTTGGTGGACAGGATTTCTTTGGGCTTCTGTAATTTTTACAATCTACTATTTAATTATTAATGCTGGATTAACTAGATAATAATTTATTCCTCACTCCACCTCGGACTAGTACTTTTTGGTGGATAAAGAGATTCAGTAATTAAGACAATTGCTGGAGCACTACTCACGGAGCGTTTAGCGAGAACTTCAGGGAGTTTATTTAGATCACTATCCACAAATTCAATTCCAAAAGATTGAGCCAAGACTTTCCAATTTGGATTAAATAAATTAACTCCCCGCTCAGGGTGATGCATTACCTGTTGATCAAATCGCAACATTCCATATCCGCCATCATCATGGAGCAAAATAGTTAGTGGCAATTGTTCCTGTGCAACTGTTGCTAACTCCCCTAACCCAAATGCAATTCCACCATCACCACAAACAAGAAGTGTTGCAAGGCCTGTTGAAGATGGACCTAAGCTAGCCGGTAAACCAAAACCTAAGGTTCCCCAGCCAACTGGATAAGCAATTTGCCGCGGACGGTTTGTATGTAAATAAACACCAGTCCAATAGCCAGAAATTGCCATGTCACAAACGATGTTGTTTTCAATTGGCCAACTTTTTTCAATTGCACTAACTAAGGTCATTCCAGCCTTGCCTTTGTCGCTTAACGAAACTCTTTTTCGAGTTTCTGTTGAAATCTTTGCTGCATCTGCCCATTGATCTCTGCCTTCTAGCTTTAACAATTCCGAAATAATCATCGCCAGCTTTGAACTTTCAATAACCACATCTGCCGAGATGTTTCGAAGTGCAATCCTTGGATTGGCATCAAATAAAACTAACTTTTTGGGAAATTTGATGCTCCAATTCTTGGTATTCATGCCGTCTAACTGAGAACCAAAAATCAATAAAATTTCACACTCAGACAAAAGATTCTCTGCTTCAGCTTCATGTATTGGAATACTCAAATAATTTTTGCTTGCACTGCCAATCCCTCTACCTGCAAAGGAGGTAAAAATTGGAGCGCTAAAGTGGTTGGAAAGTTCTGCAATTTCACTTGATACTGATGTGGCTCCTCCCCCTGCCCAAATTCCAATTTTTTTACTTTCGGTAAGCAATCGCATTACAGGATTTAAATCAATGATTTCATTCTCTAATTTATCTAAGAATGCCATGACTCTGTCACTTGGCTGCGGAATTTGTCCGACGAACTCTTGATTTAACACATCCGCTGGTACGCCTATATATCCAGCGCCAACCGGAGCAACGGATAAACACTTTAAAAAGTCAACTACTGTAGCGATCGCTTCATCGGCTGATCTACAACTTTTAGCTAAAACTAACTCTTCATTATCAATCGTTACTCTCTTAGCAAGTGGAGAGAACAACGCACTCTGATCATCCATTTCATGCAAAATTCCTCTGGCACCTTGAGTGGATCGATTTTTAATTGGCGCTTCAGATGAGATCAACAAAACATGTGAACCGGAGATGGCAGCCTCACCGAAGGCGCCCAAAGTATTTGCTGCTCCTGGTCCAGTGGTGGTGATGGCAACGGCTAACTTTCCGGTTGCTCTAGACAGGCCATCTGCAGCATATACGCAGCTTTGCTCGTGCCTGACGCTAACAATTTCTGGACGCTCTTTCGATAATGCATTCCAAAAACCTAGATTGTGTACTCCTGGAATTCCAAAAGCTTTTTCCACGCCTTCTTTTGCTAGCAAATCTAAAATTACTGCAGCAACAGTCCGATTTGAGCCTTCCATGTTCAAACCATATCGGCATTTTCCAATTTTGCTTATCTAGGAGAGAATGCCCTTATGTTCACATCAACTAACCCATCGGATATCAATCAAGTAATCGCAACTGTTCCCGAGGCATCTGCAAGTGAAATTCTCACTGTGCTTCGAACTGCAAAAATTGCCCAAAAAAGTTGGGCAAAACTTCCAGCGCCAACGCGTGGTCGGATAATTGCAAATGTTGGAAGATTAGTTGAAAGCAACAAAGAGGCATTAGCTAAATTGATCACCAAAGAAATGGGAAAGGTTTATAGCGAAGCATTGGGTGAAGTACAGGAGGTAGTTGATACCTGCGATTTCTTCTTGGGTGAAGGTCGTCGCTTGTACGGACAAACTGTGCCAAGTGAAATGCAGAATAAGAATTTATTCACCTTCAGAATGCCTGTTGGAAATGTTTTTGTAATTACAGCCGGAAACTTCCCAACCGCTGTTCCCTCTTGGTACATAGTTCCAGCACTTTTAGCCGGAAACACAGTAGTTTGGAAACCTTCAGAGTTCACTCCAGCAGTTGCTAATGCTTTGACTTCCATTTTCCATGCCGGAGGTGTTCCAAAAGATGTTTTAATGACTGTAGTAGCCGATGGTGATCAAACATTTGCTGCACTTGAGTCTGGTTTAAAAGAGGGCATCATAAATAAAGTTGGTTTTACAGGTTCAACCGCAGTGGGTAAAAAGATAGGTGCAAAAGCTGGCGAGTACATTCAAAGTGCTTGCTTAGAGCTTGGTGGAAAAAATCCGATGGTAGTAATGGAAGATGCAAATATTGATTTGGCACTGGATGGTGCATTATTTGCCGGCTTTGGTACCGCAGGACAGCGCTGTACCTCACTTGGCACACTTTGGATTCATGAATCAATTTATGATGCTGTGTTAGCAAAATTTGCATCTCTAGTTGAGAACGCCGCAGTCGGTGATCCTTTTAAGGATGTTTTATTTGGGCCAATGATTAGTCAGAAGTATTTAGATAATCATTTAGAACACCTAAAAATGATTCAACCTCATCACAAAGTCCTCGGATCCTCTTCAACTGGCCGAATTACAGCTGCTAATCCACGAAAAGGATTTGTTGGAGATCCTGAGAAGGGTCTCTTTGCTCATCCTGTAATTGTTGCTGGAATAACAAAAAATGATCAGCTTTATTCAACTGAAACATTTGGTCCACTTGTAACGGTTGGAAAATTCTCAACACTAGATGAAGCAATAGATCTAGCGAATGGTCACGGATATGGTCTTTCCTCGGCGATCTACACCAAGGACCCTCAAAATGTTTGGCGATTTAGAGAGGGAATATCAGCTGGAATGGTTTCAATAAACAACTCAACCTCTGGCGCAGAAGCACACCTACCATTTGGTGGCAATGGTTTAAGCGGTAATGGTTCGCGGCAAAGTGGTATTTGGGTCTTAGATCAATTTACAAGATGGCAATCAATGAACTGGGATTGGTCAAATAAATTGCAGAAGGCTCAGATGGATCTTATTGAAATAAAACATGATCCAAACTTCATCTTAAATATCTAAGTATGTCTCTACCTAGCCATGTAGATGTAGTAATTGTTGGCGGTGGGGTCATGGGCACATCTGCGGCATTTCACCTAGCTGAGGCTGGTGTATCAGTTCTCCTATGCGAAAAAAATGAGTTAGCGAGCGGTTCTACCTCTAAAGCTGCTGGAGGCGTAAGAGCTAACTTTTCTGATGAATTCAATGTGGCACTCGGTGCTAGATCTCTAGATCTTTTTGCCGAATTCACATCTCGTCCCGGGTATGAGATTGATTTACATCGGTTTGGGTATTTGTTTGCTTTAACCAGACAAGAGGATGTTGATCTATTTGAAAAATCTACCAAAATTCATAATCAATTTAATGTTGAATCGAGAATGCTAACTCCAAGTGAGGCTGGAAAAATATCTCCACTATTAAATACTTCAGATTTATTAGCTGCCTCTTTTACACCAAATGATGGTCACTGCACTCCAGAGGCCGTGGTCCTGGGCTACGCCGGAGGGGCAAAAAAACTTGGCGCTACTGTTTTAACAAATATTGAGGTGACTGGAATCAAGTTGCAATCAAGTGAGATAACTTCAGTAGTAACAACTGCTGGTGAGGTAAAAACTGGTTGTGTAATCAACTGCGCTGGCGCTTGGTCGCCACAAATAGGTTCCATGGTTGGGTTAGATCTACCTGTAACTCCTTTTAAACGTGAGCTTGTAATTACCGAAGCTCTAGGTGATGCCTTTGCCGACTTACCAAGAAATATGCCAATGACCATTGATTACGCAACATCGCTATATTGGCATCGAGAGGGTAAAGGATTGTTAATGGGTTTTTCTGATAAATCTATTGAGTCAGGATTTGATTTAAAGCGCGATCCACAATTTTTAGAGAAACTTGGTGCTATCGCAATGGTAAGAGCACCTCGTTTGATGGATTTAGGTATTGGTAAAGGTTGGGCGGGTTTATATGAAGTTACACCTGATCACAATGCAATTTTGGGTGAGTTTAAAAAGATCTCTAGGTTTTTCTACGCTACTGGTTTTAGTGGACATGGATTTCTGCAAGGACCTGCAATAGGTGAAATTTTGCGGGATCTCTATTTAAACAAAGAGCCATTTGTGAAGATTGATCAGCTAAGTGCGGATAGATTCCTCGCTTCTGGACAACTTCGACCTGAGTACAACATTGTTTAGCAATGAGATTTGTCACCACGTGATGCGAACTCCTTTGGAAAACTTCCAACATGAGAAAGTAACTAGGTAGACTTAGCTCCATGAGCAAACAGCCAGCCTCTCCGGTGCATCCTTTAGTTTTGATGCAGGTTGAATCACGTTTAACTGCCGAACAAAAAGCCATACAAAATGTTGTACGGGATTTTGCTAATAAAGAGTTAAAGCCAAACATCGCAACTTGGTATGAAGAGGGGAATCTACCGGCACGTGATTTAGCAAAAGCTCTTGGTGGAATCGGTGTACTTGGTATGCATTTAAAAAATTACGGATGTTCTGGCACCGATGCAATGTCTTATGGTCTTGCCTGTCTTGAATTGGAAGCTGTTGACTCTGGTCTTCGATCCCTAGTTTCAGTACAAGGCTCTTTGGCAATGTTTGCAATTTATAAGTATGGCAGTGAGGCACAAAAACAAGAGTGGTTGCCAAAAATGGCAAAGGGTGAGGCAATTGGTTGTTTTGGCCTTACCGAAGCAGATCATGGTTCTAATCCATCTGGAATGGCAACTTTTGCAAAGAAAGATGGTTCGGACTGGGTAATTAATGGTTCAAAAATGTGGATTACCAACGGAAGTGTTGCAGATGTTGCAGTTATCTGGGCACAAACTGATGATGGTATTCGAGGATTTTGTGTTCCAACCAAAACAGCCGGTTTAGTAATTAATCCAATTAAACACAAACTTTCACTCAGGGCATCAATCACTTCAGAGTTGGTTTTTAACGATATGAGAGTTCCAGATTCATATCGACTTCCAGCGGCAACTAGCCTCAGGGCGCCACTGTTATGTCTGGCTGAAGCAAGATATGGAATTATCTTCGGTGCTGTTGGAGCTGCTCGTGATTGTTTTGAAGTATCACTTGCTTACGCCACTACCAGGGAACAATTTGATGGTCCGATTTCAAAGCATCAACTCACCCAAGCAAAATTTGCCGATATGGCAACAAAGATCACAACTTCAATGCTTCTGGCCTATCACTTAGCCGATCTTAAAGATGCTGAAAAGATCCAACCAGAACAAATCAGCATGGGTAAGTTTCACAATGTAAATGCCGCACTTGAAATAGCAAGAAGTGCACGCTCGATTTTAGGAGGCGCTGGAATTACTACTGAATACTCAATCTTTAGGCATATGAGCAATCTAGAAACAGTTTTAACCTACGAAGGCACCCACGAGATACACATGCTAGTTCTTGGTCAAGCACTCACTGGAATAGCAGCTTTTAGATAATCTACTTAGATTTTGGTAAGTAATTTACGCATTAAATCAATCTCTGCTGATTGAGTTTTAGTTATTGAATCAGCAAAAGAACGTAGCTCTGCAACTTTGCTATCTTCAATCATTCTCACCATATCAAGAGCTCCCAGATGATGCTCGATCATTCCGGAGATAAATTTCTTATCAAAATTCTTTCCCGTGCTATTGCTTAAATCAGTCAACTCATCCTCTGAAAGCATTCCCCCCATGCCGTCCATAGAATGGCCAGGATCCTCTCCAAGTCCATCATCTGCTAGCCATTTTTTCATTTGAACAATTTCAGGATTCTGAGCGGATTTTATTTGTGCAGCCAAAGTTAGCAGCTCTCTATTTGTTGAAATCTTGATTGCTAAATCAGACATTATAACTGCTTGTTCATGATGTGGAATCATCATTTGTAAAAACATCGCATCCGATGATGATAAAACTTTTCCAGCACTCGAGTGGTGCATACCATTCATCATGTTTGAGTGATCTTGATCTTTATTGTTAGAGAGCAAACTTATTGCAAGAACTGCGGATGAAAGCGCAAAGAAAGTTATGAGGGAAAGCAAGATTCCCGTTTTCCTGTCTATCTTCATTTTCATCTGCTCCTTTTACCTGAACGGTACAACTTAAACCTGTGAATTTGATACAACCTATAAAAAATCTCCGTGATTTGTATAACTATAACGGCTTAATTACTTCATTAATTCCTTACACATGAGATCAATTTTTCGATCAGATTTATTCATTTGTTTCAAGAATTGATAGCCGCGTCTGGCGTAAAACTCTCGCTCACCTTCAGTCCATAAGTAGATTTTCCGTATCCCGTACTCCACCGCTTTTTCTTCGGCAAGCTTTAAAACCTGACTACCTATCCCATTTCCCCTTAAATCTTCACGAACAATAAAAGCTGCAATCCAAGGTTTATATGGTCGAAACTCTTCAAAATCATCAAAATCACAGATAGCAATTGAAGCGACAACCTCAGATTCTTGATCCTTATCTCTTATAGCCATAAATAGATGTTCCTGATCTACACCCAAAAGATCCCAATTGTTGTAGTCGGATTTAATTGCATTTTTATAAAATTTTCGCCAATCATCAGCAGAAAACTCCTCTTTCCCCTCACCCCATAATTTGATGCTCCACTCTAAAGGTTGGTCGGCAAACTCAAGTGCGGCTGTGATTGGAATTATCTTTATCTTTGATTTCATAATGGAAGTTAAATTTGATTTTCCTGGCTAATGCCTTAAAGGTTTAGCAGCGACGGGTAGCAATTATTTGGCTAACAACTATGCCGTTAACTCACTGCACATTTTTTCAAATGCATCTGTATGAGCATCGACATCTTGCACAGTTGTATCAGGCGATATCAACGCCATGTTATGAAACGGGGTGATTAGAAATCCATCATTAAGCATACGTAAATGAATGTACTGTTCTAATTCAAAATCCCCGGCATCTGCTGCCTGCCTGCCAGTTGTAGGTGCAGTAGGAGCAAACATGTACTCAGCCCTGGCGCCTAGTCGATTTACTGTCCAACCTAACTGGTATTGATTAATTACCCTCTCAACTCCATCAGCCCATCGATTGCCAAGTTTTATCATTCGATCAAAATTATCCTTTGTTAATACTTTGCTTAATGTCGCACGCATAGCTGCGAGAGAAAGTGCATTAGCAGCTAAGGTGCCGCCAACTCCCCCGGTATCAATGACCTCCAACTCCACCATTTTCTTTATTGAATCTGCCACCTGTTGAGTCATACCAAAGGCTCCTGTTGGAAAGCCACCACCGATTGCCTTTCCAATTGTTAGAAAATCTGGTGAAAGTGAAAGTTGGGCTGTCATTCCCCCAGGACCAACTGAGATGGTATGGGTTTCATCAATTATTAAAAGTGCACCAAATTGTTTTGCTAATCTTTCAACCTCTTTCAAATAACCATCTTTCGGCAAAACAATTCCAACATTTGTCATAGCAGGCTCCATCAAAATAGCAGCGACATCGCCATGTTCAAGGGCGGCTTTCATAGCTGGCAGGTCGTTAAAAGCAACTACTCGAGTTGTTTGATCCAAAGGCACAGGTGCACCAATATTTCCCTCTCGAGCAATTGTTTTTCCTGATTTATCTAAAGTGGCAAATGTTTCATCAACACTTCCGTGATAACAGCGATCAATCACAATTACCTTTGATCTTTGGGTAATCAACCTTGCATAACGAATAGCATGACGATTGGCATCAGTTGCTGAGACAGTGAATTGCCAAAGCGGCAAATTAAATCTGCTCGCTAGCTCAGCTGAAACAACTGCTGCATCTTTACTAGGCAACATCACCGATAGGCCCTTGCTAACCTGCTCTCGGATTGCCGTCACTGTGGCATCTGGTGAATGCCCAGTCATCGATCCGGTATCACCCAAACACAAATCAATGTATGAATTACCATCTACATCAACAAAACTTGCCCCTTTGGCCTCTTCAACAAATATTGGGTAAGCACCCGGCCACTTAGACATCCATGACATTGGGACACCATTTGGCATAGATTTCTTAGCGCTAGCAAATAACTCACCACTTTTTGGATGGTTTTTTAAAAATCGTTCATCCTCAATAGCTCGAAGTTTTGAAAGGCGATTTCGATCAATCATGGTCCTAACCTACTACCTTGCAATCCAACACTTTGGTTTGACTACATAACTGGTAGTGCAGCAAGTGCTGCTTCAAAATCCTTATCATTAAGAACTGAATCAACCATAGCGCCATTTAAATAAGCATCATAGGCGGCAAGATCAAAGTGGCCATGACCGCACAAAGCAGTCAAAATAACCTTCTCCTCGCCAGTTTCTTTTGCTTTGAGCGCTTCGGCAATCGCAACTGCAATTGCATGAGTTGGTTCCGGTGCTGGAACGATTCCCTCAGTCCTTGCAAACTGAATTGCCGCTGCAAAACACTCTTTTTGTCCAACACTTTCAGCGGTCATCATTCCTAATTCGTAAATGTGAGAGATCAATGGCGCCATGCCGTGATAACGAAGCCCACCTGCATGGATTGGATCGGGAATGAAATCATGGCCAAGAGTGTGCATCTTCATCAAAGGTGTCATTCCTGCGGTGTCACCAAAATCGTATGCGTATTTTCCACGGGTTAATGAAGGGCATGATGCTGGTTCAACAGCTCGAATTTCTGGACTCATCTTCCCTTTTAGTTTTTCTCTAATAAATGGGAAAGATAATCCAGCAAAATTAGAGCCACCACCTGTGCAACCAACCAATAGATCCGGCGTTTCTCCAACTTTAGCCAATTGCAATAAAGCCTCTTCGCCAATAATTGTTTGGTGCATAAGCACATGGTTTAGAACTGACCCAAGAGCGTATGCCACAGTTGGATCTGCAACTGCGGCTTCTACCGCTTCAGAAATTGCAATTCCTAAAGAACCAGAGTGATTTTTTGGATCCAAAGAAAGTCTTCTGCCAGCCTCAGTTAGTTGCGATGGAGAACGATGAACATTTGCACCAAAGACCTCCATCATTAATCTGCGGTATGGCTTGGCATCATATGAGCCACCTACCTGCCAAACCTCACACTCCAAATCAAATAGAGAACATGCAAATGCCAAGGCGGTTCCCCACTGGCCAGCACCAGTTTCCGTTGTAATTTTCTTGATGCCCGCTTTTTTGTTGTAGTAAGCCTGTGGGACAGATGTGTTGGTTTTATGTGAGCCCGCAGGAGATACACCCTCATACTTGTAATAAATTCGGGCTGGCGTACCAAGTAATTTCTCTAAGCGTCTTGCTCTAAATAATGGTGAAGGTCTCCAAGTCCGATAAACATCTAATACCTCACCTGGAATATCTATATAGGAATCAGTGGAAACCTCTTGCAAAATTAAATCCATTGGAAATAGTGGTGCTAAATCAGCTGGGCCTACCGGTTGGTGAGTACCTGGATGTAATGGTGGCGGTGGAGGTGACGGCAGATCAGGAATTATGTTGTACCACTGGGTTGGCATTTCACTTTCATCCAGCGTTATCTTCGTAAAGCTCTTTGGATCCTTAGCTAGTGCCATTTTTCCTCCTGATTAAATTCTTGGTCAAGGTTAGGGCTACAAGTTCACTATTAGCAATACTTGATTAGATACAAAAAAGTAATCAAATCGCCAGCCAGATAGGAAGGCAGCATCACGACGCTTATTTCAGTTAAGATCACTACATGAGTGATGTACAAGCGATATCAGCCCTAACCTTTGGAGCCCAAGCCTTCGTAACTCTCTTTGTGATCCTAGATCCACCAGGAGCTGCCCCTATTTTTTTAAGCCTATCTGCTGGTAAATCACTTAAACAGCAGCGAAGACTAGCCTGGCAGGCCGCGGCAGTTTCTCTCTTTGTAATCGTCTCTTTTGCATTATTTGGAAATGCAATTCTGGATTACTTAAACATTTCTTTGCCAGCGCTGCAGGGCGCAGGTGGAATTTTGTTGTTGATAACAGGTTTGGGATTGCTTACCGGCACTCTTACTGAAAGTAATTCCGCTACATCACAAAATATCGCGTTAGTTCCACTTGGCACACCACTGTTAGCAGGTCCAGGTGCGATTGTGACCACGATGCTCTATGTCCAAAAGGCAGATGGCACAGATCAATTGACTTCCTTGGCCGTGGCGATTATTGCGGTTCACCTGATCATTGGTTTGACCTTTATGTTTTCCACCAAAATTCTCGCCCTAATCAAAGAATCAGGTGTTGATTTACTAGCAAGAATTGCAGGATTACTCTTATCTGCAATTGCCGTTGAAATGATTGTGAGTGCAATTAAGGCATTTTTTAGTATCTAGAATAGGCAAATCCAGCGCTGTCATTGCTCGGTAGTATCTTTAACCATGCAAAAAGCACTTCATCAGACCACCTTTGTAATTGTGGATTTAGAAACCACTGGAGCCTCTCCAAAAAAGGGTGCATCTATCACCGAAATTGGTGCCGTTAAGGTTCGAGGTGGTGAACAAATTGGAGAGTTTTCTTCATTTGTTAATCCTCTAACTCCAATTCCAGAGTACATAACTGACATGACAGGCATCAGTGATCTAATGCTGGCTAACGCCCCCATTATTGATGAAATATTTCCAACTTTTTTAGAGTTTGCTGGCAGCCATACTGAAACTGTTTTAGTTGCCCACAATGCTCCCTTTGATTTGAGCTTCTTGAAAAGTGCTGCCAAGGATTTGGATTTCACCTGGCCTGCATATAAAACTTTAGATACCGTGACAGTTGCTCGGCAGTTACTTACCAAAGAAGATGTGCCAAATTGCAAACTCTCTACCCTGGCAACCTACTTCGGTACTAAGACTGAGCCCACTCACAGAGCATTAGATGATGCTAGGGCAACTACAGAAATTTTGCATGGTTTGCTTGAGAAATTAGGCTCCCTGCAAATCCACACACTTGAGGCACTACTTGAATTTGCAAAAACTGCTGCCCACATTCAGAGAAAAAACTACTGGGGTCTAACCTCTATCTAGCTGAGACAATTTCATTACTTAACTCAACCCACTTTTTTAACACCGCAGCAGCAGCGCCAGAATCGATAGCTTGGTTGGCAAGCACAAATCCATTTGCAATTTGTGTTTGTAATGGCAATTCAAAATCAGCCTTAAAGGCAGCGATTGCAAAGGCCGCGTTTAGCGCAACAGCATCTCTCATCGGGCCGGTTTTTCCAGCAAATATTTGGTTTGTCATCAACGCATTAAATTTGGCATCCCCGCCAGCTAGGGCGGAAATTGGAGCTGCAGTTATCCCTAAATCAGCTGGATTAAAAATCTCTTGCTTCAACTTGCCCTTACTTATCTGAATTACGGTGGTAGTTGTTGAGATTGAAACCTCATCAATGCCGTCATCTCCACGAAATACAAATCCCTCTTTACCTTGATCGAGCAATACCTGGGCCATCAGCATAAGTAGCTCAGCTCTGGCAACCCCAATTGCGGCAGCAACCGGTTTTGCCGGATTAGCTAGCGGTCCTAAAATGTTAAAAACAGTTGGCACGCCTAACTCTTTTCGAGCTGTAACTGCATGTTTCATAGCCGAGTGAAAAATTGGGGCAAAGCAAAATCCAATACCAATCTTGTGAACAGTTTGTTCAACCTCTTTACCGGTTAAATCAATCTTTACCCCAAGAGCTTCAAGCAGGTCAGCTGAGCCTGATTTTGAGGTGGCTGCGCGGTTGCCATGCTTGACCACCCGGGCTCCGGCAGCATTTGTAAGTATTGCTGCTGCAGTTGAAATATTGATTGTGTTAGCACCATCTCCTCCGGTACCAACTGTGTCTACCGCTCGTTCTGAAATATTTATTGGTGCGCAGTATTTATACATCTGCGAAACCAACGCCTCTACCTCTTGGGCACTTTCACCCTTTGCTTTTAACCCAGTTAAGAATGCCTTGATCTCCTCATTACTGGCTACACCTTCTAAGATCTGCGACATACCCCAGGTGATCTGCTCATTGGATAAATCTTTCTTATCACTTAGTGCGGCAAAGATTTGATCCCACTTCATTGGCACTTCTTAAATTATTTTGCGAGCGCAGAATTAGTCTTCAACAAAGCGGCACACTTAGCAGCAATAGTAAATGGATCAATTGGATGCATCACTGTGGCCTCCGCCCTTGACCAGGTAGCTAACCAGTTATCAGATTGTCGAGCCGTAATAAGTAAAACTGGTGGACAGTTAAAAACCTCATCCTTCAACTGCCGGCACACGCCCATGCCACCCTCTGGAACCGCCTCAGCATCTAATATAAAAAGATCTACCGGTTTTTTACTATCAACATATAGCCGCAGTGCATCGGCGGTAGCAAACTCTTTTATCTCATGGAGTGGTAGATCCTTATCCACTTGTTTGCCAAGGGCTGCGATAACAGAGCTTCGAACTGTTGAATCATCTGAGTAAAGGGCGAGAATCAACTTTTGCATGTCGATAATCCTACCTACCCCGTTATCTATCTCGGCCATCACTTTTTCAAGGCCTTAGGTGATCAGTTTCACCAGATAGTAGGGCTAGTACCCCATCCCTAAATGAGGCTATTCCTACCTATTTCGGGAATAATCTGCCCCATGACCACCTTCGCCACCCCAGCAGTTAAGACCAACCGTCCTAACCTGGTTGCTGTTGGCACAATAGTTTGGCTCTCATCTGAGTTAATGTTTTTTGCCGCACTCTTTGCCATGTACTTCACTACTCGTGCGGTGCAGGGACCAACTGTTTGGGCGGAATCCACTGGCTTACTAAATATTCCCTTTGCCGCAACTAACACAACTGTCTTAGTCCTCTCCTCAGTAACCTGCCAGTACGGCGTATTTGCTGCTGAACGTTTTCAAGCAAGGCGAACTGGAAGTTTGTGGCAGGTAAGTAAGTGGGGAATGCGCGAGTGGTTCTCCTTAACATTTTTAATGGGTGCATTTTTTATCGCCGGCCAAGTTTATGAGTATGCGGTATTGGTAAGTGAGAATTTAACTCTGGCTTCAAATGCTTATGGCTCAGTTTTTTATATGACGACAGGTTTCCATGGGTTACATGTAACTGGTGGCTTGATCGCCTTTTTAATTGTGTTGATCCGAGTATTTAGAGCTCAAAAATTTGGTCACTCCCAAGCAACCACTGCGATTGTGGTCTCCTACTACTGGCACTTTGTCGATATCGTCTGGATCGCATTATTTGCTGCCATCTACCTGATTAAATAATCATGAAATTTATATCTAAGTACCGCAGACATAAGTTTGCTACCCCATTGTTATTACTCTTCGCACTCTTTGGCATCGGCTTGACCTTCTCAGTTGCAAGTGCGACTGAAGCGCCTACGGCGGTAGATGCAGCAGCTAGATCTACTTTAATTGCAGAGGGACAGCAAATATTTTTAAAGGGTTGCTCCTCATGTCATGGTTTAAATGGTGAGGGTGCGGCAGTTGGTCCCTCATTAATAGGTGTTGGCGCTGCCTCTGTTGATTTTCAAGTCGCAACTGGTCGAATGCCAATGCAGGATATGAGTCAACAGGCAATGCGAAAAGCTCCGGTGTATAACGAAGAGGAGGTGGCAGCTCTTGCTGCTTATGTTGCATCTTTAGCACCTGGTCCTCGTGCTTACACAAATGAGGAGATTAAGTGGGAGCGAGATGGCAATACCGCAGATGGTGGTGAGTTGTTTAGAAATAACTGCGCAATGTGTCATAACTTCGCCGGTCAAGGCGGGGCGCTAACTCAGGGTAAATATGCACCAACTGTGATGGGTGTAGAGCCAAGACATATCTATGAGGCGATGATTACTGGACCACAGGCGATGCCAGTATTTTCCGACAAAATTATTACCCCACAGGAAAAACTTTCAATCATAAAGTGGATTAAGTCAGCAGAAAATGAGCCAAACTTAGGTGGCGCTGCCCTTGGTCGAGTTGGCCCAGTAACTGAAGGGTTATTAGTTTGGACATTTGGCCTTGGACTACTAGTTGGAATTGCAGTTTGGCTAACTGCAAAGGCGAGGTAATTAATAATGTCTAAAGAGTTAGAGCCACTATCAGATCCTGGATTACCAGTTCATGTGCATCGTAAAGCTGATACTGATCCGATTGCAGCAAAGCGAGCTGAACGTCAGGTAGCAGTTTTATTCTCACTCTCCGCTGCTGGCACATTGTTATTTATTTACTCATTCTTTTTTATCAGCGAAGATAGATTTATTTTCATTCCAATTATGGGAAATACCAATGCCCATCAATTAGGTATCGGTATTGGACTAGCTGCTAGTTTGTTGTTTATCGGTTTTGGTGCTGTGCACTGGGCCAAAACATTGATGCCAGATCAAGAGGTAATTGCATACCGGCATGAGATGAAATCTGCAGATGAAGATCGTGAAGATTTTGTCAAAGTAGCCAAAGAGGGTGCGCAGGTTGCCGGTCTTGGAAGGCGGCCTTTAATTAAGCGAACACTTGCAGCTGCGGTAGGACTTGCTGGCTTGCCAGCAGTGTTCCTGCTTCGAGATCTAGGTCCTCTACCTGGAAATGCGCTTAATGAAACAAATTGGAAAACTGGCACCAGATTGGTAACTGATCCAGGTGATCGACCAATTAGACCAAGTGATTTAGAGGTTGGTGGAGTTGCTCAAGTTATGCCGGAGTTAGCTCCTGGTAAAAAACGCAGTTTAGAAGATATTGCAAAGGATGCGGTTTTATTAATCAGAATTAGACCATCTGAGTTTCAGTTAGATGCCGAGCGCCTATCTTGGACATATGAAGGAATTATTGCCTTCTCAAAAATTTGTTCACATATGGGGTGTGCCGTTGCTTTGTATGAGCAAACTACAAAACATCTACTCTGCCCATGCCACCAATCAACCTTTGATGTTACCCGCGCGGCCAAAGTTATCTTTGGTCCATCAGCTCGTCCGTTGCCACAACTTGCCATTACTGTAGATAGTGAAGGTTACTTAGTAGCAAAACAACCATTTTCCGAAGCAGTTGGTCCTAGTTTCTGGGAGAGGAAATCATGACAGCACGTGAGCGAGTAGCTGGAAATGTTGCCAATTATGTAGATGAGCGAACTGGTGCAGCCAAGTGGATGCGCAAAAATCTGCAAAAGGTATTTCCAGATCACTGGTCATTTATGTTGGGTGAGATCGCCCTTTACTCCTTCATAATTCTTTTGCTCTCCGGCACATTCCTAACCTTCTGGTTTGATCCTTCAATGCAGCATGTGAAGTACGAGGGAAGTTATCAACCATTAAAGGATGTTGAGATGAGTGCTGCTTACGCATCAGCACTTCATATTTCATTTGATGTTCGCGGCGGATTGTTAATGCGACAGATTCATCACTGGGCAGCGCTGATCTTTATGGCAGCGATTGTGGTTCACCTAATGCGAGTCTTCTTCACTGGTGCATTTCGTCGCCCTCGTGAATTCAACTGGATCTTGGGTATTGCACTTTTAACTCTTGGAATCGTAGAAGGCTTCCTTGGCTACTCACTTCCTGATGATCTTTTATCTGGAACTGGAGTAAGAATTGCACATGCGATTATTCAATCCATACCGGTAGTTGGTACATACCTCTCATTCTTTGTCTTTGGTGGCGCCTTCCCAGGTTATGTATTTATTCCGCGTATCTACATTGTCCACGTGCTATTAATTCCAGGAATTATGTTGGCTCTAATCACAATTCACTTGATGTTGGTTTGGTACCAGAAGCACACTCAATATCCAGGTCCTGGCCGAACTGAGAAAAATGTTGTTGGTTATCCATTGATGCCGGTTTACATGGCAAAGGCTGGCGGCTTCTTCTTTATCGTATTTGGAATTACTGCATTTCTTGGAGCTGTGGCATCAATTAACCCGATCTGGCTTTATGGTCCATACACTCCAGGACAAATCTCTGCTGGCTCTCAACCAGATTGGTATATGGGCTGGCTAGATGGTTTGGTGCGAATGGCACCACCTCTTGAAACTTATCTATTTGGTTACACAATCTCCTGGAACATTCTCCTGCCTGGTTTAATAATTCCAGGAATTATTTTTACTGGCATGGCGCTCTATCCATTTATTGAAAGTTGGATGACTGGTGATAAGCGTGAACACCACATCTTGGATCGTCCACGAAATGTGCCAAACAGAACTGCATTAGGTGTTATGTCCCTAACATTTATGATTGTAGCTCTTATTAATGGTGGAAATGATTTGATCGCCACCCACTTTGATCTGACAATTAATCAGATCATGTGGTTTTCTCGAATCGGAATCATCGTGCTGCCACCGCTGGCATTTGTGATTACCAAGCGGATCTGTCTGTCACTACAACGAGCAGATCGTGAGTTAGTTCTTCATGGCAAGGAGACCGGCAGATTGGTGATGCTGCCACATGGTGAGTTTATTGAGATTCATGAGGAGCTCTCCCCTGAAAAGAAATTCACTCTCACTCAACATGAGCAGCCACAGGCGATCGCTCTTGTGAAAGAGGATTCACGCGGAGTAGTAAATCCGAAGGGATTTAGAGCAAGACTTCAAGCAAGATTTAGTGCGGCAAATGCCGAAAATATTGCAAAGCCAACCGCTGCTGAGGTTAAAGAGCTAGAGGGCGGCAAGCACTAAAAATTCACTGCCCAAGTGATCTAATGGATTATTACTAACTGGCCCCATGCGACTAACTATGGGGCCAGTTAGGTTGTGTACCGCTGACAGGATTTGAACCTGCGACCATCTCCTGAGTCAGAGGAGTGCTCTATCCGCTGAGCTACAGCGGTACACAGGGCGAAAGGTAATGAATTTATTATTTGGGTTTCTCTTTTGATTTAAAAAATGTGGAAAACCACTGTGTTATTATTTTCGAACTGAGTCAGAGGAAGCTCTGTTTACACAGGGTTACAGCATTAATCCCCGCCTGTAATAGGCGGGGATTTTTAATTTGATTTATATTTTGATCTCAAACCTATACTTAGAGGTGTGAATACCTCTCTTTGGCAGGGTAATCAAAAAATTATCTACCGCAAATCAATTAGCGGTAATGATTCCTTTGATGTAGCGATAATTGGTGCTGGCTTTAGTGGTTTGTGGAGTGCCTATCATCTTAAACAAATTCAACCTGCACTTAAGATTGCAATCTTTGAAGCGGAGTATGTGGGCTTTGGTGCAAGTGGCAGAAATGGTGGCTGGGCCTCCGCTGAGTATCCAACCTCAAGCCAAAGAGTAATTAAAGAGAATGGAATTGAGAGTTATCGTGATTTAAGAGGTGCGATCACCTCAGCCATTGATGAGATTGGGCAAATTGCAAATCAACATAATTGGCAGATTTATTACGCAAAAGGTGGCTCACTTCTCTTTGCAAGAAATCTAGTTCAATTAAAGCGAATCTCATCTTTACAAGATGATGAGCATGAGCTTTTGAGTAAGGAGCAAACGCAAGAGGCAGTAAATATCC
>JACCEB011773080.1_pt1 | contig 25536 bp, 26 predicted proteins | sample 7454761 | NCBI WGS metagenome assembly JACCEB01 (sample SAMN15323454, study PRJNA562643) | freshwater metagenome | isolation source: river surface water | place: USA:Blue River Watershed | collected 2017-08-18
ACTGGAGCGGGAGCGTCGGTGGTAGTCTTTGCTTTACTAGCTTTTGCCATCTTATATACTATCTAAATAATAACTTTTTAAGTGTTTTAACGCATAATATATATTATTGTGATTATATATCATCACAGTAATACTAAAGTATTTAAAAGTTATTATATTTTTAAATAAAAAATAAAAATATAAAAAATATTTAAAAAACTTAAAAATAAGAAACCGACTGAAACAACCAAGGAAGTGCAATCGCCGCTTCTGGATTTACTAATGTAATTGCTCCTAAAATATAATAGGCACCTAATGCTTTGTAGTCCTTATCCACACCATTTTTTACAAGTTTTTCTACAATGTCTAGTACCATTTTTCTAACATTATCCATGTTTTGTTCTTGAACAATTGCTGAAAAACTAATACCACGAAATGGGTCTCCGTTTGGAGGACATATTAATCTTTTTACTTCACTTGATAATTGTGCTCTATAATTCCAAATATCTATTAATTCTCGCAACATTTTTACTATTTGAGGTTTACTCAACGAGAGAAACCACGATGCATTACTATAATTTCCCAAAGCATCTATTAGTTGAAATAAATCAAGAATTCGTAACTCTATACTTTTTTGCAAAGATATATCTTCAGTCACATCCTTAATATCAATTTCAATTGGGATTTTCAACAATTTGCTTACTCTTAATAAAGTTCTAATGTCATTAATAACACTATTTGGTATTACGTTACGATTATATGGATTTTTTAATGTTTTTCCCGACTTCAAAATCAAGTTATAGAGAGAAATAATATCAAACCCATAAACGAATCCATCTATGTCTTTATAACTAAAAAATTGAGAATACACTAAATCTTTCATGTCCTCTATTGTTAAAAAATCACTTTGGTTTGTGCAAATATCTCGCTTGAAAAATGCTGGACCATGTAAACTATTATATTTTCTTTGAATGTTTCCTCTAAATATCTTTTGTATCTTAACAATGACCGAAGACAACTTCAAAAAAACATACAACCTATTCACCAACTCATTTTTATTTCCGGATATCTTCAATTTGTAATTTTTTGCAAACCCTTTCAACTGATGCACATTATAGTTGTTGCGTAGTAAAATATCATATGACTTAATTGTTGGTATGCACAAATTTTCATCAGATATTTTTTCTGGGTTTTTTTTTATGGATGGCATCGTTTTTTCACATTTTGAATAAATATAATTTGTATAGTCATCCATTGCAGATGACTTCAAGTATAACTTATTTATTTTATTTTTTTCTTCGTGTAATAAATGAATATTATGATTCATCTTGGTATATATTATAATAGGAAAATCTTTTTGAGTTATTTTTTAATTAATATTTGTAAAAATGTCATACGAAAAATGCTCCGAAAAAAATTAACAAAAAATGATTTTTTACTATTATAAAAAAAAATTGATTTAAAGATAACCCAATTATATAAATCATACACACAAGCAAAAATGGCAGATACAATCATTGACGGCACTATGTTTAATGTTGAGAATATCAGATACTCCGCTCCTAAGGCGGGTGGTTCTGGTGGTAAAAGCGTAAATATGTTAAATAAACAAACAAATACTGGTATTAGAGTTTCCACACCACTAATGCTCACTTGGGGAGCATCTGATTTCGTTGACCCAGCAACTGGCAAGGGAAATGGTAAGTATGAAATGTCACTTCAATTTCCAAATGAGGAATATAAATCAGACGACGCTACAGCGTTCTTACAAAATATCCAAGCGTTAGAGAAAAAAGTAAAAGCAGACGCACTAACTAATTCTAAGGAATGGTTTGGCAAGGTTCATAAAAATGCTGAAGTAGTTGATGCATTATATAGTCCAATATTAAAATATAGTAAAGATAAAATGACTGGTGAGGCAGATTTGACCAAAGCACCATTATTAAAAGTAAAAATTCCTTTCTGGGACGGAGTATGGAAGTGCGAGATTTATGATGAAGATGGCGAGTCATTATTTCCAAATCCAAGCACACCAACAGTAACTCCATTAGATTTAATTCAAAAGGGTATTAATGTTGCAGTGATTATGCAATGTGGCGGTTTATGGTTTGCAAATGGAAAGTTCGGTATTACTTGGAAGTTGATTCAAGCAGTTGTTCAAAGACCAAAGACATCATTGGTTGGTCACTGTTTTATCAAGTTAAAACCAACTGAAAAGGAAAAGTTAAAGACTGCAGCGCCTCCAGTTGAAGAACCAAGCGATAATGATTTTCCAGTTGAAGCAACATCAACTGTTGTAGAAGAATCAGATGACGAAGAGGAAGAAGAATCAGTTGTTGAAGCGCCTAAACCAGCGCCAGTAGTAGTTGAAGAACCAAAGAAAGTTGTCAAGAAAGTTGTGAAGAAGAAGGTAGAAGCAACTGCATAAAAAAAATATAAAAAGTAGATTATAGTTAGAAGTTATTTATCTGTAATGTAAACACCCCTTTTTTATTTCGTATTTTTTCTATTTTACATAAATAATATTGAATTACTTATGTAAAGTCTTTATTTTTTGTTTTTGTATGTTTTGCGTGTTGGTTTTCTACGACGAGTTGTTTTTTTACTTTTTCTTCTTTTGGTACGACGATATTTTTTAGTTCGTTTTCCACCATACTTACCCAAAAAAATTTGATTTGGATCAACTGGTGGTTGACCATCTGGCGTTTCAGTTCCCTTTGCCTTTACTTTTATACGATTTTCTCTATTCATTTCATTTATTCTTTCTATTTCCATCGCATCTTTTTCGTTTTTATCAATATCAATAATATATCTATCATCTGTATTTGAAAAAAGAACAGAACAACTCGTATCTATTATTAGAAGATCGCGCACATTTTCTTTCTTATATAAAAAATCTATAACACGACTTAGATAAACTCCTTGGATGCTTTCTAATTCTTTTCCGGTTGTCTCACTGATATGTCTTTTAACATCATCTAAAATATCTCTTCCTCTTCTTACACCTTTGGTGCCTTTAAAACCTTCATCATAGGGAATATTTTCTTCGTTTGGTTTAAAAAAAATTAATCTACTCCCATATGCACTATTTTTTCGCCATCGTAAGTCGCTACTTTTGTACCAATTATACAACGCAGTATCATTTTCTTCTCTTGTCAATTTTTCGTCAAAAGTTGGCGGTTCCAAATGAATCGCATAGTATTTATTATACATAACAGAGTCGCCTGGTAATTCACTGTATGAAAACATGTTGTCGTTTTCATGGTGTTTCTGGAATGGTACCAGAAAATCTTCATTCCCTTCAAATTGTTCATATTTGGTCTCACTATGAAACAGATGTTGTTTTCCTATTGCATCATTTAATAACTTTGATAAAGAACGTGTATCATCTGGATTATCCATATAACTAATTAAATCAACAGCTAAAACATCTATGTCATTTACCTCTTGATTATTATTGCTAACTGTGCTAAGTGGCGACGCATTTAGTTTAACTATATTCATGTCGGTTGGAGTATTAAAAGTATCCATATTTAAAGGCGACGTAGGTGGGTCTCTTTTGGCAGTGTAACAACCGTGGGTTGCAACAAACAAAATTGGTATCACATTTTTTGACTGGTTTGTTGGGTTTAAAGTATTCGTTGCTTCTTTTAAAACTTCTACTAACGACGTATTATTCGTTTCTCCTTTTTCCATAAAGTTCTTCCTTTATTTATATATTTGTATATTTATTTTATTTTTTATGAAAATAAATTACACAAAAGTGATTTTCACATAAACGTCACCTTTTCTCTCAACATTATACATATCATTTTCATTTATCACCGAAATTCCCATCTTTTTAAAAACATAAGTCTGTTTTTCTTTTATCAAAAGACGGTCAATTTCAATATCAAACCTTTTTCTACCTAAATAAATGGGTATTGATTTCTCTTTTAAGAGAGAAGTTTGGAAAGAAATATTAACATTTACATATAAGTTATTGTTTTCATCTATGTTCATATGTGCTGGTAAGTCTGGAATACATTTTACAATAATATCGTATTCATTGGACGAGAGAACTCCTCCATTTCTCTCTTCATTATTTATTTTATCTTCAATATTGGCATCAAAATATAACTCACCGTGCCATAATGGCACAAAATATAATGTCTTGTTGATTTCTAATTTATAAACATTGTTTTCAAACAAGTCATCTATACTAGGGTTTAATATATAGATTTGAATATCCTTGAATTTTTCTAGAATAATTTCTCTCAAAAGAGAGAGTATTGAATCACTTACGTGCAATATATTTTTGTACTTTAAAATAAAATCATAGATAACAAGAGTGGTTTCTCTATCCAACTTGTCAAACATTTTTATTGAAATTTCTTTCACACCCAACACAATATCTTTAATCGTTGAGAGAATAAATTCATTGTACTTGCCTTGTGAAATACTTTCCATAAACATATTCAACACAGAGGAATATCCCGACCCCATAGGTGATTGTTGAGACTGAGTTTTGTCTTCATCCAAAGGATTCAACAGAACAAGTTCTCTCTTTAATATTTCATGTGCTTCACCTATTTTTTGAAATTTTTCTTTTGCTTCCAAACTATTGCCATTTTTATCTGGATGGTATTGTAACGCTAAACGATGATATTTTTTTTTTAAAGACACTAGTGTTAATTTTGTAATTTGTTCCATTTCTATTTCCATAATTTCCATTGCTTGTATTAAGTCCATAATACGAGTTTTATTGAAAACTTATTAATTAGTTAAACCAATAAATTTTTAAGTATTAATATTTACTATACTTGATAAAAAAAATATATAATTTTCTAAATGGCAAATTGGGCGATAGTTATTGTTATAGTATTGAAAAAAATTATATGTTTTAATCATTATTTTTGACATATTTTTTTGTGATATTGTTCCACTAGTTACCAAAGTAAATATTATATACCAAATACATTCATCTATATTCAAGTTATATATAAACATATCATACAATAAATCCCTTACCTTCAATAGTTGGTAATTCTCAGTATTTATTATAACATCTATAATTTTATTACAAATTATTTTATATGGCTGCATCAAGTTTTCATTAATAATTGAATTTACATTTTTAATGTTACTAATTTCTTCCAACTTAAAACTCGGTTGTAACTTGTTTTTCAAACATTTATTATAATTTATTTTACTTGGTCGTGGAACTTGAATAATCTCACAACAGTTTATAATATTATCTGGTATAAAACTTAAGTGTTCACTAACTAGTATAAATTTCAAATCAATAGAGAGTGAATTATTTTGTTGCATGTAACTATAAAAATTTTCTAATAATTCACTATGAATGTCTTGGAAATATTTACAAACAATTATTCCTATTTTGTTTGTCTTTGCCGAAATAATGTCCACTATTTGCATATAAATTTCGTGCCATAGTAACTTGGAATTACAACCCAACATTGATAAATCTACTTCATAGTGAATATCACTTATTTTGAAATAATACTGTTCTTTATTGTATGAAACACTTATTTTTTTTTCATACTTTAATTCAGTTGGACTATACTTTTTGATTGACTTCAACATAAGAGAATATTTACCTACTCCACTTGGTCCATAAAAAATCAAATTTTTTAAGTCTTGAATTTTATTCGGAAATTTTTTAAGTATTTTATCTATGGTCGGGTGTAAATTTTGTTTTTGTGTTGATAATATATACTCTTCAAAATGACTTTCATGAAATTTCATTATATAACTATAGAATAATGTTTATTTATTTTAAATACTTATTTTTATTATACTTATAAAAACCAACTTTTATATAGATTTATAACTTAAAAACAAAATAATTAATCATTATAATATACAGTAAATTATAATGAATATAGCATTAAATATTAATCAATATGACATAAACAATATATACTATTGTGATTCAATTAAAAATAATGTAGTTAGTGATGGAACATTTATTCGTCTGATTTATTCTACTAATTTTTTCGTAACAAACGGTGTTAATATATCAGTACCTTTAAGTGATGTTACAGTTGAAAAATATTATAATAAGTACAAATGTTCATTCAACGTAACTAATAATAAAAGTAGTATTGAAAATATATACCATATTGAAAAAGAAATACTGAATAAAATTAACACAAAAAATAAAATAATCCAAACAAAAATAACTGACCAGTTAAAAAATGGTAATTTTAAAATTTTTTCTGAAACTATGGATAAGTCAAGTATCGTTCATTTGTTTATTTTAAAAATTTCTGGTATTTGGGAAACAGATAATTATATTGGTCTTACATTTAAGTTTTGCAAAATTAATCAATGTTGAAAGTTATCCGTCTGTATTAAAATATGCTAAATCAACAGAAATAATTCCAACAACAATAGAGTTAACCACTCCTAAGAAAATAATTATCCAGTATAAAATATTCGGTATAGTTGACGTACGTTTAAATTGCGCAGAGTTTTTACTACGATAAAATACTATTATTTCAGCTAATGTTAATAATGTAAATATGGTTGAAAATGTTTTATAATTATTTGAAACTCTTCCTTTGGATATATTATTGAAATACTTACCAATATAATAAATTAAGAATGATGTTGTTCCAATAATTAATATAAACGGAAGAACTATTTTAAGTATTTGTAATAATGTAAAATTATTACCTTTCGTATTGTTTATAACAACTGAAAGTAGTATTATAAATCCAGAAATAATTATAGAATAACTAACAATTGTACCCTTTAAAGTATTTTTGTTTATATCTAAAAATGTAGTTATTATTGCGACTATAATACCAACGCTGACTAAATGTAATGAAAAATTTGAAGGATTTATAAAAGAAGTTTCGTTTGTGTTTTTACTTGTATTTAAACTATTATCCATATTATTATATATTATTTATATAATAATTTATTTTATTTCTTTAATTGGTCAATTTGTTTCTGTAAGTCTTGGATTTTTAATAACAGTAATGGTATAATTTCAGTATAGTTAACTGATTTTATATTATCTTTTTCATCATCAAACTTTGAAGACTCTCCATCTTTTGTTGAATATTTCATTGAATATACTAAATTTGGATATAATTTTTCTACTTCTTGTGCAATCAAACCATAATGGTTTTTACTTTCTACATCATTTTTATATGTATATTGTACTGGTTTTAATTCTAATATCTTATCCAAGTCAGTTTCAAGATATAAATCATTAATATTTTCTTTTATGGATATGTCTGAAGGAGACACTACACTTCCAAAAATTGTCCCAGCAACATATAAATTTTTCGGTATATATACGTTTAAACTAGAAGGTGTTGATGTTATTGAATTTCCGATTGAAACTGAACTATACGTGTTTGACTTAGTTACCCAATAAGATGTTTGGGGAGGAGTACTTGTTGTAAGTTGTTTTATACCTAGACTAACAAACGCTTGATTTTTTCCCCCACTTGTATTTGGTCCAGACTGTTTTATGTTAGAGTTGGTAGATATATTTGAAGTTCCTAATGGATTACCGCCGCTCATAATTAATATACTCAAATACTATTATATTGTTTTATAATTTAATTATATTAAAATAATTTAAAATAATTTAAAATAATAATTATAACTACTATAATTATGAGTAATAATAATTTTAGATATAATGTCTCTACCACATACCCAGTTATGCCAACTCCGACTGATACTGCTCAGTACGAAGAAACTCATTTCTACGTTTCAATTCACTCAGAAGACCGTAATGTATTAAAGTTTCCAAATTCAGCAGACTTTGAAATAGAACTTCCAAGAGACTACTATAATGTTTCTAAACTAAATGTTTCTGAAATGGCACTACCAATTAATATTGATACTTTTAGTAGGTTATATAATAATGTTTTTCTCACTTTTCAAATTAATGAACCTTATAACCCAGGAGACCCTCCGACTCCAACTGCTCCCTTTCCCTATAGTAGACTAGATACTCTTGTTTTTACAGCTTTAAACAGTCATATTGGAACAGATTATGTAATTACAATTGAAAGTGGATTTTACAGTGTTGACCAAATTGCAACAGAACTTACAAATAAAATGAACTATGAAGTAACTTTATTTATAAAAATGTATTTACTTGGTTTAGGAGAACAAACACTACTTGATGAATTTGAGTTGCTTGGCGGTTATACTCAATTTGTAGTGGTGTACAACTATGTGTCTCAACACTTGTGGTTTGGAAATAGAAGTAGTGGTTTTATCTTGACAAATGAATCAGATTTTTATAAAATAAACGAACAAAGTTTCAATGCACGCTGTATAAATTCCGGACGTTTTCCTCAGTATGTTAACTGGGGACTACCAAATAATTTAGGTTTTACAAGAGAAACTGCTATATCTAGACCATCTCCAAATAATGGTGATGACGTAAGATTTTATTATGGAGATGTTGTTCCTGGTGATAATGGATACTGGTTAACTAGTGACACTGCTTACCCTGGGTCTGTTCCGTGGTATATTGAGGCGCCTTCTAAAATAAATATTTTAGGAGAAGCATATATATATCTATTGATTGACGGTTGGAATAATATTGACGTAACGTATCCATTTAATGCTGACAGTTACACAGACCAAACTAATCAAACTAATGGAATGGTTGAATACGCGTTTGGTAAAATACCAGTTGGTAGTACTCCAGTTTCACTGTCATATTGTAGTGGTTTTTTTAATCCAAAAGTTTTTGAACCACCAATTAATAAAGTTAGAAAAGTTAAAGTTGCATTTTACTATCATTCTGGACTCAAAGTTGATTTTAACAATATGCCGTTTTCAATGACATTTGATATTAGTTGCTTGACTTTAAAAAGAAAATAGACGATTTTTTAATTTACAATATTTATACAATATTAATGTAATATACGATACTAATTAATTTTTATTATATCGTATATTTTGTTATAACTTATTTGAATATATATCCAGTTCCTTTAAAATTTGGGTTTGGTTTATTACCTATTTGACACCCTTGAACACTTTCTAATTTATTTGCATATACATTTGCTTTACACGCTTGACCCGTGGTAAAATGAGGACCACTTAATATTCCTTTTTTAGACTTTAACCAGTAACTATACATTTCAAAACCTTCTTTTGCTCCGAACACAGATATGTAAATAAATAAAAACACTGCAAACGCAATTATTATTCTAAACCAATGACTCATTTTTTCCATTTATATATTAGTTATATATTTTCATTTTTATTAGGTACCATTTGAATAAATTATGTTTAATTTCTTTTTCTAGAAGTTCTTCTTTTTCTTGAAGTTGTTCTTTTTGTTTTTCTCAATTTCCTTTTTATTTTTCGTGTTCGTCCGCCTTTTCCTCTAAGCATACTAAATAAACCACTAGCTGCACTTCCTAGAGCACTTGCTACTTGAATTTGATTTTGAAATCTATTTTGGTCACGTTCAAATGAATTTGTTCCAGTTGCTAAATCAAATGCAGAACGATTGTTTCCAGTTTGTGTAAGAACATTAAAGTTACCATTTCGTCCGGGTATTTGATTATAAGCGTAAGAACCTACACTTTTAACACCTCTTCCCATTGAATACGCTGCATTTTTTGCTCTATCTTTCATTCTTCCAAAAAAAGATGGATTTTTTAGAACTACTTCTTCAGTTTTAACGGATTCTACTTCAGACGGAGGATAATTATTCATTATATAATTATAAATATATTTTATTTTATTTTTTCCATTTACTTGGGAATAACCTATAATAAATTTAATCAGTAGTCTACATCATCTGCAGCAAATCAGTAGTTAAGTATCTTATTGAATGGATGGTGTAGTTGGTGCAAATCCTTACATATTTTTTATTAAATCACGAATAAAATATAACGCAATTAAAACAAGTCCTCCATAAAACAAAAACATTTTTTGTTTTCTTTTCATATTTTTCAAACTTTTGAACATTTTATATACTACATTAATATTTTTTCATTTTCAAGATTTCTAAATATTCAAAAACTAATATATATGAAAAGTATCATTTATCCAATTAGTCAACTCTGCCTTGTCGCATGACTTGTAGTCATTAGGAAACCCCTTTAACTTGAAAAATTCTGGTTTTGTCATTTTTTCTGTTTTATAAAAAATATAGTCTCCAAATTTTCCTCTTCGTATAGTTATATTTGCACTTATATTTCTTACTATATTTGCGCTGTTTTGACCAGAAGTTGTGTCTCCGTCTTTTGGTATTTCGTCCAGTATCTTCACTACATCTTCATATGTGATGTTTTCTTTCGGTCTATTCCCAAAACATTTGAGAGACTTACTCTTTTCTCCCCATTCAACATATAATCCATATTTACCTTTTTTCAATACCAAGTCATATCCTTCATATTTTCCTAAAGAGTCTTTACTTTCTGGTTTGGTTTCAGCATCTGCAATATCCCCTAACTTGTAACCTCCTCTTTCAAGAATAGTAACATCTATATTTGGTTTTACTGGTATAAATGTTATTTTCTTAGGATTCAACATACACTTTATCACCGGACCATGTTTGCCTATAATATAAGTATGGTACTCGTCAATCTTTACTTCGTATTTACCGACTCCTCCTTCTTCTTCGCAGTTTTGTTGTTGTAATCGGTCAATGAGGGTTTTTATTTGTTCTAAACATTTTCCACACGTTTCATACCATACTTCATCACCTTTACTTATTTTGTCCAGAATAGTTTCCATTTCACTCGTGTAATTGTAATTGAATAGTTCATTGAAATGCTTTTCTAAAAATTCAACCACTACTACACCCATAGGTTGAATGACTAATTTTCCTTTTTCATTTCCAAATTCTCTTGCTGTTTCTGTTTCCGTTATTGTATCATTTTCTAATTCAAAGTCTTTGCACATTATGCGAGTTCCTTGTATGTCTTGTTTTTTAACATACTCTTTTTCTTGAATCTTATCAACCAACATAGAAAAAGTTGATGGACGACCGATTCCATTGTCTTCTAATAATTGAACTAGTTTGGCTTCGGTATAATGTTGTTTCAAACTTTTTAGAGTTAACTTAGAAGTAATTTTTCTATAATCAAAAACTCTACCTTCTTGTAAGTGATACAAATAATGATAGTATCGGTTTTCTTTTTCTTCTTTTTCTATTTTTTTATCACTTGTTACTGCTTTCCAACCAAGAAAAGAGAGAAGTTCGCTGGTATACGAATACTTGGCATTTTCTGGTGCAGTTACATTTGCTGTTATGGAAACATACTCAGCGGGAGACATACAACTTTCTAATGTGGTTTCCCATATCAACTTGTACATTCTTCTCTCTTTGGGCGACATTTTTTCGTACTCGGGAATTTCTCTCGTTTCTATGTGCGTCGGTCTGATTGCTTCGTGCGCTTCTTGTGGTTTCGGTTTATCGGCATCTTTTTTAACTACGCTTATTTTTTTACTACTTGATTTTTTCTTTGGTTTTTCTTCTACTTCTTCGTCAGTTTCTCTCTTTGAATTGTTTTTAAGACTATCAATATCGGCAAAAATATATCTCTTATCTTGATAATTATCCAATATATACATCTTCATTAATTCAACAAATTCGGCACTATATTTTTTACTATCAGTTCTCATATAGGTAATTAATCCCGCTTCATATAATGTCTGACATATTTTCATCGTCTCCTTTGGAGAGATATGCATCTCATTACTTGCAATTTGTTGTATTCTTGAAGTTGTTAATGGTTGCGGTTGGTCTTTTAATACTTTTTTCGGTTCAGTGCGAGAGAAAACGTGCTTGTGACTTGCCGACGCTTCTAGGAAATTTGATATTTCGTCTTCATCGTTGTACTCTTTATTCAAGTCAAAAGGAGGTAAGTTGTGGTTCATAAAATAAATCACTGTATTGTATACTTTTTTTCCCGGATTATTATTTATTTCTCTCTGATTATCGTAAATTAACTTCAAGGCGGGGGTTTGACATCTACCGGCACTTAAACCGACTTTGTTGTTGGAGACGTATTTCCACAACATAGGTGATATTTTGAAACCGACTAATAAATCTAAAATTTGTCTGGTTTGTTGCGACTGCACCAAGTTCATGTCAATTGTGCGCGGATTTCTTACTGCATTTTGAATAGCCGATTCAGTTATTTCGTGAAAAACAATGCGTTTTGTTGAGTTTATAGGCAAGTCAAAGAGAGAACAAATATGCCACGCAATAGCTTCTCCTTCTCTGTCATCATCTGTTGCCAAAATGACGTCACCTTTTGACTTTTCTATTTCTCTCCTCAAAAAATCAATGTGTTTCTTTTTCTTGGGGTCATCTACAATTTCATATTTGGTCTTGAAATTTGCATCCGTATTTATGGCATCTAATGATTTTAGTTGGGTCAAATGACCAAAACTAGCCAAGCATTTGTATCCACTTCCCAAGTAAGATTCAATTTTTGCACATTTTGCTGGGGATTCTACAATGACAAGGGTGGGGATTATAGTGGCATACTTTTTTGTTGACATTCTATATCAATAAAAATGAGATTATATTAGTTTATCTTATAATTTTAAACCATTTTTTACTTTTTTTAATCAATCAAAGAGAGAAAAAGTAATTCAATCCAAATGTAATAAAGATATTTTTGATTACAAAATACTTTCAAATTGGATTAAAAATGAGTAGGCGTTTGAAATTTTAAAAGGTGTAATAAATATATTATCTATAATAATAATATATGAGTGAAGAAGAATCATCCATCTCCAAAGAAGAACAAGATAAAAATCGTGCTGAAAAGTACATTGGAGAATTACTTAGTGGAAAATTGGGTTTTACTTGGAAAAGTAAGTTGAATTTTTTATATGAAAATGGACACATAACTGAAGAGCAACTAAATGAATATTGGCAAGCCTATTTAGATTCAAGAAAAACATCCGAACAAGTATTACAAAGAAAAATTTATGAAGATGCTGTTACGGAACAAGCTGTTAAGTGCGGAGAATGTGGTGAAAAAATTAATGCCGGAACATATGGAGTTATATTTAATAGTAATGCATACTACAATACAGTAATAAAAGGTTCAATTCAAGGGCATTCTATAACGACTGGTTGTCCAGAAAATTTTACACGGGAGTTTGATAGATATCAAGAAATAAAACAAGTATTTCCAGCTGGTTTAAATATAATTAGTTTATTAAATATTATTGGCAACGTTTGGGTTGAAGAAAGAAGATGTTATTTTAGAATGGAAAAGCTTTATCCAATAGAATTCAACGTAGAACAAATCGCGAGATTAGATGAAAAAATTCGTACTGCTTATGCTGTAGCAGAACCCAATAGAGATTTGATTTATAATTTAACTGAGATTAGGAATACCCCTAGATTATATATGCTTGTTCCAAGAGTAATTAGCCCTCAATTTTATTTTAACGAAGGAGGTCATGGTCTAACAAATGGATGGAGAGAGGTTAACGAACCTATGATGCAAATTTTGTTTGAAATATTAGGAATTGACATTATGAAATATTATAGTGACCTTGCAAAAATTTTAATAGCTACAATGAATAGCGGGATATATTTAATTGACGTTGAATTTATTTTATGTTCAACCTTTGAACCTAATGAATCTGGTGAGTTAATTAGAAAAAATAAAATTGTTATGATTGATTTTGATAAAGTTATACGCGGACCTAAAAATGATACGGGTTTAGTTAATACTACATTAAGTCAAGAGATGTTTCCATTAATAATACAAGCTGGAGGAGAAGAACTAGGAGGAAAAAATAGAAAAACGAAAAGAACAAGAAAGAATAAAAAATCAAAAACAAGAAAAAACAAAAGGTACAAAAACAACAATAAAAATAAGAAATAAAAAGAGAGAAAAAGTAATTCAATATAATAAATTATATTAAATTTATCTAAAAACACACTATGATTCAGAGTATGGGAGGGTGGAAATTCGTTTTTGCACATCCAGAATTAGAAGATGAATTTAAAAATGCTGAGAGAAAAATATGCGTGGCTGCACATTCTACTCCATATTTTGATGGAATTATATCATACAATGCATTGAAATATTTTGGAGAGAATAATTTGCTTGTATACGTTTGTGGTCCTTCTCCATATTTTCCAGAATGGTGTCGTCGCGTAGATAATAACCGCGGTGGATTTATTAGAGACGAATGTGAAGAATTACAAAATGTTCCAAATTTTTGTCGTGTTATTTTTCCTTCCGGTGGAACTGTTGAATGGAAAACCGGATTTTATGTATTGGCGCAGAAATTAAATGCAAAAATTGTAATCCTCGGTATTGACTATGAAAAATATAGTGTTGTAGTAGACAGTATCATTCAACCGAGAGAAACATTTGAAGAAACTAAAAATATTTGTCTAAAAAAATTGCGTAAATATAAAGCCGGACCATTTTGTTATATTCTTCGTGTGTTGTTTAACTATGGTTGTGAAACCTATACTTACAATATAATTCAACTATATTATTGTAGAGGAGTTTGTTTGTTATTCATATTGTTTTTCTTTTATAGTGTGGGCTGAAATATAATACATTCATAATAGTATAATAAAGATATTTCCATTATGCTATATATTGTATGATATGGGATCCATTGTCAATAAAAAAAATCATTCAAATATAAGTAGTTGTATTAAAAGATGTAGTGTTGAAATGTTGGATTTATACGAAAATTATGATTTTAAAAGTATTCAAACTAAGTTGTTCAGTATGAACGAAGTTCATTTTATCATTGAAGACTTTGACGGTAAAGTATTAAAATTTATATTGTCGGAAAGATATCCATTTATTGAACCAAAATTAATGATTAATGAACAATTGTATAAAAATATTCTTTTACAAAATTCAAACTGTGAGAGAATAAATAAAGTCTTAAAAAAAAATCAAGTAGACTGTATGTGTTGTGCTTCCATTATTTGTGATAAAAACTGGTCTCCAGCGTATCGTATGGAAAATGTTTTGTTTGAAATTGCCCAAGTGAAAATTCTTAAAAATTACGTGAAACAATATTTAATGATGGATGATATTTGTCGTAAAAAAAATATAGATACTGACACAATCGGTAACTATATTTTGGAATTTTTATTGGATAACCCTTTTGATGGACCTATTTTTTGTAAAGTAAAATAAAACATTTATTATTCAATCATTTCTACATAAGTAAGATTTTCGTGTGGATTAAATAGTGCAAATTCTTTTGGGATAAAATTCAAATGTACCCAAAAATTATTTATATTTTTACAGTATATGCCTGATATATTGTATTTTTTATTAATTAACTTGCACAAATTTAAAATTGCATTTTGGTCAATTTTATAGAAACTAAGTCTATCGTATTTTTTGTTTTTATCAGATACCAAGTTAATATTATAGTAGTTAATTAATAATATAACTCTAGTTAAGATACTATTATTTGTTCTATTTTTTATGTCCAAGATATTATTTTCTATTAAATATTTGATTAGTTTCATAAATTCATATTGTTCCTTTACTGTAATAAATCCAAAAACAAAACTGAATTCATATAACGCCTTTTCATTTTGAGACATATTAATATATGGGTGTTCATAATTTATATTTTTTTTCTGACTATTACTTATATTTATTGTTGTAGTTAACTTGTTGGTTGAGTTTAAAAAAAGATTATTAATAAAGTACTCATTTTCTTTATTAACACTCAATAGTTTTGTGTTTTTTGATACTTTCCATTTATATACATGTGTGTTGGTTGAACTCTCGTTGAAATTTTTAGCAACTTCAAGGTTACTAAACCAAGATATGTTATGTATTAAACATTTTTTTTTATTTTTTTGTGACATTGATTTTGTGTATTTTAATATTTCTTCACCACTATGACTTTTTGCACCATATATAGAATTACCGATTTTAAGTATTTTAACAGATGGTTCTACGTCTCTTTTTTTTATAGTTTTATTTTTTATAGTTTTATTTTTTTTAGTTTTCATATTATTATACGATAATATAAAAATTTTATGAAACGTATTAATTTATAATCTTTTCTTGAAATCTTTCCAAGAAATGTTTACCACCTCTCTAGGTTCAATATATTCTTGTTCTTGATTTTCATTCAACTTGGCTGCTTTACGTAATGCACTGTCCACGTACATTTCTTTAAGTAAAGTACCAACTACAAATGAACCTTCGTGTTGGTCTAGTTCACCGTCTTCAATTCTTCTTAATACGTTCAAGAATTGATTTAGAATTTTTAAGTCTATTTCATCTTTACGAATTTTGTTATAAATATCAGTATAGTAAGTGAATAAAAACCCGCATTCGGTCATTCCTTCTTCATTAATTTTTTCTTGGTTATTTCTATATTTTGCTTTTAACATTATTAAATTGTTAATGTCATTTTGAAGTAGGTGACTGTGTTTCAACTCGCGAATTAAGTCAGTTTGATCTTCCACATTATTTGCTTTAATCATTTTTTGGAGTTGTAGTCTTGCTTTATCGTCCATTTTATTTAATTCAGATTATTATTTTTATATTTTAATTTATTATAATAATATATACAATGTCTCAACCAACAATTAACCCACCACAAGTCCAAGGCCTTCCATTAGGAGCTACTAGTGAAAGAGATGCCGCGATAGTAACTCAAAAACAAGATTCTGATAATTTGAATGCATTAAATAATATTACTACTGGAAAAGTAGGTGGACGACGAAAAAAAAGAAGAACGTTCAAAGGAGGATTTTCAAGTTCTAGCAACTTTGTCGTTCCAGTTGTCCAAACAAATTATAATGACCCAATGGCGGGTCCTCAGTCAGCAACGAACCAACAAGTTGGTATTGCTGGAACATTTAACCAAGGTTCAGAGAATGCAAAGTTTGATGATAAAGTTCAACCGCCAACACCTATTCCATCTGGACAAATAGTTAAAGGAGGAAGACGTAGAAAATCCAGAAAATCAAGGAAATCAAGGAAATCCAGAAAATCAAGAAAATCAAGGAAATCTAGAAAATAAATTATTTATTTAGTATCACAATATATAAATAATATCTAAATAATATCTAACTATGCCAAAAGGTTCTGATTGGGTGAATTTTATATATATAAATTTAGCATTTGTTGCACAAGTTGTGGCAATGTATTACTTTACTGCAGTTCAACAAATAAAAGATAATTGGCCAAAGTACAGATGTAATCCTATGTATATGCCTTTGTCAGATGATATTCAGAAGGACTTTGTTTACTGTATTCAAAGTATGCAAACGAACTATATGGGTTACTTATTACAACCATTAACATATATTACATCTAACTTATCTGCTATGGGTGCCGGTTTTGTGAATAACATAGACAGTATTCGTTATATGATGAGTAATATTAGAACATTTTTAAGTACAATTACCGAAGGTATATTTGGAGTGTTTTTAAACATAATTATTTCTTTTCAAAAAATTATGATATCTATAAAAGATTTGGTGGGGAAAATGATTGGTGTCATGGTTGCTATGATGTATATAATGGATGGCAGTTTGAAAACAATAAATAGTACTTGGAACGGTCCTCCTGGACAAATGGTCAGAGCACTCGGAAAATGTTTCCACCCAGATACTAAAATAAAACTAAATGATGGAACAATTAAAATGATGAAGGATTTAAATTTAGGAGATGTTTTAGAAAACGGAGTTAAAATAATGGCTACTATGCAACTTGAAAACGCCTCTGGAGAACACAAGTTATATAAATTAGAAAAAATGGGTGTAGATGGAGAAGATATTTATGTTACTGGAAAACATATGGTATATTCAGAAAAACAACGTAAATATATTTATGTAAAAGATTTTATCGGTGCAGTTGAACAAGATGAAGTCCAAAGTGATTGGTTTAGTTGCTTAATTACTTACAACCATACTATTCCAATTGGACAACTTGTTTTTTGGGACTGGGAGGATGACGAAATTGCTTATTAGTTTTGTACTTTTAGTATTTTATAAATATAACCATTATGAAAAATTAAATATAATGCGAATGATTATTATCCATTAAGTATATATGGATAATAATTCAATTAATTCAATCAATAAAATTTTAAATGATAAATACGGTGCAGCAGATGAAGTTAATAAAATGTATAAAGATTTGTCATACTTTGACCAGTATGGCGGGTCAGTATTTTTATTTATATTATTAATTTTGATTATGTTTGTTGTTATTTCTTATTCAACTGTTATGAAAAATATTCAACCCATTAAAGATAATTGGGCAAAAGAGCGTTGTAAAGCAAATGTAATTCCTTTTGCTGGATTAATTAATGCACCAGAAGGCACTAGTGCTACTGACTTTGCGCAGCAAAATTTTACATATTGTATGCAAGATATATTGAAATCTATCACTGGTTTTGCTACACAACCTTTAACTTATATAACATATTCAATAAACTTAGTATTCCAAGAAATTTCGCGAGCGTTTAATGCAATACGCTCATTGTTGGCAAATATTAGAACAAATATTGGAAATATTACACAAGAAATCATGGGTCGTATTTTAAATGTAACTGTGCCCATAAGAAAAATGTTGATTGCCTTTAATGATATGGGTCAAAAAGTAATAGGTATTTTAACATCTGGATTATATACTAGTTTAGGGACATATTACGCATTAAAAGCATTTTTAGGAGGTCTTGTTCAGATTATAATTATTATTTTAGTTGCATCTGTTGCAATTATTATTGGTTTATGGTTATCTTTTGCTTGGCCAGCTGCTATTGCTGGAACAGTTTTATTCGTTACGGTTGTTATTATTTGTGCAATAGTTATTGCTTTTTTAAAAAATGTCTTACACGTAAACGATGGATTCAAACTTCCAAAAACACCTAAAAAACCCAAGATTTGTTTTGATAAAGATACCGTCCTAAAAATGGTAGATGGTACTACAAAGAAAATTTCGGATATTAATGTAGGTGATAAACTATGGAACTACTACGACAAAGAGAATAAAGTAAACCTTGTTACTGCAAAATTAAAATTGAATGCTAAACATACAAAAATGTATCGTTTAGGTAATGTTACCGTAAGTGGTACTCATCGTGTGAAACACAACGGAAAATGGATTTTTGTAAGTAAACATCCAGACAGAGTAGTTATTCAAAAATATGCCGAACCAGTTATATATTGTTTAAACACAACTAGCAAAGAAATTATTGTTGATAACTACGTATTTTCTGACTGGGATGAAGTTACTGAAGAAGTATTTGATGTAATTAATGAGTTTGTTGGAAATCATTTTCCAAATAAAAAAATAGAAAAAGATGAAATTCATAAGTTATTTGACAGAGGCTTTAGTGAATATACAATGATACGTTTGAATGATGGTTCTTTGAAGAATATTAAGTCTATTCAGTTAGGAGATGTTTTAAAAAATGGAGAAAAAGTTTACGGACTTGTTGAAATTTATGAAAATAATGAAACTAATGAATCAGAAAAAACACGAAATACGAGCATATCTAGCGAATCTTCTAATTCTTATTTAGAAAATAATGAATTAACAAGTAACCGTTCAAGGTCAAAGTCTCGTTCTTCATTTGATTCTATTCAAAATACTGACTTTTATAAAGATAATAAATTATACCATTTACTAACTGATAAAAAAACATTCTATGTTGGACAAATTTTTATGAAAGATTATAATTCTTTAATTGACCGTGTTTTAGAAAAAAATAAATTATGGAAAAATAGTAGTTTGTTATTTTAAAAATTTTCTCATACTAATTTATAGAAATGAGTGAAATTTCGTTTTTAGGGGTAAAAATTAATTTCACTTCTGGTGAAATAAGCGTTTTGGGATACAAGTTTCGTATTTTAACTTTGGTTCTTATGTATATATTATATTTGATTATCTTTGGTAACTTATTATGCTCTTGTTGCACTATGAATTTAGGTGATTTTAAGGAATATTTTGCTCCTGCAGCAAAACCACCATAAAAAACTAGGTACTTAAATAATGATAAAAATAATTTAAATTTGATAAACAAAAATTTAAATTATTTAACAATAATTATCTCGGATTTATATATAATGGAAATTTCTATATTAGGAATGAAGTTTAATTTAGTAACTTTAATAATAATTGTTATGCTATATTGGATTATGGTTGGTCACGTTTTATGTTCTTGTTCCACTGTTACACCTTACGAAGCGGGTCGTATGTTTGCCAAAGTTACTGAGTCCTTTACTACAAGAAAAGATGATGATGATGAAGAAGAACAAGAAGGATTTAGAAGTGGTGTAAATTCTATGAGTGGTGATGTTTATTCTGACGCACGTGCGCCTCCAGTTAACACTTCTTCTTGGTTTAGTCCTAACTTGTCTTACACCAAAGGTCAAGACATAAGTAAAGATGCTCCAGTTCAAAATATATTGAATCGTCCAAAACAACCAATTCCTCTTCCAGAAGGTCAACTGGATTTCTTTGCTACTACCCAATTTAAACCACAATGTTGTCCAAATGCTTACTCTAATAGCAGTGGTTGCGCTTGTATGACGGTTCCGCAATACAACTATTTAATTGACAGAGGTGGAAATAACGTTCCTTACTCCGAATACTAAGAATGTCGTTTTCAAATAATAACTATGCATAAATAATTATTATTATGTTATATATAACCGATGAACACTATTCCGGCGTGTCCTCCAATCCCAACGTTAGATGAGTTATTACATTCTGGTAATTTTATTGAAGTAAATATAAACAATCTTGAGGTAGGTGAAACAGTAATAAAGTATGAACCAGTAATTTCAGACCAAAATTATCAAATAAGGTGTGTTGAGATTTTAATAAACAGTCCAGAAGATGAACCAAATGATGAATTCGGTTATAGATACCTTTCTGGTCCAGAACAAGGTATTGCCAGAACACTTTGGAGGCGTTGGAGGCGTAATGTTAGATTTTTTAGAAAAATAAATCATAGAAAAGATTTTGACGACGTCACAAAAAAAATGGAGGTACGTATTCGTAATTATCCAGAAAATCGGCAATTAACATCAGCAGAGAATATTTTCGCAAATAAAGGTTTAAGTGATAACATAGGAAAATTTTTAGGACCTCCTACATCTGGTAAAGGAGGGCGTAGAAAAACCAAGAGAACAAGAAGAACAAGAAAAAACAAAAGAAAAGGCACCAAACGTATTAAGAGGAAATATAAAAAATAATATTTTGATTTATATATAAATGGATACTGATCCAGCGTGTCCTCCAATTCCAACGCGAGATGAATTATTTAATTCTGGTAATTTTATTGAAGTAGATAGAAATAATCTTGTTCCAAATGAAAGTGTAGTTTTATCTGTTATGAATGGCATTGCGATTCAGTGTATAGAAATTGTTGCTCTAAACAATCCAGTTGGAACAATTAGATATCGCTTGAATGGTCAAAACAATGAGTGGCAACAACAAATAAATGAATTTACTCCTCCTTACGCAAGATTTTTTAGAAAAAAAAATCATAGAAAAGACTTTGACGACATGACAAAAAAAATGGAGGTACGTATTCGTAATTATCCAGCAGACCAAGAAGTAACATCAGCAGAAACTATTTTCGCAAATAAAGAACTAAGTGGTAACATAGGAAACTTTTTAGGACCTCCTACATCTGGTAAAGGTGGACGTAGAAAACGTGCGGGAACAAGAAGAAGAACAAGAAAAAACAAAAGAAAAAGCACTAGACGTGTGAGAAGGAAATATAAAAGATAAGTCGTGTTTCACATAAAAACCGAATAATATATGATAAATGCTATGCCCGAGAATATAAAACAACTAAACATGATTAATATTGGTGAAAATTTATGACATACTTCGTTTTCTTCATATTCTAGTAATGGCGTTGAAACTGTAAAATTACTACTACTTACAGAATTCATCATAATTTTATTTAGAGTTTCTTTTCTTTACTTTAAAATAATATTTTTAATACAATTCAATAAAAAATATTATTATTTTACAAAACAAAATCTAATTATCTATAACTATTTATACGTATAAACCATATAACGATTTATTTAATGCCTCTTTATCCTTTTTAATCAACTTATCTACTATGTCATTGGTAACTGTCATTGGGAATTCTACTTTCAACGACATTTCTTGTTCAAACAAATTTGTGCCGGGTTTCATTAATCTATACAAGTTCAGTTTGGTGTAAATGATTTCTAGACAACGTTTCAAGTTACGCACACCGTCTTCCTTCATACAATATTCTTCTATGATATGATGAATTGCTTGGTCTGGGATGACAATATCTTCGCTTGAAAATTTCACTTGTTCTCTAATCTTTGGTAATAAGTAGTTGTTACCAATAATGGTCTTTTCCTTTTTGTCGTATCCCTTCGTTTGAATTTTATACATACGGTCACGCAAGATTGGATTTACTTTTGACTCGTCGTTGTAACTGAATATGAATAAACACTTGCTCAAATCAAAATCTATTTCAGCAAAATACTTGTCGTGGAATTGCGAATTTTGTGATGTATCCGTTAAATGTGTCAATATTCCGGCAATTTCTTCACCTTTTGGTGTATCACTTATTTTATCCAACTCATCAAAATATATCACTGGATTCATACACTTACTGTCAATAATGATTTGAACTATCTTGCCCCAAACACTGCCTTCATAAGTATAGGAATGACCTTCTAAGAAACTACTATCTGTTGCACCTCCTAATGCAATGAAGGAGAACGGACGATTTAAAATTTTACTAATACCTTCCTTGACCAAACTCGTTTTACCTGTACCCATCGGTCCCTTTATAGCAATCGCCGTTCCGATTGCTTGTGGATTTGTTACGAGTTGTCCTAACATTTGCATAATTTGCATCTTTGCATCGTTCAAACCATATACAGCACTATCTAATGTTTTTTGTGCATTTTCCATAAACTCGTGACACTTTTCAACACCATCACTAATATTTACTGGTAATGTGTTGTATTTACCGAATGGAATTTGCATAAAAGTATCAACCCAATTTTTGACTTTATAGTATTCACCGCTTCCGGGTTCCATATAGCGGAGGTTTGAAATCTTTTTCATCGCAGATGCTTTGAATATCGCCGGAATATCTGATTCTAATAACGTCATTCGGTATGGTTTTTCAATACGACTTATTTTATTGATTTCACGAACTTCTTTGATGATTTTCTTTTGTTCGTCAATTTCTAACTTCTCAAAGAATTCAAAGTCATTGTTTTTATTCTTGTCACGAAGAACACGTTTGAATATACGTGAATTTTTATCTTTTTGTTTTTTCTGTTTCTTTTCAGCCTTCTTTTTATTTTCCTTTACTTTTTTCTCGTAAGTTTCAATACATTCCGAGATTGCTTTGTTATTTTTATGTTTGCCTTGTAAATCTCTAAGTTGTTTCAAGACATCATCGTAGTCCGATTCTTTTTCATTTTCATCTTTTTCAATCACAGTAATTTCTTGGTTTTTATATGAAGCTTCGGAAGTTTTATTTTTCTTTTCTTCTTCTTTTGACTTGGTTGATTTTTTTGCAGAAGAACGGGTTGCGTATTTTTTTGATTTTTTAGTTACTACTTCCTCTTCCTCTTCTTCTTCCTCATCATCTTCGTCTTCTTCGTCATCGTCTGATGATGAGTCAGAGGAAACACTTTCATCTTCATTTTCGGTTTCTTCTTGGGAATCATAGTCTTCATCTTCTTCCGAATCATAGTCTTCCCATTCTTCTTCCTCTTCGTTACCTTGACCACCGATTGTAAATATAATATTGAACTTTCCAGAATTTTTACCTCCGGAGATTTCATATTCTTCTCCTTCTTCTTCATCTTCTGACTCTTCATCATCATCATCTTCTTCGGATTCTTCAATATCTTCTGATTCAGATTCTTCCTTCATAACTTTTTTAGATTTTTTTATTGACTTTTTTAATAGTTTTTTGATTGGTTTGAATTTTCTCAAAGTTGTTTTTGACTTTGGGATTATTAATTTTTTCTTTGGTTTTTCTTCTTCATCCTCTTCGTCTTCTTGTTCATCTTCTTCTTCCTCTTCGGAATCATCTTCATTTGAAACATCATCTAATAATTTTTTTAATTTTTTTCCATCACCTATTTTTTTTGAAATATATTTTGAAGGGAATATCTTTGAAATAAATTTACGGTATTCTTGAGTATCCATTTCCTCTTCTTCTTCGTCACTTTCAATAAAACTGTCGCAGTCATCATCTGAGTTTTCATTTGCTTTTCTACGACGATTCATTTCTTCTCTCTTTTTACTTTTCTTGGATAAAGTATCTTTTTTAGCACAATTCTTAACTTTGGTATCTTTGGTCATTGTTTATAATAAGTAATTATATAATCTTTGTATTTCCAATTTTTTAAATCAATTTTTTTATTTATAACAAAAATACTAAATTATTTTTCGTAAAAATTCACGCAAAAAAATATATTAATTAAAAACATTTAAAAATTAATTAATAATAAAATTGATTTTAAACAATCTAAATATATTTATAGTAATATATTAAGATGTCTGCTAAAAGCAAAGTTACAACTCAATTTAACAGTTCCAAGATAATTGGCATCCAATTTAGTATTTTATCTCCAGAGGAAATCCGTAAGGGTTCCGTGGCAGAAATTACTTCAAGAGATACTTATGTCAATAATAAACCAATTATCGGAGGACTATTTGACCCTCGTATGGGGGTTTTAGAACCGGGACTTATTTGCCCTACAGACGGTCTTGACTATATGCAAACTCCCGGTTATTTTGGACACATTGAGTTAGCGCGACCAGTATTTTATATTCAATATTTAAACACTATTTTAAAAGTTTTACGTTGTGTATGTTTCAAGTGTAGTAAACTTCTCGTCAGTAAAGAAAAATATAAACAAGCATTGAAATTAACTGGCGATGCGCGTTGGAAATACGTATTTGGTTTAGCAAGTAAAATGAAAAGATGTGGTGAAGACACCGAAGATGGATGTGGTTGTTTGCAAGCAAATAAAATTCGTAAAGAAGGTTTAGCAACTATTTTCGCAGAATGGAAATCTGAATCTTCTGAAGAAGGAGAAGCCGGTGAAAATATGGTGATTAAATTGTCTCCAGAAATGGTCTTGAAAATTTTCAAGAGAATCTCGGACGAAGATGTTTCCTTTATGGGATTCAGTCCTATTTGGTCTCGTCCAGACTGGATGATTTGTCAAGTAATGGCAGTTCCTCCACCAGCAGTGAGACCTTCTGTGAAACACGATGCACAACAACGTAGTGAAGATGATTTGAGTCATATTTTAGTAAATATCATAAAAACCAACAAAACGTTACAAGAAAAAATACAAAACAACGCTCCGGCGAATATTATTGATGACTGGACAACCGTGTTGCAATACTATACTGCTACTCAAGTGGATAACAAAATCCCCGGTATTGCTTCTGTTGCACAACGTTCCGGTCGTCCTTTGAAATCCATTAAAGATAGGTTGAACGGTAAAGGTGGTCGTATGAGAGGAAATCTTATGGCGAAACGTGTTGATTTCAGTGCTCGTTCCGTTATTACTGCTGACCC
>JACCEB010556173.1_pt1 | contig 25503 bp, 29 predicted proteins | sample 7454761 | NCBI WGS metagenome assembly JACCEB01 (sample SAMN15323454, study PRJNA562643) | freshwater metagenome | isolation source: river surface water | place: USA:Blue River Watershed | collected 2017-08-18
AGAAGAGGACTCGAACCTCCACAGTGTTGCCACCGCTAGGACCTGAACCTAGTGCGTCTACCAATTCCGCCATCTGGGCAAGGCAGGCGCGTACTTTAGCCGGAATCACATAATTGTCAAACCGTACTGCATCTGCAACTTCACAGACCAGCTTTTATGGCCGGCTGATCGGCCATCGCGATGGATTCGGATTCGTGCGGCCCGATGCGGGCGGCGACGATGTCTTTATCTCGCCGAAAGAGATGCTCAAAGCCATGCACGGTGATCGGGTCAGCGCCCGGGTCGTGGGCACTGATCGACGGGGCCGGCCTGAGGCCGTCATCCTCGAGGTAGTGGAGCACGCCAATCGCAATCTGGTGGGGCGGCTTGTCAACGAGCGGGGCATTTTGTTGGTCGTGCCCGAGGATCAGCGCATTAAGCACGATGTGATTGTTGCCCCCGTCGATACGATGGGCGCTGAGCCCGGACAGGTGGTCTCTATTGAAATTATCGATCCACCCACACGTTACACACCGCCTGTGGGCCGTGTGGTGGAGGTCTTAGGTGGTGTCGATGACCCGGGTATGGAGGTCGAGATTGCGGTTCGCAAGTTCGATGTGCCACACGAATTTTCCGATGAGTCCCAGGCCCTTGCCAAAAAACTCCCCGATGAGGTGCGGCCAAAAGATCTCAAAGATCGTGTCGATCTGCGCGATGTGCCCTTCATGACCATTGATGGCGAAGATGCCCGCGACTTTGATGACGCCGTCTATTGCGAGCCAGTTGCGGGCAAGGGCTGGCGGCTGCTGGTGGCCATTGCCGATGTCAGCCACTATGTCCAAAGCGGTGATGCTCTAGATCGCGATGCTTACTCGCGCAGCACGTCGGTTTATTTTCCGCGTCGTGTGCTGCCGATGCTGCCGGAGAAACTCTCCAATGGCCTGTGCTCTTTAAATCCGCATGTTGATCGGCTGGCTTTGGTCTGCGATATGGTGGTGACTACCGCAGGCGAAGTCAGGGCCTATCAGTTCTATGACGCCGTCATTTGCTCGGCTCAGCGGCTGACCTACACCCGGGCTTGGGCGGCGATGTGCGATCCGCTTTCTGAAGATGCCCGCCATCTCGGCCCGCTGGCCCAGACCCTTGGCCATCTCGAAGAAGTGTTTCGTGTGTTGCTCGCTGCGCGTGAGGCCCGTGGCGCGATTGATTTTGATTCGGTTGAGACATACATGCAGTTTGATGCCAATGGCCGAATCGAAAAAATTATGCCGCGTGTGCGCAACGATGCCCATCGATTAATTGAAGAGTGCATGTTGGCTGCTAATACCTGTGCTGCAGATATTCTGAAGCGCGCCAAGCGTCATGGGCTTTATCGGGTACATGAAGGCCCCACGCCCGAGCGGCTGCGTGCGCTGCGTGAGTTTTTAAAAGTTCAGGGCCTAAAGCTTGAAGGCGGCGACGAGCCCGCACCGGGGGACTACGCCCGGCTTGCCAAGGAGATCCGGGCCCGGCCCGACTCTCGGCTTATTCAGACACTGCTTTTGCGCAGCATGCAGCAGGCCATCTACACCCCGGAAAACGTCGGCCATTTTGGACTGTCGTATGAGGCCTATGCCCATTTCACCTCACCGATTCGTCGCTATCCGGATTTATTAGTACATCGGGTGATCAAAACAATTATCAATAACAAAGGCCATTACCTGCCGCCTTATGGCGATACGGGGCTTGATGATCCCATGCACCGCTGGCGCAATATCGGGGACCACTGCTCAGGTGCGGAGCGTCGGGCAGATGAGGCCTCTCGTGATGTCGAGGCCTGGCTGAAGTGCCAGTACATGAAATCACGGATTGGCGAGCAGCTGCGGGGCACCGTGACGGGCATTGCGCCTTTTGGATTGTTTATCACGCTAGATGCTTTGTATGTTGAGGGCATGATTCATGTCTCAGAGCTCGGTGCTGAGTATTTCCAGCACAACGAAGTCTTGCATGAGTTACGCGGAGAGCGCACTGGCCGCCGCTTTCGGCTCTACGACAGTCTGGTTGTGCAGGTGGCCCGCGTGGATTTAGATGCCCGGCGGATTGAGTTTCAGCTCGTGCCCAGCATGATCCGGGCAACCCGGGCAAGCCGACCCGCGGAGCGCGAGCAGGATTTTTATGCCCTGCCGCAGGAGGAAGAGTCGGGCTCAGAGATGCCGCCCTGGCTCGCCGAGGCCTTGGCCACCGGGCCGTCTTCACATAAGAAGTCATCGAAAAAACATCGTGATAAGAAGGCCCTCGCTCAGACAGAAAAAACACACAAAGACAAGCGATCTAAAAAATCTGCCAAGCAAAAAGAAAAGCCAGCGGTTTCAGAAAAAACCAAGGTCGGCCGCAGTGCAAAGACCGCGCGTCAGCCGGCAGGCCGTGCGGGCAGCGCGCGTAAGTCGCGTCGCGGCAAGAGCACACGCTGATGGGCCGCGATACCAAAGAGATTTGTTTATTGGGATTTCATGCGGTGCGCGCGCGGCTGCGGACTGCACCCGAGACCATTTCTCGTATTATTTTTGATGGACAGCGCCGCGATGCCCGGATAAACGCACTGCTAAAACAGGCCGAGCAGGCCGGTGTGAAAGCGATTTCCGATTCCGCTCTTGCCATGGATCGTCTTGCAAAAGGCCAGCGCCACCAGGGCGTTCTTGCGCTTGCCTCGGCGCGTGAGCAGCCCGATAGCCTTTCGGATTTGCTGGTTCAGGTCGAGGCCTTTGAGCCCGCCCGGCAGTGGCTGCTGCTTTTAGATGGTGTGACGGATCCTCACAATCTGGGTGCCATCATGCGTACTGCCGATGCAGCTGGTGTTGCGGCGGTCATTGCACCCCGAGACAAGTCGGCGCCTTTAAACGATGTCGCAGCCCGTGTGTCGGCTGGCGCCGCAGATCATCTGCCCTATCTGCAGGTCACCAATCTCTCGCGCGCGATTGATGAAATTCAGCAGGCGGGTTATCAGGTCATTGGCTTGGCCGAGACCGCGGAGAAGTCACTTTATGCAACCGACCTCACCGGTCGAATTGCCCTGGTCTGCGGTGCAGAAGGCGAGGGCATGCGCCGCCTGACACGCGAGCGTTGTGACCTGCTGGTGCGGCTGCCCATGATGGGCTCAGTGGAAAGCTTAAATGTCTCAGTGGCGGCCGGTGTCTGCTGCTATGAGGCCCTTCGGCAGCGAACGAAATAACGCTTTTCTCGATTTGCCTGTGCGCTTTTGATTGGATATCGCAGGCTGCTGGGCCATTACTTCTCTTTTCGCGTGCGTTCGCGAAACTTCCATGGCGGCTCAGGCATTAGGGCGGGATTGCGAACCGAGGCCTCAATTCCAGCCCATAGGCCAAGCCGTGCATCGCGGGCGCCACGTTCGGCCTCGGCATACCGTTGCTGCTGGGTTTCGCTGATGTCTTTTTTATAGCGTACGAAATACCAGGCATAGCCACGTTGGATCTGTGCGAGTCCGAGATCACGATCGCCAATACTGACATTGGCAACCCAGCGATCATAGGCATCCACCTTCACGGGCTGAAGACCAATCGGACCGGACTGCAGCAGATCCACTAATGATTCTTTGGCTTTGTTGGAATAGGGCTGGGTTTTTTCTGGGGCATCAATTCCTGCGATTCGCACCCGAACAATTTGCCCGTCCTTGGCTTGCAGATTAAAAGAATCGCCATCAAACACCTCGGCTACTGAATAAGGGCCGGCTGGTAACTGGGGTCCGCCAGTCTTCTGGCAGGCCGGCAGGCCTGCAATCAGTAGCGCAGAAAAAATAAGGCCGATTAGTCTGCGGCGCTTGGGTGTTACCGGTGTCACGTTGGTGCTGCGAGCGATTCGGAGAGGGTCAGCACTGCTGCCGCATACATAAAGCTGCGGTTGTATTGGGTAATCACAAAAAAATTATGGGCGGCAAACCAGTAGCCCACTGAGTCATCTTCTTCGGGCAGATCAATAAGACTTGCTTTTAACTCTGCGGAAAGCCGGGCATTGGACTGGCGGATGCCCGCGCTCTCGATTTCGGCGACCGTATGCACCGGTTCAAGCTGTGGGGCAACGAATCGCTTCGCATCGGCGCCCTCAGTGACTTGGGCCACGCTGTGGCTGGCCTCGCCGCTTTTCCAGCCATGCATTTTCAGAAAGTTTCCGACCGAGGCGATAGCATCTGCTGGGCTATTGATGAGATCAGGCCGGCCACGATTTTTGTAGCTCACTGCGAATTTCTGCCAGCTGCTGGGCATAAATTGCGGCAGGCCCAAGGCGCCGGCAAATGAGCCACGGACTTCTTTCAGATTCACGATGCCCTGGCGGCCCAAAACCAAAAGTGTTTCGAGTTCGCGTAAGAAGAATTCAGACCGACGTGGCGAATCAAAGCCGAGTGTCGCCAAGGTCTCCACGGCAGGGAATCGGCCGGTGAAGCTGCCATATTTGGTTTCGACACCAATAATGGCAGCAATGATGTGCGCCGGCACACCGGAGTCATTGGCCACTGACTGAAAGACCTCTCGGTGTCGGGCGAGAAACTCTTTTCCCTCTTTGGTGCGGCTGGCATCGGCATGCTGCGAGAGATAGCGGGCCCAGGAACGTTTTCTTGGCGGTGGATCGCCGGGCGATGGTGGCGGTGGCGCAATTAATGCTAGGGCCCTGGGCTGCGCGCCGAGATTGCGAAACTGGCTCTCCAGCCATGGTCTAGGAAGTCCATGCCGATCGCTCATCATGGAGATAAATTCCTGCACATCGCTGCGGCCGAGCCAGCCGAATCGCAGCCGATCGGCGAGCATTTCCGCATAGGGTTCCCTGGGCGATTTTGCTGCCGGCTGCTGGGCCAAGACCGCCTGGCCGGGCAGCAGGCCTGCAAGGCCGATGAGGCCGCTCGCCTGAAGAATTGATCGACGTGATTGCCGCATGCGCGTAAAGGAAATGCCCCCTGAAAGATCCCCCAGAATTGTCGCATTAGAATGCGCACTAACGCCAAATCAGGATGTTGCCGAAAATGAAAATCCTTGTTCCAGTTAAACGCGTGGTCGATTACAACGTGAAGGTTCGGGTGAAGGCCGATGGGTCAGATGTCGATATCGCCAATGTGAAGATGTCGATGAATCCCTTTGATGAGATCGCAGTCGAGGAAGCGACGCGTCTGAAAGAAGCCGGCATGGCTACCGAGATTGTTGCCGTGAGCTGCGGTGTCGCCCAGTGCCAGGATGTCATTCGCACCGCCATGGCCATCGGCGCAGATCGCGGCATCCATGTGCTGTGTGATCAGCCGCTTGAGCCTTTGGCCGTTGCCAAGATGCTGAAAGCACTCGCGGAAAAAGAATCTGCCCAGCTCGTGATTCTTGGCAAGCAGGCCATTGACGATGACGCCAATCAGACTGGCCAGATGCTGGCAGCCCTCTGGGGCGTGCCGCAGGCGACCTTTGCCTCGAAAGTGGAAATCAGTGGCGACCAAATGACAGTGACTCGAGAGATCGATGGCGGCTTAGAGAAGCTCTCCATGCAGCTGCCAGCGGTCGTGACTACGGATCTGCGCTTAAATGAGCCGCGCTATGTGACGCTGCCCAACATCATGAAAGCGAAGAAAAAAACAATCGATCAGGTATCGCCTGCTGCGCTTGGGGTGGATGTGACGCCTCGCCTCAAGCAGCTGAAGGTCCAAGACCCGCCGAGCCGTAAGGCAGGCATCAAGGTGCCCGATGTCGCGACTCTGGTCGATAAGCTTCGTAACGAAGCCAAAGTGATTTAAAGAGGCAATGGCCATGAAGATTCTTGTGATTGCAGAACACGCTAACGATCAATTGCGGCCCGTCACAGCAAACGCAGTCGCTGCGGCATCGGCCTTAGGCGCCAAGGCAGGCGGGGCCGAGATTACGGTCTTGGTGGCAGGCCAGTCTGCGCGGCCAGCTGCAGAGGCCGCTGCCGCCCTCTCCGGAGTCAATAAGGTGTTATTGGCCGAGGCGGCGCACTTGGCTGAGCAGGTGGCCGAGCCGATTGCTGAGCAGGTGTTGGCGGTCTGCGGTGCAATGGAAGCGATTATTTTTCCAGCGACTGCTTTCGGAAAAAATGCTGCCCCTCGTGTCGCAGCGCGCCTCGATGTTTCGCAGATCTCTGATGTGATTGCAATTGAAGCGGCCGATACATTTAAGCGGCCGATTTACGCGGGTAACGTGATCGCAACGGTGCAGTCGACTGATGCGGTAAAGGTGATGACAGTCCGTGGCACTGCGTTTGAGGCAGCGGGTGCCCAGGCGGCAGCAGCGATTGAAAGCGTTGCGGCAGCGCCAGCGCCCGCCCGAAGCGCGCAGTTTCAGTCCCGTGAGGTCGCCGTTTTGGCCCGGCCCGAACTCACCGCCGCCAAGGTGGTGATCTCTGGTGGCAGGGCCTTGGGCTCTAAAGAAAACTTCGCGTTACTGGAAAAACTTGCTGACACCCTGGGCGCTGCCTTGGGTGCAAGTCGGGCTGCGGTGGATGCAGGCTATGCGCCGAATGATTGGCAGGTCGGGCAGACCGGCAAGGTTGTGGCCCCACAGCTTTATATCGCCGTTGGTATCTCAGGTGCGATCCAGCACCTGGCGGGGATGAAGGACTCCAAGGTGATTGTGGCCATCAACCAAGATGCCGAGGCCCCGATTTTCCAGCTGGCCGACTATGGCCTTGTGGGGGATCTCTTTCAGATCATTCCGGAGCTGACTGCCGCGGTGGGGAAAAACCTGGGAAATTAAGCCCAGGACTGCTAGAATTGCGGGCTTTCCCTTGGCAGAGGGCCTTTGCCCCGCCCCCGAATTAATTAAGGAACGTTGAGATGGTCATTATTCGTTTAGCCCGAGGCGGCGCCCACAAGCGGCCTTTCTTTTACATGGTGGCAACCGATTCGCGTAGCCGCCGCGATGGCAAGTTTATTGAGCGGGTCGGATTTTTTAATCCCTTGGCCGCAGCCAATGAGCCCAAGACTCAGGTATCAATGGATCGCGTGGATTACTGGCGCAGCAAAGGCGCCCAAATCAGCCCCCGCGTTGCCCGCCTGATTAAAGAATTTGCTGCCCAGAAAGCAGCCTAATGCATTACCGCCACCCGACTGGGTGGCGCTTGGAGAGATCGGCGCACCCATTGGTTTATCCGGCGCCGTTAGACTCCACACCCTGAAGTCCGTTACCGGACTCCCGATTGACGACACTCTACTGATGCAGTCTTCGGACTGCTGGGTCTACATCGCGCAGTCCAAGCCCGCCCGCTGGCTTTATTCGGAGATCCAAGAGTGTTCGGTTCAGACCCGCGGACTGAAGCTGCGTCTTCAGGAAGTACAGACCCGCGATCAGGCCGAGCAACTAAGGGGCGCCCAGGTGGGCCTATCGCGCAGCGTATTTCCTGAGCCCTCCGAAGACGAGGCCTATTGGGCGGACCTCTTGGGCTGCACAGTGTTAAATCGACAGGGCAGCCGGCTCGGAGAAGTACAGTCGCTTCAGACCAATGGCGCACATGATTGGCTGGTGCTTGAAGCCGGCATGATTCCCTTTGTTGCCCAATACATTGATCAGGTCGATACCCAGGCGCGGCGTATCGATGTGGATTGGGATCCGGAGTGGTGGCAATGACACGCTTTGATGTCGTCACACTTTTTCCCGAAATGTTTGATGCGGTAACCCGCTTTGGCATTACGGGCCGTGCGTGCGAGCGAAAACTTGCGATGGTGGTGGCCCATCAGCTGCGTGACTATGCGCATGACGCTTACAAAACCATCGACGATCGGCCCTATGGTGGCGGGCCCGGCATGGTGATGATGGCCGGCCCGCTCACCGAGGCGGTGGTGGCGATCAGGGCCCAGCAGCAGGCCGCCGGATATACCCCCGGCCCAGTGATTCTGATGAGTCCATCGGGTAAGCGAATCGATCAATCGATGATTGATCGGCTGGCCCAGTCTCAGGCCTGCTGGACCCTGATCTGCGGCCGCTATGAAGGTGTGGATCAACGGTTTATTGATCAGCAGGTCGATGAGTGCTGGAGCCTGGGTGACTTTGTGCTCTCTGGGGGTGAGATCGCGGCAATGGCGATACTTGATGCCGCAATCCGCAAGCAGCCGGGGGCCTTGGGCGAGCCAGAATCGGCCATCCAGGAGTCTTTTTCCCCCCAGGGGCCCGGCGGCGGCATTCTGGATTGGCCGCACTACACCCGGCCGGAAGTCTTTGCCGGCGCAGCCGTGCCAGACGTGCTTTTGTCGGGCCATCATGAGAGAATCGCGGATTGGCGCAAACGGGCCGCCCTCGCGGCGACCCAAGACCTTCGGCCCGATCTCTTGATGCCCCCGTCCGGCACGCCGGATTCCAGTGGAAAGTCATCGACCTAGCAATAGCCGGGAAGAGCCGAATCTAGAGCGGTTGCAGTGTAGTGAGTTAACCCCATCCTCTGGGCTAGCCGCGCCAGGCTGAGGCCACGATGGTTTTGGAGAAATCATGGACATCATTCGTCAGATCGAGCAAGAAGAAATTGCTCGTATGAATAAAAAGCTGCCCGAGTTCGCACCGGGCGATACCGTTGTTGTTAACGTCAACGTGGTCGAAGGCAATCGTAAGCGCGTACAGGCCTACGAGGGCGTGGTAATCGCGAAGCGCAACCGCGGACTGAATTCCTCTTTCATCGTTCGGAAGATTTCTTCCGGCGAAGGTGTCGAGCGGACCTTTCAACTGTATTCACCGCTGATCTCAGGCATTGAAGTCAAGCGTCGTGGCGATGTTCGCCGCGCCAAGCTTTACTTTCTGCGTGAGCGTTCCGGCAAGTCGGCCCGTATTCGCGAAAAGCTTGCGGCTCGCAAGTCCGAGGTCGATACGGCAGCAGAGGAATAAAAACTGCTTAGCTTCGATCCTCAACAAACGGCGATCGAGCCCCGTCATTCAGAGCCTGCTCTTCCCGAGCAGGCTTTGTCATTTTCAAGCCTTGACGTTTTGTTTGGCCGCATCGAATCGGAGTCTGATTTTCCGCTTTGGACTCCAGAGTTGCTGCGGGATCGGCGCCGTCCGGTGCGGCCCGTCACCCCAGAGACGGCCACGCCTGCTTCGGTGCTGATTGCGCTCTTGGGTTCGGAGTGCGCCGACGACAGCCCACGGGTGGTATTGACGAAGCGCACAGCAGATCTCTCCACCCATGCAGGCCAGGTTAGTTTTCCTGGGGGCCGGGCGGAGCCCTCGGATGCCTCTGCCGAGCAGACGGCGATTCGTGAGGCGAGCGAGGAAATCGGTTTGGATCCGACCGTAGTTCGGGTCTGGGGAAGGCTGCCGGATTACCTCACCGCAACGGGCTTTCGCATCTCTCCGGTGATTGCCTGGGTGGATGCGCAGGCAGCAGCCTTTGAGCACGATCAGCGCGAAGTCGCTGAGATCTTTCATGTGCCGCTGTCTTTTTTAATGGATCCGGCCAATCATCAGGTTCGGCTTTTACCAGCGGAGCGCAGTCCCACTGGCGAACTAATTCGTTTTTATGCAATGCCTTACCAGGGCGAGGCCCTGACCTCCCCGGGCCAGATTCAAGAGTTTTTTATCTGGGGGGCGACGGCATCGATGCTGCGAAATCTCTATCACCTGCTGTGGGCAGCCTGGAATCAGCATCGGGGCATAGCCGTTTAAAGGTTAGACTTTCTGCCATGACGCTATTTAGCTTTATTTTTGCAATGCTCCTGGAGCAATTTCGTCCCGTGCGGGATGACTCTGCCTTTGCTAAGCGCGTCGAGCAGCTGTTTTTGCGCATCGAGCGGTCCACCAATTCCGGTGAGATAGCCTCAGCACGGCTGTCGTGGTTTGCCATCGTGGCGGGCGGCGCAGTCCTCACCTGGGTCATCGTGGCGCTCTTATCGCATGTCAATGTCTTGCTGGGATTTCTCGCTACGGTTGGTGTGCTGTATTTGTGCATCGGCTTTCGTCAGTTCAGTAATCGTTTTACCGAAATTCAGCTTGCACTCTCAGTCAACGATCTCGAGAGCGCGCGGCTCGCCTTGCGCAAGTGGATGGAGCATTCCGGTGGCGATGTCATGACGCGCCTTGCGGCCGAATCGGGCGACAGTTCGGCAATTTGCCGCGAGGCGATTCGGCTGGCGTTGGTCGGCGCGCAGCGGCATGTATTTGGCGTGATTTTCTGGTTTGTGATTCTTCCCGGCCCGGCGGGCGCAGTGCTCTATCGCTTGAGCGCGGAGGCTCGGCGGATCTGGGCAGACGCCCGCGATCCCGTGCTAACCGGCACCACTTCCACAGCGCCGATTTCGCCATTCGGAGATTTTGCAGTCCGCGCCTTTGCTTGGGTGGATTGGTTTCCCTCGCGTGTGACGGCGATTGTGTTTGCCATTGTGGGTAATTTCGAAGACGCGATTTTGATGTGGCGTTATAAGTCCGGCTTTGCACCGCATAAAAACGATACCGAGCGGGTAATTCTGTCTTCAGGGGCAGGCGCAATGGGCGTGCGGCTTAGCGTACCCGAGGCGCCGTCAGTCTCGATTCGCTTTGATGAGCCCTCGGAAACTGAGGCCTTCGGCGGGCCGTGGCCCTCGCTTTATCAAGACATGCCGGATTTGCGTGAGGCCAACGAGGCCGCTCTGCGATCCGCTGTCGGCCTAGTCTGGCGGGCCCTCATTCTTTGGGTCGCTCTGGTGTTATTGGTATCGATTGGCCACTGGTTGGGCTGGCTGGCCTAGGGCCGACCGCGGCCCATTTAATCGCGCTTATTCCTGCTGGGCAGCGCTGTTTTTTGCCGTCATGCTGTGCACCTCGGCCTCAGTCTCGGCAACTTTCTGAGCGATTTCCTCAACGCGTTTTTCGATCTGAGGAATTTTTTCCGAGGTGTCGTGCATCGCGTTTTGAATGGTGACCGACATTCTCTGCTCAATCTCTGTGCGAATTTTTTCCACCCGCTCTTGTGTATTTTTGAGCTCGAAATACAGCACGAGGGCCACGATGGCCACTGCGATTGCAAAGGCAAGCAGCAGGGTTTCCATGCACCGGAGTATATACTCGGCCCATGCAAGCAACGCGTTTATTTTTGCTGCAAACCCATGTGCAAGACGCGGCAATCCTGGACCCTTTGTCTGAATTCTTAAAAGGATTCACCGCCTCAGTCAGCCGGATCATGGTGTCCCCGGATGCGCTGGATGGCACCGATCAGGCAGCGCTCGATACCCTGGCACAGATTCGCGCCTCCACCACATCGTCGGGCCCGTCCGATGCCCCAGTGCCAACGATCTTGATTGCGGTGGGCCTATCGGCATCTTTTGCGTTATGGCTGGATATGTTGGATCGGGTGCGCCCCAAAAAAACCCGCATTCGACACTCCACCGTAATTCACCCCGAAGTGATCGAGCAGCCATCGGTCTTATCGGGCGTGATCGCACTTGCGCCATTTTTGGGGTTCGACTTCTCCCTCCCTACCGCACGGCTCGGTCCCGACCGTTTCGCGCAGTGGCGACTCGCCCGTTGCCGTGGAGCGCTGGCCTCTTTGTTTGGCGGTGGCGTCGTTGCCCGGCCGCAGGACCATGGCTGCTGGTCCGATCAGGGCCGGGTGCGCTGGGCGGACCTTGCTCAGCGGCTGCCTTTTGCTTCGGTTGCCCAGACGCTTCCAAGTCTCAAGCGGCCAACGGTCCTGGTGCTGGACGCGAAGGCCCGGGCCGACCAGGTCGAGGTACAGCTTTGCGCATTAAGCGGAAAAGTGACGGTGATGGATTCCCCGATGGCAATGCCGCAGGTCGGACACGTTACACTTGCGGCTGTTGACTGGATCCACAAAGGCCTTGGCTCGACCTGATGATCGACACGGCGTCCGCAATCAGACCTGGAATATGGATCGCTCTGATCTGTCTCGTGCTACTTGCCGTCTTGGCAGTGGTAGCAATGCGGGATGCACGGCGCAAAAAACAAAAAGCCGCCGAGCGTAAAGAAGTCGTTGAGAAGGCAATGGCGGGGGTGCCGCCTGCTGACAGCAATGAGATCGATGTGCTTTGGGGCGAGGCCTTAAAGGGGATCGAGACCCTCCAGACTCAGCTCAAAGACGAAATCAAGACCCTGGAGGACCGTCTTGCGGCCGAACGCGAGGAGGTCCATACCAAGACCGAGGCGCTAAAGAATCTTGCCCGACAAAATCGGGTTCCCATTACGCTGTATGAACTCTACGAGGGCATGCGCCACTATGGCCGCAAGTCGCGGGAGGCCCAGAGGGCCGACCTTGACTGGCACGGCAAGATCGGCGTGACCCAGATCGATGTGGTGGAGACCGTCCAGGTCCAGCCTGGCTACGAGATTTATTTCACCCTTGAGGACCAATCGTTTTTACTGGTCGGTGCCCATCATCGCTACAGCCGCTTGTCGTTTATTGAGTTAAGCCTCTTCGATCAGTCCGATGCCTGCCTGGTCACTGTCCGAGTGCGGCCCGACCAGCGCGGGGCCCAATTGATCGCCGATGCGGTCATTTCGATGAAATCGGGCCCATGGATTCAGACCCTGCTGGCTTGCCGTGCCAAGATGGATGTTCGCCATCGCGAAGTCAGCCTGCTTGCTGAACATCGCGATGTTCAGCAATTAAAAGAAAAATTCTCCCTAGACACTGAGTCTTCTGACCTTCACTGACCCGCCCGATGAAACCGTTTCAGAGCATGACCGTGAACACCAAGAGCCTGTCCTTTACGCTGGTCTGGACTGCCTTTGGCCTGGTCGTGCTCACCGCAGTTTGGCTGGCTTATATCGGCATTCAGATTTCGTCGGCCGGCCATCGCTTCACTGCCCAGGCCTTAAAGGCGCCTGATGTTGATCAATACCGCAAGGCTTTACGGCTTGAGCAGCTGTCGGCCCCCAAGGGCGTTGGATTTAATTCCGAGAAGGCCGCGCGTGATGCATCGGTGTCGCAAATTTTTGAGTGGATTGCTGAATTTGAAAATGGCCGTGCCAGTGATCGCCTAAAAAAACTCAAGCCCACCTTATCCGGTGTGGTGTTTGGTGGAATCGCCGAACGCATTGGCATGCGGGCTGGTGATGAAGTGGTCAGCGTTAATGGTGCAAATGTAGATTCAGTGCTGGCGGTGTACGACATGCTGGATCAGCGTGGCGAACAGACCGTCCAGCTGGTGATTCGTCGTCAGGGCCGGCTATTTTCCGCAAGCCTGGCTGCACCAGCAGGCGAGCGCATCAACGCGGAAAACAGCGGCATGCTTTTTAGTGTGCCCAAGGGATTAAATGTGGTGGGCAAAACCCAGGTTGCCTCACTGGCCACGCAGTTTGATACCCGTTTCATGCTGCTGGTGCCGCCTGAATGGCGCCGTCAATATCAGACTTCACTGGCCGTGATCGCCCACGAGCTGCTGGCTTACATTGACTCACAGCGTGATTTGGTCGAAGGGGATCCAGGCTTCATTCGTATCGATCAGATGCTGTCATGGCATCACGATGCGTTTACCTCCGCCATTGAGCAGCATGTGGAAAACACGCGGGCCGCAAGCGCCAGCCAGCTGGCTGCCTTGGGCAGTTTTGGTGATGCGATCATCGGCCTGATCGCCGCCTTGGCACTCTTTTTTGTAGCATTCTGGTTTCATAACCGTTCGGTGTTGGGACTCACGGATGATTAAAGCCACGGGCGCGTCACTGCTATGAATACTCTGACCCGCCCCTATCGCTGGTTTGGGATCGAGATCCACGGCCGCCGCTACGCTATCGATTTCAATTGCATCAACACCGTTTTCTATCAGCCCGGCGATCATGATCAGGCCGATCGCACGGTGGTGGAGAAGGGCCCGTTTCTGGGGATTCGCGGCCTGATGGTGCATGAAGGCGCACCGGTTTTTCTGCTGCCTCCGAGTCGGCTCTTTGCAAGCGCATCGGGGCCTCTGGATGCTGTCGAGCACGACACTGCTGCCTCACCCGAGACGCCGGCTGCATGGGTGGTGATTTTCAATGGTGATTCGATTTCCAGCGTGGGCATTCGTGTGGAGCGGGCCAGCGGGCCGTTTCGCATGCAGCCCGACATGGCCGAGGCGGATGCCTTTGCCAAAAAAGAGATTCAGCATTTGGATCAGTGGTGGACAGTGGTCAGGCTTCGACCCAATTTAATGGAAGACCTAAGGGGAGATGGAAATGAGTGATTCGGCCGCCGTGAGCCGTATTATTTTCAAATCCCGACTGACCTCGGCGCTTTTGCTGCTGGTCTCAATTGGCTGCTTTTCTTTGATGACAGTGCTTTCCGGGCCGGATAAGCCGACCCCTATCGCTGTGCCGGAGCCGCCGGCCAAGTCAACGGCTGCATCGGGCAACGCAGGGGCCAGCAAAGACAGCGTGAATCCAAAATCAGCGGGGCCGATGGCCGCTGGTAGTGGCCCAGAAATTGCCGAGCAGATTCGAGCAAGGCTTTCTGCTGCCGATTATTTTGATGCTGAGTTTTATCAATCACTTGGCGGATTGCAGTCTCGGCTTGGCCTGCTGAATACGCCCGAAAGTGCCCAGGCCCAAAAGCAATTGGCGTCGCTAAAGGAACTTGAAAAACGCCTTGCCCCGATCCGTGGACTTGCGCCCAATATCAATCGCGAGATGGAGTCATTACTCTCGCGAGGGGGGCTGCTCTTTAAAGACATCATTCCGCCAACATCACCGTTTGTGCCGGTCTCGACCGCATTAGAAAAACTCCGAATCGATTTTCTGGCGATCCAGGCAAAAAAACCTCTGGACAGCTTTAAGGGCTTTCAGTCCAGCCTCAAGGCCCTGATCGAGGCCCGTGAAAAGCTCGATGATCCTGCGCTGGCCTCTGAGATGAACGAGCGTCGTAAGGCCATCGTGGCCCGAATTGATGGACTCACCGTGATGCGACGGGCAAAAGACTGGGAGTCGGCCACATTTTCTGCGGTTGCCATTTCGACAGAGTTAAACCGTATCGCCTCCACGATGGCGACCCCGTCGGATCAGCAGCCCGGTGCCGATGCGGTGGGCATGGACAGCGGCATGATCTCGCGTATTTTTGGCGCATTTGGTTTTGTAGCGCTTATTCTGGCTTTGGTGGAAGTGGCCCGCTGCGATCGCCGGCTTTTGTCCACAATTGATCTAACAGCGGTCGATTCAGCGCTCACCAATTCGAATCGTTTTGAGGCTCTCCAGAAAGCCAACGAGGGCCTGCCGTATCTGCAGATTGCAGCCAAGCAGATCTCCGATCTTGGCAAACAGCTGCTTGCGGCAATCAAGCGGCTGGGTGAATCAGCAGCCTCGGTCTCGGGGCCGCAGGACAGTTCGCAGCAGGACCCCGGAATGAAAGCGCTCATGGATACGCAGTTCCGATCGCGGGAGATCCAGCGTTCTTTTGCGGTCTTAAAAGAGCAAAGTATTCGGCTATCCCTTGCACTTTCGCAAGCCAATCTTGAGCCGGTGATGACCGAGACCAGCGATAAATTGGTGGATAGCATTGAACACGCCGATGCACTGGTTCGCTCGATGCAACAAGATCTGGATGGGACCTTGGCCCAGCTCATGTCGACCGAGCAAGATGAGCTTGTGCGCAATCACGCCATGGTCTTAAAGCGCGACACCGAGTCCCTGCTCGTGGTGGCCGGCCAGTGGACGCGTCAATTTGATCGGCTCAATGAGGCCTTGGCTGATTTAGATCGATTATTGGATGTGGCCTCCAGCACCTCCGCCCGCCGTCCCGGCGAGGTATTAGAAGAGCTCGGCGATCGACGGGAGCCTTCGTGAACGATCTTCTTGGTCTTTTTCTAGCGGATTTAAACCGCGCCATGGAGGGCTTAACCCAGAGTCTGGATCTGGGCCCCGATGGCATGACGCAGGCCTCGCTGCACGCACGCGATCTCTCCGACGCATTGCAAAGCGTTAATCTTCCGCGGCACGCGGAGATCGCGTTGGTGGTCTCTCGGCACTTGGCCGCCGGACGGCCTGGCATGGAACCCTCGACGCGCGAGCTGATTACACTGGTCAAAGAGGCCATCGATGCTCTTAATAGCGAGCCGGCAGAGGGCGAGGCGCAGGCATTTCCGAATCAGGATCAGGCGATCTCGAATCTGGCCCGCACGGTTTCCGTGTTTGGCGAGCAGCCCGCTGATTTCAGCTCGCTTGCGTTTCAGGCAACGCGAGACTCTTCGCGCTTGGAGCCGGGACGAGACGAGCATTCGGCCGATCAATCCAGCTCTGACTCCCAGTCTTCTGAGGGCGTGATTGATTTGGAGGAAGTCACGGGCCTGATGTACTTCTCGGGCAAAGAGTCAGAGTCGCCGATGGCGAGGATTCCACTTTCTACGGAATTGGCGGGCCCGGATGCGATTCATGTGCCCAAGATGACGCTTCATGATCGGCTGTATGCCTTAAAGACCATTCAGGCGCTGGATCATGAAATCAGTAAGGCGGCAACGCCTGAGCTTGCGCATCAGGCGAGACTGCGGCTTGCCGATCATGCCAATTGGATGACTGCGCTGGCGCAGGAGCCGCTTCAGCGTCGCTTAATTGGCATGGCGCGCACCATTGAGCTTGCGGGTGTGCGGGCTGACACCGATGTCATCGATTACCTTATCTCAGCAATGAGTGTGTTGCCACAGCCGGCGGCGGTGAAGGGCTCTTGTCAGCATCAGACGCTATTTGTGGATTTGGCCGAGTTGCATGCAGGGGCCGATAGTCTGGAGAAAGCCAGCAAGATTGTGCAGATTCTTGCTGGCCGTATTGAAGAGACTGCCGAGGGCCTGCGACTCATCCTTCCTTCAAGCTTAAGTCGACTGAGGGCGGTGCCGTTTGTGCGCAACGGACTCACTTACGCGGTCAGCTGGGCCCAGTTTATTCGTGCGGAGACCGTCAAGGGCGCGGAGTCCGGCCCCGATGATCTGCTTGGCTCGACTCAGGGCGCGCGGCTATGCCTGCGACTGAGATCGGGTGTCGATGAGGTTGCCCTATACGCCGATGAAGTCCGGCCTTTTGAAGTCATGAACGCCTTTTTGCTTCCCCCGGCTGTTGAGGCGCCGGAGTGGGTGGCGGGTGTTTTGGTCGGAGCGCTGTCCGAGCCGGTGATATGGGTAGTCCCGGCAAGTTCTTAATTTATTTGGTCATCGGGCTAGCTGGCCTGATGCTATTGAGCCAAATTGCCCAGGCCCAGCGGGCCCTGGAAGCTTCGCGTTATGAGCAAGGTGCCGGATCGGCCACCGCCGCCGAGGAAGACCTTCCCCCCGAGATCGTGGAGCGCATCATCAAAATGGTCCGGGGCCATCCCAGCCTGACGGGCTTAAAGGTCGAGGTCCGGGTCGGCAGGACACGTCAGCGCCTGGCCGACTGCCCGACAGCCCCTGAGCTGGCCTTTGCCGCCCCCAAGGCCAGACCCTGGGGCAGTTTTAGCGTGGTAGTTCGATGCGCAAAGCCCTTCTCCGGCCTGACCGTCTCGGTGCAGACTCGGGTCTTCGGGCCCCAAGTGGTGGCCAAGCGCTACCTCGCCCAAGGAACCCGGCTTAAGGCCGAGGACCTGGAGGCCGTTTCTACTGATATCACCCGCACCCCGGCCGACCTGGCCCGCTCCGTCGAGGAGGTCCAGGGCAAGATCCTCAGTCAGCCGCTGGCCCAGGGGGCTGCCGTGGCCCTAAACATTCTTCGTGAGCCATCCGTAATCAAGGTAGGAGAAGGGGTCCGAGTCCAGATTCAGGGCAAGGGCTTTCAGGCCAGTGGCGAGGGCGTAGCTGTTACTGCCGGAACGATTGGCGATAGTATTCGGGTGCGGATGCCCGATGGCCAGCAGGTGTCTGGCCGGGTGATTCGTCCCGGGGTGGTCGAGGTAGTAATCAACTAGCCCAGTCGGCTAGAGCTGTGAATTGGGGTAACAGGAAGGTTGGCTATGAAGATTGATCCGTCAAAGATCGTCGATACTAGGGTAGATCAAAACCGTCGGACTCAGGCTGAGTCGGCGCAGTCGATGTCGACCCCCACAGCCAGTGCGAATCCTGCTGCGGCGGGCGCCAAGGCGGCCTCTCCCGCGGCATCCCTCGATATCAATATGGCGGCAGCCCTTGCGAATGCCAAAAGCGTTGATAAAACAACTGACATTAAATTACTCGACGAGATCCGTTCCAAAGTAGCGGCAGGTGAGTTTGAAATCGATTACGACCGTGTGGCCGAGTCGATTCTGAACGATGCCATTGCCTCCTCGATGCGCCGAGCCCGGTAATTGTCAGCCCCAGAGGTAGCAAGCGTCATTGAGCAGATGGCCTCATCTGTGGGGGCGCTGCGTGCGGTGCTGGAGGCGGAGCGTGTCGACGAATACCCCTCTGCAATTGATGCCGCCCAAAGGGCACTGGATGCGATTGCCGGCTATCCCGGGGGCATCGACAGCCTGCGGTCTGCGCTGGATCGCTCTGCAGAGCAGGAAAAACTCAGGCTTCGTGAGCTGATCACCAAGGCATCCATTGACCATAAGGTCAATGGCGAACTGATTCGGATTGCGATGCAGAAAAATGCCGCCCTTCAGGCGACGGTGGCCCAGCAGTCGGCCGAGGCGACTTATTCCGATCGTGGCCACGTGCCCAGCGTGCTGGGCAGTCTGTTATCGCGCAAGGTTTAGCCGCAAAGCGACACGGCCAGCGAGTGGCCGGTTTATTTACGGCTGAAGGCTACTATCAGAGCCCAAGTGGGCTCGAATACGGACCATGGCCTGGGTATGGATTTGGCTGATGCGTCCTGGGGTGAGGTCCATCACGTAAGCGACTTCGCGAAAACTTAAGTCTTCCTGATAGTGCAGCGCCACCACCATGCGCTCTTTTTCCGGCAGATCTTTGATCACGCCAGCCAGCTGTTTCGCGAGTTGCTTAAATGAGGTGATCTGCGAGGGATCTGCGCCTTCTGCAATCGGCAGTAAATGCTCGGGTACATCATCAATGGCTGTCATGCCCACTGCGGTATCCAGAGTCTCGTGATACTGCTCAATGGAAATCTCGCAGGCATCAGCGATTTCTTGCTCGGTCGGCGATCGGCCCAGCTCCTGCTCGAGCCGCCGTACCGCTTTTTCTAAATCAGAGAGTTTGTCGCGTTGATTACGCGGCAAGATATCGTTTTCACGGCAGCTGTCGTAGATCGCCCCGGTGATGCGGAATCGCGCGTAGGCCTCAAAGTTCAGTCCAGGGCGGGGCTCGTAACGCTTAACAGCATCCAGTAGCCCCATCATGCCTTCTTGAATCAAATCATCAAGATCAACATTGGGCGGCAGCCTTGAGGCAATCTGAAAGGCCAGCTTACGCACAAGGGGCGCATATTGGGTCACCGACTCCGCAGGATCAAGGGCGGTCGATTGGGCGTAGGCGTTTTTTCGGGCAGACATTAGGTCAGCTGGAGCGTTGTGCCCGCGAGTTTCGCATACAAGGTTGCGGGCAGGATCAATCCCGCTGGCTGCTGGGTTTTTTTGGTCGAATTTGGAACTGTCACTGCCGCAATCCAGCCCATTGACTCTAAAGGCTGCTCCATCAGCGATTGCGAGGCCTGCTGAAGCCGATCGAAGGCCTCTTGTCCGGCTGATTCGGCATCACCACCGATGATCAGCACTGGAATTTTCGCGCCATCGGTGCGGTACGAAATGCTGCGAATGAATTCCAAGGCATGGATCATGCTGGCTTCTTCGGGGGCGCAGACCACGAGATGCTGAATGTCATGGGCATAGGCCCGAAGCACGCCTTCCACCGGATTTTTGGTTGCCAGCAAAATCAGATCCAGCTCGATTTTGGCTTTCACAATTCGTTCGATGAGCGAGGGATGGCGAAGCTTATGCTTCATGTACGAGCGCTCCATGCGCAGGCCTGTGGCGTACCAGAGGTTCTCTTCGGCTTTACAGATCGCTTTCTCTAGAGGGATATCGTTTTCCAAGACCTGGGCGATGTCATAGCGCACGGGATACGCCAGCCCATGAATATCGCGCCGCTCTTGCAGAGGGATTTCATCAATCAGCAGCACCCGCTGGCCCTGCTGCCGAAGTGCGTGGGCAGTACCCAGTGTCATGGTGCTGGCGGTATCGGCATCCAGGGCGCACGACATGCACACTACCCGCGGCGCGCGGTCTCCAAACATCGAACGCAGGCCCTCGGCCTGGTCTGTTTTGATTTCAGCGGGCTGATCTAGCTTGGTGTCTTCGACCATTGCGCAAGATTGTCAGCAAGCACAGCCGGGATCTGCTCTGAGGAGATGCCCGATTCTTCTGAAAGGGTGCGCGGATGCATGGCGCGGTGGGCTAGATACTGTGGATTTGGCGGATTGAGGTCCTCGGGCACACGCTGGCCGTTGGAGATAAAAAGTAGCGGCAGCTCGTAGCGAATCAAGCAGTCCAGAATTGGCGCCACCAAGGCGGCCTCATCGGTCTTGGTGACAATCACCGACTTGATTCGCTCTGTCGAGTCGGCACGGTTGTGCAGCATGATCACGTCTTCTTGGGTACGCAGATCGGTGGTGGCGCTCATCACGAGAATTCGGTGTGAGTTTCCAGAGCCCTTGGCCAGCAGCTGGGTCTGATCGACCATCAGGGTATCGCGCTGGCCTACACCGGCGGTATCTAAAAGCACAATCTTGCGCTTGGATGCCTCTTTGAGTTTTGCGGCAAGATCATCGCTGTCGCGCACCGAGACCACGGGCAGGCCAAGAATTTTTGCAAAGACTTTGAGCTGCTCCTGGGCGCCAATACGATAGGTGTCTGTGGTGAGTAGCGCTACCTGATTGCGGCCATAGCGCAGCACGCAGCGGGCTGCGACTTTGGCCACTGAGGTGGTCTTGCCCACGCCAGTAGGCCCAATGAAGGTAAAGATGCCGCCCTCATCGAATACATCGATGGGATCCTGCACCTTGATGAGTGCTTCCAAAATATCGCTGACGCGTTTTAGAAGTGTTGCGGTATCGCCGTCTTTGGGGATGGCCTGCACGATATCGGCGCAAAGTTTTGGTGAAAATCCGGCGTTGATCAGTGTTTTCACCACATCGGCATGGGCCGGCGCGTTTTGCTGAAGATTGCTCCAGAAATTACTGGCGAGGTGGGACTGCAGCAGGTTTTTCACCTGGGCCATCTCTAGCACCAGGCGGCTCATCTCTGCGGCATTGGCCGAGGCAGCAGCCAATGCACTGGTGGCAAGTTCAGAGTCACGGGCGGCACTGGCGCGGGCGCTACTCGCGGCAGCGGCTGGCTCGGGCCGCTTGCCCTGACCCAGCTGCTCGGGCGTGTAGACCGGAGAGCCATCGAGGTTGCGTTGCGACTTGATCACGTCCGAGATCACCAGCTCATGCGGAAAAGATGGACCGGAGGGCGCTGCAGAGCGACGCGGTGGGGCACTGTAAAGCTCCCCTGCAGAGCTGCCAGGCATCGCACCACTGACCGTGCTGCGGCCGATCCCAGCGGAGAGCTGATCCAGCGCATCCGGTGTGATCGCCATGATCTCCACGCCTTCGGCAGTCTCTTTGGTGGAGAGCACCATGGCGTCCGGACCGAGCGCTCGGCGGACTTGCTTTAAGGCTTCAGCGGCCGAAGCCGCAACGAATCGTTCGGGTCCCATGATGAATTTTCGTGAGTTTAACCGGCTGCACCCCGGTTACAGAGCACTTTCTGAAAGGTAACGTTTCCGGTGGCGGGCAGCTCACTCATTGCCAGCACGATGGCTTGAGATTTGATGCGGCGGGCAAGCCGAGACAAGGTGAGGCGGGACTTGGATCCGGTGAGAATCACGGGGGCCAAGCCTTGGCTTTCCATCTCATTGACGCCTGCGATGACTTCTTCGCCAAAAAGCCGCGCCAGCGAGGGCTCGATGGCGCCATCGGCGGCGGTGGCCGCGCCACCCACGGTCTGATCAATCAGCCGCTCGAATTCGGGATGGACTCCCAGGACCTTGAATTCGCTGGTCTCGCCAAAAGTCTCTTGCACGATGGTTCGGCGCAGCGCGTAACGCACAGGCGCTAATACATTGTTGGGATCGGTCAGAAGTGCTGCATTCTCGCTGGCGACTTCGAGAATGGTACGTAGGTCTTTTACCGGCACACCTTCTTCGAGTAGCAGCTGCAAAATGCGCTGCAAATTGGCGACCGTGACCACCTTTGGTACGACATCTTCGACAAGCTTCGGATAGCTGGATTTAAAGTGATCCAGTAAATCTTGTGTCTCTTGGCGGCCCAATAATTCATGGGAGTGGGATCGCACCAGGTGATCTAGGTGCGTGGTCATCACCACTGCAGGCTCGACCACCGTATACCCTTTGCTGATGGCCTCATCGCGCTGGCCGCGATCAATCCACACTGCGGGCATGCCGTAGGTGGGATCCTTGACCTGAATTCCCGCCAAGGGCTGGGTGTCGCCTTGCGGAAAAATGGCCAAAAGCTTATCGGGCAGGCACTGGCCGCGGCCGATTTCTGCGCCGTAGAGCAGAAATCGATAAGTCTCTGCCGGCAGCTGCAGATTGTCGCGAATGTGAACCGATGGCGTGAGAAACCCGATTTCAGTGACAAACTTTCTTCTGATCGCCCGAATGCGTTTTATGAGATCGCTCTCATCGCCTTTATCTACGAGTGGAATCAGCCGATACGGCAGCTCTAAGCAGAGCGGCTCAATCACGGGCACATCGGACCATTCCAGTTCGGTTTTTGGCGGAACAGCTGCGGCGGCTTCCTTGGCCTTTTGTTCGTTTTTCTTTAGTCGGTTATTCAGCAGATAGCCCAGACCACCAAAAAGCAAGGCAAAGGCGATAAAGGGCACATGCGGCATACCGGGCACTAGGCCCAGTAAAAATAAAATCACCGCCACGATAAACAGCGTGTTGCCACTGCCTTCAAATTGCTTTGAGACCTGGCCTGAGAGATCTTCATCTGAGGCCACTCGGGTGACCAAGATACCGGCTGCCGTCGAGATGATGAGCGCCGGCACCTGGGCCACCAAGCCATCACCAATGGTGAGCGTGCCGTAGGTCTGCAGTGCCTGCATAAAGCCCAGGCCCTTTTGGGCCATGCCGATGATCAGGCCGCCAATCAGATTCACAAACAGAATCACGATGCCAGCAATAGCATCACCACGGACAAACTTCGATGCACCATCCATGGAGCCATAAAAGTCCGCCTCTTGGCTGACCTCTTGTCGGCGCTTGCGGGCTTCATCTTCTTTGATGATGCCGGCGTTAAGATCGGCATCAATGGCCATCTGCTTGCCGGGCATGGCATCCAAGGCAAAGCGGGCGGAGACCTCTGCCACGCGGCCCGCACCTTTGGTAATCACCATAAAGTTAATCAGCGTGATCACCAAAAACACAATGATGCCGATGGCGAAGTTGCCGCCAATTAAAAATAGGCCAAAGGCCTCAATCACCACACCTGCCGCATCCGGCCCGGTGTGGCCCTCGGCCAGCACCACCCGGGTTGAGGCCACGTTTAACGAGAGCCTTAAGAGTGTGGTGATCAGCAGAATTGTTGGAAAGGCGATGAAGTCTTTAAACGACTTGATCCGCATCGCCGCCAGCAACACCATGATGGAGGCGGCGATATTGAAGGTAAACAGAGCATCAAGAGCCGGCGGCGGCAGGGGGATCAGCATCATCGCCAGCACTGCCAGGACAACGGCGGGGGCGACAGCCTGGGACGAGAAGCCCGGAATCTGCAGGGATTTCAGGGACAATTTCATTTAGTCCCGCATTATGCGGGACTAAATGTCACTTCGGGTAGCCAGGGACCTGGCCTGCGGCTATTTCGGGTAGCGCACGGCGTTTCGAATATCGCCTGTGACCGTCCAGCCCTGCGAGAGGTCTCCGGAGAAGCCGCCGACCACCAGAAAATAAAGAATCACCAGCACCACGCCGACGGGAATCATGTACTTGGCCCAGCCCCACTCATGGTGGGCCTTCTCAATGGGCCTGGCATGCACATGCTTGGGCATGGGCTTGGGCAGCTCATCGATGATTTCCTCTAGGGCAATTTGGGCGCTTTTATAAGACTGATTGGCGGCCTGCTCTTCGTTGCGATCCAGATGCTCGGCCGCTTGCTGGTAGGCTTTCGCAGCTGCAACCAGTGCAGCCGCAGTCTCGCGAAAACGCCGGGCCCTGATTTTAGTTTCGCCTGCCAAGAGATCTGCTTCCATCTGTTGCCCTCCCCCTAGTGCATCGCTTTCATTTAACGATTGGAGTCGGCCGCCACCCAGCCGGCCTCGATCCAGTGTATTCGCTCACGGCTAATTGGCCAGGCCGTAAAGCGGCGCGCCGTGTCTGTGGGCAGCACGCTTTCGGTGAGATGGTCCAGCCATTCGCCGCCATAAGCCACACGTTTGACGAGCTCATTCGTTGTGACTGCGCCAGTTGAAAAAAATTCAAGTTCATGAAGGTTTGCCGATTTCTTCTCACCTGAAATTCGATCATGAAAACTAGCCCAGTGTCGACCTGCCAGCATGAGTTTGATTTGACTAAGCTCAAATTCAATGCGCTCCAGGGTCTTTTCGTCTTGATAACGCAGCTGCCCCAGCACATTGCAAAAGAGCACCGCATGACTGGGGTGGCGGGTCAGAAGGGCTGGCAGCACCCGCTCGAGGGTGGAGGGCACCCAGGTCTGTTGCTGAGCGCCTGCCTTAATACGCCGCATAAAAATTGTTCGGGCGACGGGATCGGGGTCGACTGCGATTAGGTCAGAAAAGGATTGGATAAAACCGTGGGTAGGCAGACACCAGCCGCCGCTTGGACCCAAAAGAATGAGCCCGTCGGGCCGCCGGCCCTCGCCGAACTCAAGCTCGGCCCGCCAATCCGACAAAAACCGCTCGATGCGATTATTAAAGTCGCTCCAAAGACCGCGGTGCCGAAACAGTGCCTTGGCGTGCCACAGTAAACCGCCGCTTTCTGAAAACAGGGCGGAGCTTGGCACGCCTATTTGAAGACGATCATCTTGCCCTCGAGCTTCTCCAGCATATCGATGGCTTCAGCCTGAACACCACGGAATGCGCCCTCGGGGTGCAGCCCCTGCATGATCATGGCCTGTTTTTTGGCCTCGATATTGCCCAGCCGGCCAGAGATGAAGAGATATTTAAATGCTTCGAAGTCGTCTTTTTTGGCGTGCTTGCCATCCATGTGCTGCTTGGCAATCAAATAGCAGGCATCAATTGAGCCCAGCTCAAAGCCCTTTTTCAGCAGATTCATGATGTTGGTGGGCGTGGCCAGGGGCAGGTGGGCGCCTTCATTCATGTAAAGCCGCGCTAGCGCCACAAAGGCCTCGGGGACTTCCATATTGCACGCGAGATTAAATAGCTCGACCGCTTTTTCGATATTTTTGATGCTGTAAGGGGCCCGCCAATACAAAATACCCAGGTTGTAAGTGGCCTGGTGATTGCGGTTTTTGACCTCTTCGGTCATGAGTTTGACCGTCTGGGCGAGCTCCTCATCCAGCATCTGTTTGTTGAGCGCCATCTCGGAGAGCTTGAAGTAAGCCGGATCCTCGGCGTTGGCGCAGAGCATCATGAAGATGTCGAAGGCCTGGCGGTAGGCGCCAATTTTTACGGCGCGCTCACCGTCCTCTAGATCGTATGCCATAAAACCTTTACAGTTCTTCCGAT
>JACCEB011140420.1_pt1 | contig 25473 bp, 18 predicted proteins | sample 7454761 | NCBI WGS metagenome assembly JACCEB01 (sample SAMN15323454, study PRJNA562643) | freshwater metagenome | isolation source: river surface water | place: USA:Blue River Watershed | collected 2017-08-18
ACAAATCCAGACAACTTTGACTTCGCATAAGCCTCCTTCGAATTGATGCAACTGCTCATGGCAACCGCGCCAATAAGAGCAATAGATACAGTTTTAAATGAATTCAAATTCATAATTATAGGTTTTGCAAATATAACGCATACGCTCACCAAAAAGTTCCTCCGTCATCGACTAATAACACACTTCTGACAAATTGTTTTATTTAGTGGACAATCGGGTAGCGGGTAGCGGGTAGCGGGAATCGGGTAGCGGGTATCGGGTGTCGGGTATCGGGTGTCGGGAACCGGAATCTAGACCCAACCAGCCCCCCTAGTCTCTCGCCACTAGCCCACAGACTTTGGACTACAGACTACAGACTACAGACCACAGACCACAGACTTCAGACTACAGACTCTGGACTTTGGACTTCAGACCACAGACCACAGACTAAAGACTATTCTTCAATTTCAACGCCACATCAATGATCATGTCTTCCTGGCCTCCTACCATTTTAAGTTTGCCAAGCTCTTCGAGAATGTCGCGAGTGTCTACACCGTACATCTGACTAGCGCGTTCAGCGTGAAGCAAGAAACTAGAGTATACACCGGCGTACCCGAGGCTCAAGGTTTCACGATCTACGCGAACCGGACGGGTTTGCAACGGTCGAATCAAATCGTCTGCGGCATCCATTAAGGCAAACAAATCACAACCGTGGACAGCATCCATCCGATTCATCACTGCAATGAGAACTTCCAAAGGTGCATTACCCGCTCCTGCTCCCATCCCTGCCAACGATGCATCCAAACGGGTAGCTCCTTCTTGAAGCGCAACTACCGTGTTGGCAACCCCCAACGATAAATTGTGGTGACAATGTATACCAAGTTCTGTTTCCTTGCTTAAAACTGATTTGAAAGCTTGAATGCGGTCGCGAACACCGTCCATGGTTAATGCGCCGGCGCTGTCTGTAACGTATACACAATGTGCTCCGTAACTTTCCATCAATTTGGCTTGTTCGGCAAGTTTTTCAGGGGTATTCATGTGCGCCATCATCAAGAATCCCGCTACATCCATCCCAAGAGAACGAGCAGCGGCAATGTGCTGAGCCGAAATATCAGCTTCGGTGCAGTGGGTGGCTACTCGTACTGACTGCACACCCAAATCACAGGCCTTTTTCAAGTCATCGATGGTGCCAATTCCAGGCAACAGCAACGTAGTTAGTTTGGCATTTTTAAGAACTTTTGCAACGGCTCCAATCCATTCCCAATCTGTGTGCGCCCCAAATCCGTAGTTGAAACTTCCGCCTGAAAGTCCATCACCATGAGCCACTTCAATGGCGTCAACGCCCGCATCATCTAAGGCTTTGGCAATTTGAACGACTTGATCAATGCTGTATTGATGCCTGATGGCATGTTGTCCGTCACGCAAAGTGACGTCTTGAATGTAAAATTTCTTTGTCATTTCATTAAGTATTGAGCCCAACGTTCGGCAGTTGCTTTAGCAGCACTGGTCATGATATCTAAGTTTCCGGCGTACTCGGGAAGGTAATGTCCTGCCCCTACTACCCTCAATAAAACCGTGGTTTTTAGTCCCCAACGGTGTCCCAGTCCTTCAATAAAAACAGGATTCTGCTCCAAAATATCCTCAAACTGAACCTCTTGATGCAACTGATAACCGGGCACATATTTTTGAACCTCGGCCACCATTTGATGAATACTTTCGCGTATTTGCTCTCTGTCAGCAGGTTCGCTCAATGTAAACACCGTGTCGCGCATCACCAAGGGAGGCTCGGCCGGATTCAATACTATGATGGCCTTTCCGCGCTCGGCGCCACCTACTTTTTCTATTCCGTGGGATGTAGTTTCGGTGAACTCATCGATGTTTGCTCTAGTGCCTGGTCCGGCTGATTTTGAAGCAATGGAAGCCACAATCTCGCCATAATGCACTTTTGCAACTCTTGAAACCGCAGCAACGATGGGAATAGTTGCTTGTCCACCACAGGTAACCATATTGACATTATCTACTTGATCCAGATTCAATTGTTCAAAATTGACTGGTGGAATCACAAACGGACCAATCGCAGCGGGTGTGAGATCAATCATTTTTTTGCCGGGAAACTGCCGAATGACCTTAGCATTGGCAATGTGTGCCTTCGCCGAAGTTGCGTCAAATACAAAATCTATCTCACTCCATTGAGGCATATTGATGAGTCCTTGTATACCTTCATGAGTCGTTGGAACACCCATTCTTTGTGCGCGGGCTAGTCCGTCGGAAGCAGGATCTATACCCACCATAGCACCCATTTCCAGGATGTCAGAATACCTCATCACTTTGATCATCAAATCGGTTCCAATATTACCGGGACCAATGATGGCAACTTTAAATTTCTTCATCAATCAACAATTGAAAATGATACTTGTCCCAATCCGGTGATATCAGCCGTGAAAGCATCCCCCGAAGATGCAACAACCATAGGGCCTAAAGCACCTGAAAGAATGATTTCGCCTGCTTTCAATGGATTTCCCAACGCCAATCTGGTATTGGCCAACCACATTACGGCATTTAGCGGATTGCCCATGCACGCAGCGCCATTACCCTGAGAAGCAATCTCCCCATTCTTTAATAATTTCATCTGGCAATTTTCAAAATCAAAGTCCATCGGAGTTACGCGTTGGTCGCCAAGAACAAAATGACTAGCGGATGCATTGTCTGCAATGGTATCGGTGATGCGAATGTCCCAATTGGCCACTCTAGAACCCACCACTTCTATGGATGCACAGATGTAATCAGTAGCATCTATGATTTGTTGAATATTGGATACCGGTTGATTAAAACCGCTTTTCAAAACGAAAGCAATTTCTGCTTCGGCTTTGGGCTGCATGAGTTCTGTTGCAATAATGCTCGCATTATTTTCTATTTGAGTGTGGCTGTAAAGCACTCCAAAATCAGGTTGATCAACACCCAACTGCTTTTGTACCGCTGCGGAAGTGAGTCCTATTTTAGAACCACATAGACTTTTACCATTTTGCAGGGCCCAAGCTACGTTAATTTCTTGCACCTTGTAAGCTGATTCAATATCTTGCTCACCAATTAGTTGCCTCACTGGAGGGCAAGGTTTTCTATGGTTTTCTGCATCTCTTAAGGCCAGTGCCGCCTCCTCAATAAACTTAGCTAATGACATTATTAAAATTTCGAACCAAAGTTAGTATGCATGTTTAAACAAAAAAAACGAACTTTGCAGTTCAATGAGCTTTATAACCTCGGCAGCATCCAAACTTCATCAAGCGGCTTTAACTAGAACTCCCATAGATCAATTATCTTTGACTCAATCTTTTACACTTGAAGAGGCTTATCAAATTCAACACCAAGTCATTCAACACCGACTTGACCAAGGCCATCAATTAATTGGTGTAAAGATGGGTTTTACTTCTGAAGCGAAGATGAAACAAATGGGTGTTAGCGACATGATCATAGGAATGTTGACATCAGATATGTTACACACCAACGGTGGAACCATGTCTCTTTCAGAATTCATTCATCCTCGTGTTGAACCGGAAATATGCTTCATTCTGAATGAGGATATCAATGAGGTATTGGACGAGCATCAAGTTAAAGGCAAAGTTTCAGGCATTGCCGCAGCTATAGAAATCATTGATTCTCGTTACAAGAACTTCAAATTCTCCCTATCAGACGTTGTGGCTGACAATTGCTCTTCGGCCGCATTTGTAGTAGGAATTATCAGTGAAGATGTTAACAATCCGTTAGAAAACAATAAAATTCGGTTAAATATCAATGGAGATGCGGCTGAAACAGGAAGTTCAAATGATATTTTAGGCAACCCTTGGAAAGCCCTTGCTGCAGCAACTCGTTTAGCTCACCAATACAACATCCCCTTGAAGAAAGGTATGTACGTGATGGCTGGCGCGGCAACTTCGGCCTATTTTGCTGAAGTAGAACAAGAAATCTCTGCTGATGTAGAAGGACTGGAATCAGTCTTTTTTAGAGTAAATCAATAAATTAAACTTACGCCCCCAAGGTTGGACTTTCTTCAATCTTACCTTATAATTTGAACTTTGAGAATTTTCATTTAGGAATTAGGAAACTATTTGTTAACATTGGCAAACAACCCCTGCATGAACAAATATAAATAACTTTGTAGTGGTCCATTTGGGGTCTCACCCAAAGACTATACAACTATAAATAATGAAAATTAAAAGAGATATATCTTGGCTGGCATTCAATCATAGAGTTTTACAAGAAGCACAAGACGAAGATGTTCATTTATATGATCGACTGAGATTCTTGGGAATCTTTTCCAATAATCTAGATGAGTTTTACCGTGTTAGAGTGGGCACACTCACCAAGATGCTCACATTGAATAAAAATACAGCAAAAATTCACCTCGAAGATCGTCCAGAACAAATCTTGCAAAACATCTTAGAAACTACCCAAAAGCTACAAGGACAATTTGACCGAACTTTTGCCCAAATCATTAAATCAATGGGCGGTCAATATCGGATTTATCTCCGAAATGAAAGGCAATTAAATCCCGATCAAAAAGAATGGGTCCAAAATTACTTTGAAGATAAAGTACGCACTCAAATTGTGCCACTCATGATTGAGAGCATGCCCAAAACCCCCATGCTGAGAGATCGTTCTATATATTTGGCTTGCATGTTGGGGAGTTCGATGAATAGCATGCTTCAGCGATTTGCTCTCATTGAAGTTCCAGAAAATAACCTTCCTAGATTCATAAGGCTGCCTTTTTCAGGTGATGAAACACACATTATTTTACTTGAAGATATCATCAAAGGCAATCTTTACAACTTATTTGCACCGTTTGGTTTTGATCGATTCAAGAGTTACATCATCAAGGTGACTCGAGATGCTGATATGGATATGGATAATGGATTCCATTCAGACTTGATCAGTGAACTCCGTAAAAATCTCAAAAAACGCACTACTGGTAAGGCCACTCGTTTTGTGTATGACAAAAGAATGGATCCTCAACTTCTTGATTATCTAACTAAGCGCTTGGATTTAAGTAAAAATGCAAATTTGATTTCGGGAGGAAGAATTCATAATTTCAAAGCGTTCATGAACTTCCCCAAAGAAGTTTTCAGTGATATCGTTCCTAGACCTAAACCTTTTGTACATCCGTTGCTTAAGCAACCCTGTAGAATCATGAGTGTTATTGAAGATCGCGATGTACTCCTGCATTTCCCTTACCATTCTTTTGATTCGGTCATAGATCTTCTTCGTGAAGCTGCCATTGATCCTGCGGTGCAAAGCATACATATGACTGTTTATCGTTTGGCAAAAGAATCAAAAGTGATCAATGCCTTGTTGAATGCAGTGAGAAATGGAAAAAAGGTTACTGTTATTTTAGAACTTAAAGCGCGCTTCGATGAAGAAGCCAATCTGCAGTGGAAAACCATTCTAGAAGAGGAAGGGATTCAAGTTTTTGTGGGTGTACCAGAAATGAAAGTTCACGCGAAACTTTGTTTAATTAAAAAAAGAGAATTTAATAAAACCATCAATTACGGATTTATATCAACCGGAAACTTCCACGAAGGAACCGCAGGTTTATACGGCGATCATCTTTTGATGACCACAAAAACCAACATCGTACAAGATATTCAAAAAATATTTCAATGCTTGTCTGACAACCATCCCAATCTTGATATGCTGAAAGAATGCAAAACGCTCATAACCACTCCACATCAGATGCGACCATTTTTTCAAGCTGCCATCAAAAAAGAGATCCAGCAGAAGAAAAAAAACAGGAGAATGATTGTAAAACTGAATAGTTTGGTTGACCCGGTTCTCATCCAAGAAATCCAAAAAGCGGCAAAAGCTGGAGTTGAAGTAGATTTGATTGTAAGGGGAATATTTACAGCAAACATTCATCAAGAAAAATACAAAACCCCCATCAAGGCAATAAGTATTGTAGACCAATACCTTGAACATGCGAGGGTATTTATATTCAATAATGATGGCGACCCTAAAGTCTATATTTCGAGTGCAGATTGGATGGTAAGAAACCTAGACCACCGAGTAGAAGTGGCCTGCCCAATTTACTCGAGAACATTTAGGCAAGAACTTCACGACATCTATGAAATACAACTTCTTGAAAATGTGAAAGCCAGAATATTAGATCCAAATCTGAATAACCGATACGTAAAAACCGAGGAAATGGAAACTGAATGTCGTTCCCAAATTGAGATATATAACTATTTAGTTAAGAAGGAATATTAATTTCGAAGCCATGAAACTCGCTAGCATCGACATTGGCTCAAACGCAGCACGACTGTTGATTGCCGAAATCAAATCTCCTACTGACTATTCCAAACTCAATTTATTGCGAATCCCCTTACAGCTGGGATTTGACGTGTTTGAAACCGGACGAATATCCCCCGAAAAAAAAGATCTTTTCATCAAAACCATGAAGGTTTTCAAAGATTTGATGGCTATCTACAGCGTGGAGGATTTTAGAATTTGTGCAACATCGGCCATGAGAGACGCTGAAAATGCTGAGGAAATCACCCAAGAGATTAAAGAAATTACCGGATTGGAAATTGAGGTGATTTCTGGCGATGAAGAAGCGAGCATTTTATATGAAAACCACCTGTCATCCAATCTCCACGATGAACCTTACCAAGCGTTTGTTGACGTAGGTGGCGGAAGTACAGAAATTACGCTGTATGGAAACCAAAAACTAATCAAAAAACATTCATTCAACATTGGAACCATTCGCATTTTGAATGACCATTCGCCCGATGAAGAATGGCAGTTAATGAAAGATTTTTGTAAGAACCACTTAAAATCACAACCCTTTCAATTGATTGGCAGCGGCGGAAATATCAATAAAATTTTTTCTATGTCTAAAATGAAGGATGGTGAGCCTGTAGGATTGAATTTTATAAAGAAGTTACACCAAAACTTGACCGGTCTAAGTCTTGATGAGAGAATAAAATTGTACAATTTAAGGATGGATCGTGCCAATGTCATCGTTCCTGCCCTTCACATTTATTTGAATATCATGAAGTGGGGCGCGTGTAAAGAAATTTATGTCCCGAAAATTGGTTTGGCTGATGGAATAGTGAAGAAATTATATGCAGATAAATATCTTTTATCTGTAAATTTCCAACCATGAAAGTGCCGTACCAAATTCAAAATCTTGAGCAATACCATAGAAATTACCAAAAAAGTATAGAAAATCCTCAGGAGTTTTGGGGAGATGTGGCTTCTCATTTTGATTGGCACGAACCCTGGGATTCAGTTGTAAATTCAGACTTTTCCAATGCCAAAACTACTTGGTTTGAAGGTGCAAAACTTAACATTACCGAAAATTGTATAGATAGACATTTGGAGGAACGCGGCCATCAACCCGCCATCATTTTTGAACCCAATGATCCACAAAAACCTTCTCAAACCATCACCTACCAAGAATTGCATGAGCGTGTTGCAGAATTTGCCACGGTTTTAACCAATATAGGCATTCAGCAAGGCGACCGCGTTTGCATATACATGGGCATGATTCCCGAATTGGCAATCTCTGTCTTAGCTTGCGCACGAATTGGTGCCATTCACTCGGTTATTTTCGGGGGATTTTCAGCGCAAAGCATTGCAGATAGAGTCATTGACGCAGAGGCTAGCTGCATCATCACCTGTGATGGCGCATATAGAGGAAATAAAGAAATCCCATTAAAACCAGTAGTTGACCAAGCTTTAAAGCTATGTGATACGGTAAGTGAGGTAGTAGTATTCAAGCATACCGGCTCAAAAATTGAAATGTCTCCAGGACGAGATCTTTGGTGGCATGAACAAGTCAATGAAATTAGAGAAGCCGGCATACCTTGGGAAGATCCTGCTAGCGTAGATGCCGAACACCCTCTTTTCATTCTTTATACCTCTGGCTCAACCGGTAAACCCAAAGGCGTGGTACATTCAACGGCTGGATATATGGTATGGGCGAACTATACCTTTGTCAATGTTTTTCAATATCAATCCAACCAAGTTCATTTTTGCACCGCTGATATTGGTTGGATAACAGGACATTCCTATATTTTATATGGTCCATTAAGTGCGGGGGCCACTACCCTCATGTTTGAAGGCATTCCCACTTGGCCTGACGCTGGCCGACTTTGGGATATTTGCCAGAAACATTCTGTTGATATTCTTTATACCGCCCCAACGGCCATCAGATCTCTCATGGTATTTGGTGATGCACCATTGGAAGGCAAAAATTTGAGTCACCTTAAAGTTCTTGGCACGGTTGGCGAGCCCATCAATGAAGAAGCGTGGCATTGGTACAATGAAAAAGTAGGCAACAAAAACGCTCCCGTCGTTGACACATGGTGGCAAACAGAAACCGGAGGCGTGATGATTTCAAATCTGGCTGGTATTACACCTGCAAAACCATCTTTTGCTACCATACCCCTTCCCGGTATTTTGCCTGCTCTGATGGATGAGAATGGCAACCTGATTCAAGGAAACTCGGTTTCTGGCAACTTATGCATTGCCAAACCCTGGCCCGGTATGATTCGCACGACTTACGGGGATCATCAACGTTGCATTGATACCTATTTTTCAGCGTATCAGGGATATTATTTTACCGGCGATGGTTGTCTCAGAGATGAAAATGGATTTTACAGAATCACCGGTCGTGTAGATGATGTGCTCAATGTCAGTGGACACCGAATAGGCACCGCTGAGGTGGAAAACGCCATCAATATGAATCCTCAGGTCGTAGAAAGTGCTGTTGTGGGTTATCCGCACGACATAAAAGGACAAGGAATTTATGCCTACGTTATTCTCAACGGCGAAGTTCCAGATGAAGCAGCTGCTGCAACTTTGAGGGTGCAAATTCTAGGTACAGTAACCCAAGTTATTGGTCCTATTGCAAAGCCTGATCAAATTCAATTTGTAACCGGACTTCCTAAGACTAGAAGCGGAAAAATCATGCGTAGAATCTTAAGGAAAATAGCCGAAGGGGAATTGCAAAACCTTGGAGACACCACCACATTGTTAGATCCTTTAATTGTAGATTCAATCATTAAAGGTAAATTGTGAATTAATTATTACCGCTAAATTATTATTCTTTAAATTCGCAAAATGGAGAATTTATTGAAAGACGCTCAACTTCTAAGTGCCATAAATTATGCAAATTGGGCGTTAGGCCTGGCTTTACTGATTATTTACACCCTTATTTTTCAAGTATTATTTAGAAAATTTGCATTGGTTGCATCCAATAGAGATGTATTTGCATCAAATTTCATGTTTTTTGCTGTAGCCATTTATTTAATTATCACCACAATCAAATCTTCTTTGGCTCTTTCTTTGGGATTGGTTGGCGCTCTATCAATTATTCGTTTCAGAACAGCAATAAAAGAACCCGAACAAATTATTTTCTTGTTGGCACTGACAGCCATAGCAATTTCATTAGCCGCCGAGCAATACATTGTAAGCACCATTTCGGTATTGGTATTCAGCATCATTTCAGCCACCCGTAATAAATTTCTATCCTCCAAGAACAGATTGCATAATGATTTCCTGATGATCACATTCAATGAAAATGATCATCAAAAAGCCCAAAATTGCATTCAAAATTTGAGCAATTTGGAGGAGATTTCGAGCATCCATAATTACGACTTTAACGGCGATAATCTGTATAGAATTTTATTTAAACTTGACAATTCCAACCTCGAAATTGTACCTAAAATACATTCCACATTCCTGAATAATCAGATTTCTGAACCTAATATTCGTATCTCTGGCGGCAACGCATAATCTTTCCTGAATTGATAACAAAACATCCGGCCAAGAAAATCACTTTTTGGAAGATTGCAGCATTAATCATGCTGGGATTGGGTTTGCTTGAAATTTTCAGTTACTCAAAATACCACATTCACCTGCCTAAACTCATTCAATTAGGTGTAGACTTTGATATCCGACATAAAGGATGGGAACTTAATAACTATTCCGAAGAAAACATAGAAAACCCTTATGATGTAAAAGACACCATTAAAGTTGAGATGGCTCAGGTTGATTTTGCCTCAATGAATGACGAATGGTTAAAATTTTACAAAAACAAACACCGATTAGATGGTTCTCCTTGGGTAGAAAAAAAAGGCAAATATCGGGCTAAGGTGAAACATCTAAACGGCGACCATAAATGGCACAAGGCTAAAATTTCTATGGTGGGAATGTGGACCGACCACCACCCAAACCTTCAGCGATTTTCAATGAAACTCAAGCTGTCAGGAGACAACCGAATCTTTGGAAGTAAAGCCGTGAACTTAATTCTTCCCGAAACTAGAAGTATCATTATAGACCCACTAGCGAATCAGATGTATAAAACCCTGTTTAATGGCATGGCCCTGCAGTATAATCCCGTTATTGTTCAATTTCGCAAAAATCAACCTGTATTAATGCTACGTGAGGAGAATTTTGATAAATTCCTCATTGAGCGGAACAGAAAACGTGAAAGCGTCATTTTCGAAAAAGGTTTTGCTGGTGGACTAAAACATCTTCCTGGTTATGAAAAAGAATCCCCACAGGGCGATTTTAATTATGAATTTCCTGATTCTGCTAGACAAGCTGTCCTAAAAAATACGTTGTGGAGACATTTCAACCATCCAACTGACACATTGTTTGAAATGGTTGACAAGGAAAAATTCCTAGGTATGTTGTCCATTGGAATTTTCTTCAAAAGTTGGCACCACCTAGTAGATATTAACCTTCATTGGTATTACAATCCCGTCAATCACAAATTAGAACCTCTAATTCGAGAGGTAGGAATGTATCCAGAATTTGGTTTTAAAACCGAAATTAAATCAGCCACTGACCGCATAAAACACTACCAGTTTCAATTTGATTATTTTCACAAAGAGATTGCCCATGGACTACCAAATTTCATTCATTCGTATACCCAATATCTCAAAAAAACGGACCCCCAATTTTTACACAAATTAGATCTGAACGTATTGAAAGTGGCCTTAGCAGTGCAACAAAAAATCACTAAATATCCCTATCAAAAGCCATTTGAATTGTTGCCCGCCCGTTTTCAACAGGCCCAAAAAGGTATTTTAGATGTACTGAAAATGAGGTATACTGAGCTACTAAAAGTACCATCTCAAAATTACAGAGAAGAATCTCATTCAAATTCAAAAAACATCATTCGCTGGAAAAACAAAGTTGTTTTAAATAAAGATGGGTTCACATTGCATGAAAATCAAACGCTCATCATTGAGCCGGGCACTAAAATTTTACTTTCGGGCAAAAACTGTGTGGTAAAACTCAATGGGAATACTCAAGGAATTGGCACTTCAAACCAACCTATAGTTTGGCTGGTACATCCTGAAACTAGAGGCAGTTTATTCATTGAAAATAAAGGAAAACTTCAACTTTCTCATTGTGTTTTTGATGGGTTTTCGAGCTTGTCTGACGGAATTTGGTCTACTCCAGCGGGAATTACTATACACGAATCTCACGAGGCACAATTTCTCTTCTGCAAATTCAAAAACAACCGAAAAGGTGACGATATGCTGAATCTCTTTGGTTGTAACAACTTTTACATGTGGAAATGCTCTTTTGAGAATGTACTTTCTGATGCCTTTGATTCAGACTTTTCATCTGGCGTGGTAAATCAATGCACATTCCAACATATAGGAAACGACGGAGTGGACGGATCTGGCAGTAATTTAACAGTCATGAACTCCATGTTCAAATTTGTTCAAGACAAAGCAATATCTTCAGGTGAAAAAAGCCAATTCTTTGCTCACCACAACACCATAGATTCTTGCGCTATTGGCTTTGTATCTAAAGATTTAAGTCTGTTAAACGAATCCCACAATACGCTCAGAAACAACCAACTCGATTACGCCGCATTTGTTAAAAAACCAGAATATGGCCCTGCAAGCATTGTGTCAGACAAAGATCTTAACAACTATAAATACCTATTTCAACGCAAATCAATCATAAAACACCGAGCTAAAAAAACAGTCATGATTAAAGACGTTGAATCAAAACTTTACGGAAATGAATTCGGCAGAGCAACCAAAAAATAAATCCGATTATAGATTCGAAAAAAAGTTCATTGCTTCCATCAATGATCTGATGTATATAGAAAATTATATCCAAAGTAAAGGGGCTTCTCCAATCTATCAACCTCGTTGGATCAATAATATTTATACAGACTATGACGACATGCGCAGTCTGCAAGAAAATATTGACGGCCTTTCAGACCGTGTAAAAACTCGTTTTAGATGGTACGGCGATACTTTTGGTGATATCCAAATCAATGCTGAACAAAAGATAAAATCTGACGACGTCAATCGTAAAAATTCCATCAAATTAGACTCATTTAACTTTAATTCCTACAAGGAAGTAAACACCTTGTTTAGTGAAATTTCAGAACGACTACTTCATTTGGATCAAAACGGTATTTTTTGGAACATCACCCAACAACACCCCACCCTCATCAATAGATATCACAGATCTTATTATATGAGCATCGACAATCAAGTTAGAATTACCATTGATTCGAATTTACATTACTACAACTGCCAATTTGAAACCGTTGCTCAACAAGAGCAAATCATCATTGAGCTCAAAAGTCCAAGTGAAAACCTCATTAGCGGTGATTTTCTTCCACTTCAATTGAATAAATCTTCTAAATACGTTGAGGGCATGTTAAGCACAGACCCCGTGTTTATTTGGTAGTTTAGAAAATTCATTTCCAACTAATTTCTTTCTTGAAATTCCCCTAACATATTTTTGTAAATAGTTAGAGGGCTACCATTAATTTATTTTATAAATAAATTATTAATTCTATTTATATTTTTCTACATCAATCTTTTTGTAAATTTGAGTCGGCCTGTTGAACTAAACAGATAACCCACTTGTTAAAAATTAAACAATACATTATAACATCATGTCAGGACACGGATCAAACACAGAAGGAAAATGCCCATTTACAGGGGCAGTTGCATCTAATGCAGCAGGGAAAGGCACTAAAAACCGTGATTGGTGGCCCAATCAGCTCCCATTAAATATTCTTCGTCAGCATTCGAACAAGTCGAATCCAATGGACGAAAGCTTCAACTACCGTCAAGAATTTGCTTCTTTGAATTTGGCTGAGGTTAAAGCTGATATTGAAAAGGTAATGACCGATTCTAAAGATTGGTGGCCTGCTGATTTCGGTCATTATGGTCCGTTCTTTATACGTATGTCGTGGCACTCTGCAGGAACCTACAGAACCGGAGACGGTCGAGGTGGCGCAGGTAGCGGAACTCAGCGCTTTGCTCCTTTAAACAGCTGGCCCGACAATACCAACCTTGATAAAGCACGATTACTCCTTTGGCCCATCAAACAGAAATACGGAAAGAAATTGTCTTGGGCTGACCTTATGATTCTCGCGGGTAACGTAGCCCTAGAATCTATGGGATTCAAAACTTTTGGTTTTGGTGGCGGACGTGAAGACGTTTGGGAGCCGGAAGAAGATATCTACTGGGGTAACGAGCACGAATGGCTCGCTGACAAGCGTTATTCGGGTGATCGCGACTTAGAAAATCCTTTGGCAGCAGTTCAAATGGGACTTATTTACGTGAACCCAGAAGGACCTAACGCAAATCCAGACCCCATCGCTTCTGCACGCGACATACGCGAAACATTCGCGAGAATGGCCATGAATGACGAAGAAACTGTGGCGTTAATTGCCGGTGGACACACCTTCGGTAAAACTCACGGCGCTGGTGATCCTAGCAAATACGTGGGTCCAGAACCAGCAGGTGCACCTATTGAAGAACAAGGTCTAGGTTGGAGAAACACCATGGGTACAGGTCACGGCGAAAATACCATCACTTCAGGTCTTGAGGGAACTTGGACTACCACACCAACCAAATGGAGTAACAATTACTTCGAAAACCTATTCTCATATGAGTGGGAATTATTTAAAAGCCCTGCCGGTGCTCACCAATGGAGACCTAAAAATAATGCAGGTGCAGGAACGGTTCCAGACGCTCATAACCCATCAAAAAGTCACGCACCAACCATGTTAACCACCGATTTGGCGTTGATCATGGATCCTGCATACGAAAAAATCTCTCGTAGATTCTACGAAAACCCTGACCAATTCGCCGATGCTTTTGCTCGCGCTTGGTTCAAACTAACCCACAGAGATATGGGTCCAAAGTCATTATATGTGGGTCCAGAAGTACCAGCAGAAGATCTACTTTGGCAAGACCCTATCCCCGCGGTTAACCACCCTCTGGTTGACAGCAACGACATCGCCGCATTGAAATCTGAGATTTTAAATAGCGGGTTGTCTGTATCTGAATTGGTGGCTACTGCCTGGGCTTCAGCATCTACCTACAGAGGTTCTGACAAGCGAGGCGGTGCTAACGGCGGACGTTTACGTTTGGCTCCTCAGAAATTCTGGGAAGCTAATAACCCATCTCAATTGGGCAAGGTTTTGGATGTTTTGACTAGCATTCAGTCCAAATTCAATTCTGCACAATCTAACGGCAAACAGGTATCTATAGCTGATTTGATTGTTCTCGGGGGATGTGCAGCCGTTGAAAAGGCAGCAAGTGACGCGGGACACAACATCAGTGTTCCTTTCACACCAGGAAGAGCCGACGCTTCTCAAGAAAATACCGATGTAGAATCATTCGGCGTATTGGAACCACAAGCCGACGGTTTCCGCAACTACAGCAAAAAACGCTACAGCGTTTCCGCCGAAGAAATGTTGGTTGACAAGGCCCAGTTGTTGACTTTAACCGCTCCTGAAATGACTGTTTTAGTAGGTGGTATGCGTGCATTGAATGCCAACTTCGATGGTTCGAAACACGGAATCTTCACTGATAGACCAGGTGTTTTATCAAACGACTTCTTCAAGAATTTGCTTGATTTCAACATCACTTGGAAGCCAACATCAGAGCACAAAGATGTCTTCGAAGGCAGCGACCGTGCAACCGGAACCGTAAAATACACCGGTACACGTGTTGACTTAATCTTCGGTTCAAACTCTGAACTTCGCGCCATCGCCGAAATATACGCCTGTGCTGACGGCGAAGCAAAATTCATCAAGGATTTTGTTTCTGCTTGGAACAAGGTAATGAATCTGTGATTAGTACTAGGTAGCGGGTAGCGGGTATCGGGTGTCGGGAGTTAGGCAACAATTGGGTTTACAACTCCCCATTACCCATTACCCTCTACCCTCTACCAGCTACCAGCTACCCAATTGTTTCTTACCTTTGCGGCATCATGAGCGAAGAAAACTACCCCTGCCCTTCATGCAAATGCGATTATGCCTACCCCCTTGATAATGTGTGGGTCTGTCCAGAATGTGCATTTGAATGGGACCCAAATTCAGATGAGTATGCAGCACCGTCTAACGAAATTATTGCAAACGATTCATTAGGAAACCTATTGAAAAATGGCGATAGCGTACAAATAATCAAAGACTTACCCGTAAAAGGGGTATCAAAAAGCATCAAAGTGGGCACCAAGGTTACCAATATAAAATTAGTTGACGGCGATCACAATATTGACTGTAAAATACCGGGTTTTGGGGCTATGGGATTAAAAAGTGAGTTTGTAAAGAAGATTTAATTATTTTTTACCAAATATTCGCACTACCTTGCGAGTGTGGAAATAGCCACAAATTTTAACTAGTATTTTAAATGAACTTGTACGTTTCAAACCTGAATTTTAGAACAGGTGACGATGAATTGATGCAGGCGTTCTCCGCGTATGGGAACGTAGCATCTGCCCGAATTATCAAAGACCGCGAAACCGGAAGATCTCGTGGATTTGGCTTTGTAGAAATGGACTCAGACGAGGAAGCGCAAGCTGCCATGACTGCGTTAAATGGATCTGAGCTGAACGAAAGAACAATCTCAGTTTCTGAAGCTAAAGAACGAACTGAAAGACCCGCTCGTGGCGGTTTCAATCAGAATCGCAATTCACGCTGGTAATTTTGACCCTCCAAGCCGCCCCCAAAAGGGCGGCTTTTTTCCCCTTCCCTAATAAAAACAATGGCTAAATCCCAAACCACATTCTCCAAAAAAGAAAAAGAAAAAAAGAAAATTCAAAAGCGCCAAGAGAAACAAGAAAAAATGGCTCAGCGCAAATTTGAGAACAATAAAGGTAAATCATTCGAAGACATGCTAGCTTATGTCGATGAGAATGGTAACATTTCAGATCGTCCAGCAGACCCTACCAAATTAGTAGAAATTCAGGCTGAAGACATCGGTACCAGCGGTTATCAAGTGGTACACAATGTAGTTACCAACACCCGTAAAGGAAAAATCACCTATTTTAACGACCAAAAAGGTTACGGCTTCATCCAAGATTATAAGTCGCAAGACCGTGTATTTGTTCACATGAGCAATCTTCCTCCCGATTGGAAACTAGACGTTGAGGTTGAATACGAAATAGAAAGAAGTCCTAAAGGTGAAGCGGCTATCAATGTTCGCAGAAAACAAGGTTAATATTTATCAATTTCAATGAACAATTTCGGGACTTCCCTCGTTGTTCATTAATGATATCGTCTTCAGGGAATAAAGGTTTTTACTTCAAAGAATTTGAACCAAAGAGCTTAGACCCTTTCGATGCTCTTTTCGATATTTTTAAAGAACTCATTACCCATACCTCAGGTGACTTTGATGAAGCCATCTCATGGTTGCGTGAGCTTGATAAAGAATACCAACTTACCGATGAAAATTATTCGGTAGATCAATTCATTGAAGACCTTAAAGATCGCGGTTACATTCGGGAAGAACTCGACAATCCCTCAGGTTCTGGCATGGGCATTACCGCTAAAACCGAACGCGCTATTAGACAAACCGCTTTAGATCAGATTTTTGGCAACCTCCATAAAAGCGGCGCCGGAAATCATAAAAGCAAAGCCGCCGGTGCAGGAGAAGAACTAACGGGCGAATTTAGAAGCTACCGCTTTGGCGATGGACTCGAACGCATTTCCATGACCGAAAGTCTGAGAAATGCTCAAATTCGCAAAGGACTGGGCGACATTAATCTCACTGAGGATGATTTAGTGGTGGAAGACACCAAATTTCAGACCCAAATGAGCACTGTGCTCATGATTGACATCAGTCACTCCATGATTCTTTACGGCGAAGATCGCATTACACCTGCAAAAAAGGTGGCAATGGCCTTAGCTGAATTGATTACGACGCGCTACCCCAAAGATTCTATTGATATTCTGGTGTTTGGAAACGATGCCTGGCGCATATCCATCAAAGACATCCCTTATCTAAAAGTTGGCCCTTACCATACCAATACGGTAGCTGGTTTGCAACTCGCTATGGATATCCTCCGAAGGAAGAAAAACACCCACAAACAAATCTTTATGATCACAGATGGTAAGCCCAGTTGTGTGAAAGAGCGCGATGGACGTTACTACATGAATAGCAATGGATTAGACCCCTATATTACGGAACAGTGCTACACTCAAGCTTCACAAGCCCGAAAACTTCACATTCCCATAACCACCTTCATGATTGCCCGTGACCCCTATCTGCAACAATTTGTCGATAAATTCACCGAAGCCAATCAAGGAAAGGCCTTCTACACCGGGCTCAAAGGCCTCGGTGAAATGATTTTTCAAGACTACGAAACAAACAGAAAAAAACGACTCAAATAATATGATTTCTACATTCGGCGAACTTAAAGCTTCAGGTTACACCCCAAAATCCATCAAAGATGAATTGCGCGAAAACCTCATTCGTAACATTCAATCTGGCATCAACTCTTTTGAAGGGGTACACGGCTTTGAAAAAACCGTCATTCCCGAATTGGAAAGAGCCATTTTATCAAGGCACAACATCAATTTCTTGGGACTTAGAGGTCAGGCAAAAACACGACTCGCTCGATTGATGGTCAATCTGTTAGATGAGTACATTCCCTATATTGAAGGTTCTGAAATCAACGACGACCCCTTCAACCCCATTTCCCGCTATGCCTATGAACTCATTGCCGAAAAAGGCGACAATACCCCCATTGCTTGGCTACACAGAAATGACCGTTTCACCGAAAAACTCGCCACACCTGACGTTACAGTGGCCGACCTTATTGGCGATGTAGATCCTATCAAAGCAGCCAATTTGAAATTGTCTTACGCCGATGATCGAGTGATTCACTACGGCATGATTCCTCGCTCGAACCGCTGTATTTTCGTGATCAATGAAATTCCCGATTTACAAGCACGTATTCAGGTATCGCTGTTCAATATTCTCCAAGAAGGTGACATTCAAATTCGCGGATTTAAACTCCGCCTTCCGTTAGACATTCAATTCATTTTCACGGCCAATCCCGAAGACTACACCAACCGTGGAAGCATCGTGACTCCGCTCAAAGACCGTATCGGTTCTCAAATATTGACCCACTACCCGGAGAGCGTTGAAATTGCGCGTAAAATATCCGCTCAGGAAGCAAAAATTCATACATCTCAATCAGAAGTAGTTCATGTGCCTGATTTTGCCTTAGACCTCTTGGAACAAATCATTTTTGAGGCGAGAAACAACGAGTACATTGACAACAAAAGCGGCGTGAGCGCTCGTATGAGCATATCCATGTTGGAAAACTTGGTGAGTACGGCTGAACGTCGAGCTTTGCTCAATAAAGAAACTCACACCACGGTTCGTTTGTCTGATTTTATGGGAATCATTCCCGCCATCACGGGCAAAGTTGAGCTGGTTTACGAAGGCGAACAAGAAGGTGCCACATTTGTTGCCGAACAACTGCTCGGATCCGCAATTAAAACTCTCTTTCCTTCTTTGTTTCCAAGGATTGAAAAGCTATCCAAAAAGACCGATTCAACACCCTATGATGAACTTCTCGCTGAACTAATTGCCGAAGGCGGACTCTTTCTCTACGACGACTGCGAAGATAGCGAATACACTGAATCCATCAATAAAATCACTGCCTTAAGCGATCTGATTGCGCAATACCAACCCGAGTTCCCTGTAAAAGATCAACTTTTCCTCAAAGAATTCGTGTTGTGGGCTTTAGCAGAGCACCAAAAGTTGGGCAAGGAACGCATGAACAACGGCTTCGACTTTGGCGATTTGTTTTAAAAAAAAAGGGATGTTTTCACATCCCTTTTTTTACTGAGTTATTATATTTTAGTTCAATATGATAGACTTAGTTGCAACACGCGCACCTTGTTTATCTAAAATTTCCAATCTGTAAACACCCAAAGAAGACCATGACTTCAAGTCTACTGTGTACACTTGCTGGCTAATATTTTGAGTGTATACTTCAGCACCTAAGCTGTTGTATACTTTAACTGTATATCCATTCAAGTCAGTTAGGTTACTAACATCAATAGTTAATTGATCTTGAGCAGGGTTTGGATAAACTTTCACCAACTGATTCTTAGAAATACTGTTAACTTTAACTGAGAATTTAACCATCAATGTATCAGTTACTGTAACACTTTTGGTCTCAACGCATGTATCAGCAATCGTTAATGAAACAGTGTTAGAAGTATCAATACAAACATTTGTGAAAGCGATGACTCTAAATGCCTGCTTATGATTTCTTAAACTTACTGATTTTACGTTTAACTCTTTTGTGTTAGCACCTACATACTTTGAACTTACGGTTGGTAACGCAACCAATCCTAAGTCGAAATCTGTCTCCCAAGTGAATTTGCTTGCAGTATCATTAACGCCTGCAGTAAATTTAACGTCTGAGCCAATGGTAACTGTCTCATTTTTAGGCTGCGAAGTAATCAAAGTACAAGCCTTGAAAATAGTATTCAATTTAGCCGTTGCACTGGTATCTTTACACCAACGAGTATTCACTAAACATCTATACAACTCTCCGTTGTTAGCCATAGTAATATTCAAAACTGATAAGGTATCGTTAGTAGAACCCTTTAAGTTTGCGTTATCGCTAAGATTTGTAAAGTTTGCGCCTTTAGAAATTTGCCAAGAATATTGAGCATCTAGGTCTGGGTATGAAACATCAAACGATGCATTTTCACCCGCCTTAAGGGTTACAGACTTTGGATTTACCGTAAAATCATCACAAATCACAAATGAACCAACTTTATTCAACAAGGTAGCAGAATAATCGCTGCTTCCAATTAAATCTGTATTGGTAGATACTGGACGAAAATCAGGTGCTGTAGCGTTTTGTGGATCAATTAAAATCAAACCAGATTTATATTGAGCTTTATCAACTTGGTTAGCATTTCCAGCAAGTTTAATCCAAGCATCTAAACCAGAAGCAGTATTCTTTGAATCAACCTCGGCCAAACCCGTGTTAGTAGCACTTGAACTTGCTGCAGCCGCAGTGTTTGCGATGTAGTTATTTCTGAACAAGTTACCATTTTCGCTTATTGTACCAGCCTTAACACCAGCAGCTATTAATGTACTATCACCGTCAAACATGATGAAGTTTCTGTATCCCATGAAAATTGAATTGACAATGCTCAATCGGCTATTTCTGCGAATACGTGCACCACGACGGAAAGCACCTCTTCTTGTGCTACCTAAATCGCTGTAGGTTTTATCTAAAGCAACTGGACCAACACAAGTAATGTTAGAGAAGATTGGTGCAGTCAAAGGCAACTTACCAGAACCTGCTGCATCGTTATCACTTTCAAAAGTTTCAGAAGTAGAAGCTCCAGAAGCTGCATTCCATGATAAATCGTAATAGTTAGTATCACGTACAGCAATACCGAACTGAACTACACCTGTGTATCCAAAGTCAGTATCAAAATCGTCATCTGTAGTTTTGTAAGAAATGATTTTTTTGCAATTAACTTTACCTCCAAACCATTCGAAAGCGTCATCATTTCCGAAAGAACACTGAACGCCTTCAATTACAGTTCCAGAACCTAAAGATCCCATTGTCAATGAATTGACTTCCTTATTTGGTTCAAATGCAAGACCAGCGAATTCAATACGAACATATTTAACAGATCCACTGTTGTCCTTGTCATCATTTCCACCAAATTTACCCAATCCGTTATTTACAGAGACGTTATTGAAACCTTCCAATTGCACGTCCGTACCTTGGTTATTTACAGCTTTACCGCAGATAACCAAACCGCCCCAATCACCTCTGTCACGAGATCCAGCGGCTTTGTTTGAGGTCATAATTACAGGATTTGTGTTGGTTCCTTGAACATCAATTTGTCCACCTCTTTCAATAACTATCGTCGCGTAATTTTTTGGTGAAGCTTGAAGATCTGCTTGACCTCTGATAACAGTCCCCGCAGGAATAATTAATTTTCCACCATTTTCAACTACCAACATACTTTTCAATAAGTATACTGTTTTAGCATCTAATGTTAACGTAGAAGTAATTTTTTTAATACTTGAAGCATCATTTAAAGTTGTAGAATCAGTAGAAGTTGGATAACTAGCATTTTTCGGATTCCACTCGGCCCAACCCTTGGTCCAATCCTTTGATGCATCTCTGTGCAATGCACCAACAAAATTTACCTTTTCCAATGTTTGAGCTGCCAAAAACTGAGCGGCACAGGCACAAACGATTAAACTAAATTTTTTCATAATTATAAGGCGAAGATCTACCCGGCTTATAATTTTTGTGTGTCTGTAATGTTAACTTTTGATTAATAGCGCCCCAAAATAATATAAATGAATTCTTAAAATCAAAACCTTAGACTGTAGGTAACCGTAGCTTGCCGTCCATTAGTGAAACTGAAAAGTGTATTGTCTCCATCCTTATCTTGATCTGTCCAAGCTTTACTATCATATTTGCCATTCTTATTTAAGTCTTGGAAGAAAACTGACTTCTGAGCAATTAAATCTCCACATGTTAATTTGATTGTACCATATTTAGCATTTTTACCAAGGTCTTTGCCAATTTGTAAATCTAGAATACTTCTTCCAAATTCATAAATATCGGCACCAAATGGTTGCACTGTTTGAGCTACCCCAATGTATGCAATACGCTGCCCAATTTTGTTGAAACTTGTATTGATTTGCCAACCATTATTTTCGTAAAATAAACTCATATTCACGACATATGGACTCTGACCTTGTAGTGGTCTGTTATTATTGCTATTTGAGCCATCGTTAAATTCAACAGTTGAGCTGATTAATGCCAAGTTACCGTAAAGAGTAAGATATTTTAACCATTTAACTCCACGATTCAAACTACCCAAGTTTTTTCTTATCTCCAATTCCAATCCTAAATTTTTTGCCTTGCTTTCATTTCCATAGGTAAATGTTCTGATCAATGCTTGTGAAACATCCAAATTCACTTCAATTGGATTTAGAATCTCCTTATAGAATCCACCAATACTTATCATATCTTCTTTATTGGAAAAAAGTTCCCATCTGACATCCGCATTGTTGATAAATGCGCGTTTCAGGTTTGTATTACCTAGAATCTCTGAATTCAAACCGAAATTATAGAAAGCAAAAGGCGCCATTTCTCTTAATTCGGGTCTATTGACCGTTCTGTAATAAGCAAAACGAAGATTGCTCTTAGCTGAAATCGGTAAAATCATATTTACGGATGGCAACCAATCTGTGTTTACTCCCAAATCGCTCATCACTTTTCCAGAATTTCTAAAATACTCATTATTTAGGCTTTGTGTGAATTGTTCAACTCTCACCCCGTAAATCAACTTGAGAAAATTCACTTTAGTACCAGTTTTAAAGAACGGGATTTGATTTTCCATCATTGAATAACCCGCAAAAAGACTACTTCTTCCCTCATACAAATCTTTATCTATACCAGTTTTCTCTATCAAATAAATGGTCTTATCAGAAATTGCATTTGCTCCCAAATCTTGTTCGGGTAAATCTTTCGTGGGTAAATAACTACCAATAGGAGCATAAACAAACTGCCTACTGCTGAAGTCGCGTTGTCTGTTTTGAATAAAAACACCGCTTTTCACACTATTTACTATTCCACCTAAATCAAATCTATATTCATAATCGGTACTTGCCGAAATATTGTTTTCGTTCATAAAACTAAAAAATCTACCCGTACCTGCATTAAAAAATGCATTCAATACCAATTGTCTTGAATCAATATCATTATCTGGCAATGAGTAACTTGCAATTCTAAAATCTGGGGTAGATCGATAAGTATTACCGAAATTCAACAACCAACTTAATTTGCTTTTATTATTACCGAAACTATGTAAACCATTAATTTGACTGCTGAACAACCTATTGAAGTTAACCTGATTGGAATAACCCTCTCCAAACATATTGTTATCCGCATCTGTCATTCCTCTTCGAGAAATGGATCCAGCATCATAGGTTAAACTGAAAAGATTGCGAAAATCAATTTTATTCTTTTTGTTTAACTTGATACTAAAATTCAATACCCCTCCATTTTGAACGTTGGTTGTCAAAATGTCATCTTCAAAGTTCTTAGTAATGTAATTTGTACTATAATCGCGAGATACAATATTTCCTTCGCTCATTCTTGGCGAAATAGAATAATTCCAACTAAACAAAACTCCTGCTTGTTTTTTTCCAATATTGAATGGCTTACCCATTGAATAGGTGAAACGAGGAGCAGGTAAAATATTCACCTTTCTTAAGCTCCAATCATTATTGAACTTTTTTGTTTCTGACGCATTAAATTCTGGGTCAGCAGCAGCCGTGCCACCTTCAAATTGCATTTTAGGATCCAAGTTTGGAATCAACCTCTTTTTCGATGGTAATCCCAAATACTCCGAACCAGATAGGCTGAACACATCCATTGAATTAAAAGTGGTGATGCTGTTGTATTGAAGTCCAAAAGAAAAACTCTGGGTCATTTTTTCAGGAATACTCTTTGTATTAATCTGTATGATACCGCCACCAAAATCACCAATAACATCTGGTGTAGCACTTTTCACCACAACGATGTTATCCAATAAAGCTGCAGGAATAACATCAAATGAAAACGCTTTTCGATCGCTCTCAGTACTAGGCAATGGAGCACCATTTAGGTATCCCGCATTATAACGATCAAACATACCCCTAATGTTTGCAAACTTCCCCTCAGAAATTGTAGCTCCTGGAATTCTCTTGATTGCATCAGAAGTAGTCCTAATAGTTGTTTTTGCAAAATCTTCTGCACTTATTGATTCAACCATGCCTAAAGAAAGCTTTTTAGTTTGAATTGCCGCAGCTACAGAATTGTCTGTTGGCTTTTTCTTTTTAACAATATCAACTTGCCCAATTTTCTCTGCTTTGGTGACAATTGGATTGTAAAAGGTTTCTTTTCCAGACACAATCATTATGGTTTCAGTAATCATATCATAACCATCAGCTTCTACAGTTACAATTCTCTCACCAGCGTCCATACTCATTGAAAAGCGCCCCTCAACATCTGTAATAATTGTATCCTTTGCTCCAGAAACAGTAATTTTTACTCCTGATAGAACATTTCCAGATTCAGCTATAACGCGACCTAATAATAGCCCCTTTTCAGACTGTGAATAAAGACTCGACATACCTAAAAAGAATGCCAAAAACACTACCTTCAACCATGGATTTTGCATTCTGTAAAATTGATATTTGTGTGTTACATTAATATTAACTCAAGATTATCTTAAGTATAATTGCCCTTAGTTCTTTTTAAAAATGATCTACCGCATTTTAAAACAGATGGAATAAGTGTTTTTAATCAATAACTTTGTATTCAGTTAGCTGTTATTTACTTGAAATGAAATCTTTTGTTGCAATTATCTCTAGTTTCTTTTTGCTCATTTATTCATTGGTGGGTCAAGTTGGTATTGGTACCACTACCCCAGATGCCAGCGCACAATTGGATATCAGCAGCAGTTCTAAGGGACTTTTAACTCCCCGAATGACCTCGGCACAGAGAACCAGCATCTCAAATCCGGCAACCGGACTCTTGGTATTTCAAACCGACGGAATTTCGGGCTTCTATTATTACAACGGAAGTTCGTGGACCAACCTATCGAGCGCATCGGCCAGTTCAGTTCCCAGCGGCACTGTGGTTTCCTATGCCGGCAGCTCTGCTCCTTCGGGTTGGCTCCTTTGCGATGGATCTACAGTCAGCAGAAGCACCTATTCAGATTTATTTTCAGCTATTGGCACGGTTTACGGCTCAGGAAACGGTTCCACCACCTTCAATCTCCCAGATTTGCGGGGACGCACTGTTTTTGGATTGGACAACATGGGCGGTACGGCTGCCAACAGATTAACCACTACAGGCGGCATCAGTTCCAACAACACTTTGGGCGCCACCGGCGGATCTCAAAGCATCACATTGTCCACCACCAATCTACCAGCACACAACCACACCTTCACCGGAACCCAGGTCACCACCTCATCTGATGCTCACACCCACAACTATCAGGACGCCTATTTCGCCGAAAATTTCAGCGGAGGAACCGGCGGAAGTTCACGTTATGGAACCAGCGCCAACACTGACAACGACAACAATTTCTATTGGAGAACCTCCAGCAACACGCACAGTACCAGTCCCAGCAACATCGCCACGAGCTCTGAAAGC
>JACCEB011882502.1_pt1 | contig 25471 bp, 23 predicted proteins | sample 7454761 | NCBI WGS metagenome assembly JACCEB01 (sample SAMN15323454, study PRJNA562643) | freshwater metagenome | isolation source: river surface water | place: USA:Blue River Watershed | collected 2017-08-18
AGAAAAAAAAAATTTAATTAATAATATAGATGATGCAGATATTATTATAACATCTGGTATTATTAATAAAAATACTTATGATTTATTAATAGAAAAAAAAAATTTAAAAAAAATAATAATTTTTCATTTAAATGATTCATTACAAAAAAGTTCTGATTTAGCTTTAAAATTATATAATATGGATTTTTTTGATTATGTATTTGGTAATATAAATAATGAAAAATATAAATATCCTAATTATATTATACCTGTTAATTATAGTAATTTAAAAGAAAAAAATGATTATACTAAAAGTATGACATTAAATAAATTACTTGAAAAAAATAAATTAGGATGTTATTTTGATGCTGATAAAAATAATGTTATAAATTTAATATATAATAAACTAATTATTAATAATAAAATTAATAAAATTAATAAAAATGATTATACAGTTAATATAAATAAAGATTATATTTTTTCAATATGCTCAGAAAATTGTTTTTCAAGTATTTCTGGTTACATTACCGAAAATGTGGCAAAAGCTAGTTTAGGTTGTGCTATACCTATTTTATGTGGTAGTTTTGATAATATTGATGAACAAGTATTTAATAAAAATAGAATATTATTTTACGACTCTAATAATGAAGAAACACTAAATAATTGTGTTAATAAAATTAATGAATTATTAAATGATAATGATAAATTATTAGCATTTTATAAGCAAGAAATATTTGTAAATACCGCTAAAAATACTATTAACACAATGATATCAAATATAAAAAATATTTTTATTTCAGAAGAAGAAAAAATAATAAATAAAAAAGAATTACCACCAGTACATGAACCAGTAGTTGAATCAGTAGGTGAAGCAGTAGTTGAATTAGTACCTGAACCAGAACCAGTACCAGAACCAGTAGTTGAAAAAAAAGAAGTTAAAAAACAACCTACTTATTCAAAAAAGACCTTATTAAAACTCAGACATTAATTTAATGTTTGATATAAATCAATAAAAAATTTTGTGAAATTTAAATTATATTTATTTAAATTTGATAAATATATAGATGCTTTTTTTATTTTATCTAAATTACATAATTCATTAACATCATCTAATTTTTCAAAATATAATGGATAATTGGTGCCTAAATATTCAATTACTGCAGGGTGTTTTCTTACAATAATAGGTGTATTACGTGAAATACATTCAATTACAGCATTATTTGCAGATGCACAATCAAAATCAAGAAATACAATATTTTGTGTTAAATATTCATTATATTCTTCTTCAGTAAGTTGTTTAATAAGTTCAACATCATTTAAGCTAATACTAATTTTCATATCAATCATTTCTCTATGTAATAAGTTTAATGATCTATTATTATTTGTACCAATCCATGCTTTTTTAATAGTTGTATTAATTAAATAAATTGAAGTAAATTTACGATAACTCCATCCAATCATTGTAATTTTTTTATTTTGATTATTTAAAAATTTATTAAAATCAAATTTACTAATATTTTTATATAACCATGTAGGATGTTTAATAACAGATATTTTGATATTATTTAATGATATTATATTAGGACTATTCATAATTTTATTTTTTAAATATGATGATAACACAAATAATTGAGAACAGTTTTTAATAGATTTTTTCCAAATTTCTAAATCTAAATATTCACTAACACATAAATTATCTTCCCATACTTTTTTATTTAATTTATATGGATGATGTATAATACCACACCATTTTTTTTCAATAGGAAAAATTTCATATGAACTTGGTGTATGTTCATTTTCATAATTTGGTTTATCCCATTTCCACCAATCCCAACCAAATTCTCTATCAATAAAATCAAAAAATATTTTATTATTATTTACTGTTTTAGTAGATTTAAATATTAATGAAAAATAATATCTTATATTATCCCATGGATTTTCTAAATTATAATTAGAATTAGACAATGATAAAAAAATAGAATAATCTTTTTCTAATTCAGTAATATAATTATTAGTATTCCAATTCCATAATTTATATGTTTCATTATTATTTTGGATACTAGAATTTTCTTCTAAAATTGTAATAAAAATATTATTATCAACAACATATTTTTTTAATAAATTTAAAGTTTTATCTTGTGTAAGTAAACAGTCAATAGGCATATTACATGTTTCAAATGATTGTTTTACTAAATTAACACAATTATTAATAACATAACTATGAGTACCCCATGTATCATTATTTGGTATATTTAAGTAATTATTATATGAAACTAATTTTTCTTTTCCTTGTTTACTACCTAACCATAATAAATTATATTCATTAATATTTTCTAATGTTATATTTAATAAATTAATATAATTTTTATGAATTAATATATCATCTTCAAAAATTAATAGTTTATTTATCTTTTTATTTAAACAATAATTTAATATTAATTGATTTGTTAAATTTAAACATATTGAACCTTTAGTAACTGAATTATATTTATTAATTTCATATAAATGTTCTTCATAAAAGTTTCTATAAACACAATATAATGAAAAATTATATATATCAATATGTTCATTATATCCAATTGCATCAACTAAAAAGAAACTTATATTTTTTTCATATAATATAAGTATATTTTTTAATCGTTCAATATCTTTTTCTAAATGAATCATAAAAATATTTTCAAAATGAAAATTAACAATATTATTACTATTTTTATTAAAATTAATTCTTGAATAATCAGTAATAAATCTATTAATATTGTTAGAACTATAAAATGTATTAATATTATTAATATAACTATATAAATATAAATTAAAATCTAAAATAGTTGGTTCAATAATTGTATCAACTGATTTTATTTTAAAAATTAATAATGAATTATAATAAATTTCATAATTTATATTATCATTTGAATTATTTAATAAATCAAATAATATTTTTTTTGGAAAATAATTAATATGTATATTAATTTCAACATTATTTATTTTTGGTTTTAATTCTTGTTTATAAAAATTAAAAATATTTTTAATTTTTGGATTCATTATATTTTTTGTATTTAGTATTAAATTATTATTAATAATATTCATATTTATTATAAAATTTTGTGTATCATCTTTATCAGTTTTATTATATATTGTTTTATCTTTAGCATCTATTTTAAATTCATTATTTGGTTTAACAACATATTTTTGTGAAGCTTCAATAATTTTATTATTATCAGTGTTATCATCTAGAATAATATTATTACCTATAATTTTTTTTACCTTTTCTTTTACTATTACATTATTAGTTTTATTGATAATTGTATTAGTATTATCATTTATTTTGTTTTCTATTCTGTTTGTTGTTGTTGAATTATATTTTTGATTTTGTGTATTTGGTACATATTCTTTATTTTTAAATTCAGGTACAAAATTTATATTTATTCTAGGTTTAACAATATTATTTTGTTTAACATCTTTATTATCTTTAATATTATTTGAATTATTTATATTATTTAAATTATTTATATTATTTGAATTATCTTTAATAATAATTTTATTTTGTTTATTTATATTAATAATATTTGGTTTATTAATATTATTTAATTTAGGTATAAAACTAATAAACGATTCTATTTTATCAATATGTTCTTCCATAATATAAAATAAAATATTATATTTTTATGTAAACTAGTTTAATTATAATAATTATTATAATTAAAATATTTTTAAAAATCAGGTTGTTCAGTAAACACATCATTAAAATTTACTTGTTGTAAATTTGTTGGTGACATATTTATAGGTGAACTAGTTGGTTTTATAAAATTTAAAAAATTTTCAGTATTATTTAAATTTTTTATTAATAATATACAAACTGATATAAATAATGGTAATTTTATTTTATCAAATAATGAAGTTCTTTCTGGTTTGTTAAACTTTTTATCATCATTATTTTGTAACCATAATACAGCAATAAATATTAATAAAAACATTATTAAATCTTTAATATCCATTAAAATATTACAGAAAAAAAAATTTCTATTATAAATATATATATGAATAAAATAAATTTAAATGATCCAGAAATTAAAAAAAAAATAGTTAAATATTTAATTATGACATTATTAGTATCATTATCCGCAAGATATACAACTTCATTAATTTTACCAAATGAAGATGTAGTTATTCTTGGTTTAATTGCAGGTATTATTTTTGCTTTATTAGATATGTTTACACCATCAATTAACTTAAATATTTAAATATTTAAATAATTTGAAAAGAATTTTGCTTTATCTTTATTTTGTATGACATGTGGTCTTTTATATACATCTTCTTCAACAACACTATTTGAAAATACTTCATGAAATTTTTCATTATTTCTAAATGTAATACTAGTTTCAGAATCACCTAAATCATTATCTAAAACATTTTTAATTTTTCTATCAATACTATCTTGTTTTAATTCGTATTTGGAATTATAATCTTTTGATTCTGGTCTGGATTCTCTATTATCTCTATTATCTCTAGATTCTCTATTATCTCTAGATTCTCTATTATCTCTAGATTCTCTATTGTCTCTAGATTCTCTATTGTCTCTAGCATCTCTTGAATCTTTGTAATCTTGTATTTGTTCACTAGTATCATTAGGTTTATAGTTATAATTATTATTATTATCTGATGAAGTATTATTATCTGTTAATTGTAAATTTTTGTTATTAATAATATCTAGAATTTTAGAGCCAACATTTTGTGAATTATTTGATATTTTTTTATCGGAACTATCAGATGATTTATTTTTTTTAACATAATTATCAGAAATTGGAGAATTTCCTCTAGAAGGAATAAAATGATTTTTATAATCATTATCATCATATAAATCTTTTTTAATAAGTTTTGATAAATTTTTTTCTTCAATTTCAGAAATACTATTTTCAAATCTATCATTTGGTAAATCTTTTTCCATATCTTCACCTAAATAGATTTGTAAAATATGTTGAACAGGTAATAATTTACGAATAGCTTCTTTAATACATTCTTTGATTAAATTAATGGTATCTCTTTGATTTCTTTTTAATTCAATAGGAGGATATTCATGAAATAATAGATATGGGTTATTCCATAATTCTCTTGCACATTCAATATATATTTTATGAATAAAATCTTCTATTTTAATATTTTTGTATAAATTTGGGTCAATTTTAACTTGTGTACTTGATGAAGGATTATGAGTTAAAACAACAATATTTGCTTTTAATGTAGCTTTAATGAGGTCATGTAACCATGAATAACTTTTAGAATTATTTAGTATACGAGTAGATTCTCTAGAAATTAATTCATTATTCCATTTAGGAATTCTTTTTAAAAATATTTGAAAATTTTTAAAAATATTTTCATTTGTAGAAATAGCTTGTGCTTCTGAATAGATTGATTGTAATCCTTCATAAATAATAGGTGTTAAAATGTTAATTAATTGTGTTGTATATTCATACTTAGTTTCAACTAAAAAATTACTCATATATATTATAATTATATTAGATATTTTTATTTAATATAATTTTAATTAATTGTTCGTGTGAATTAAATAAATTATTGTTTTTAAAATTAAATAAATTTATTGTCCATGATTAGATAAATAATTAAATTGATTTTTTGAAAGGCAAACACATCCTCCGCCTTCACCTCTGTTGCAACTTAAATTAGTAGGGATAAAATCATTTTCTTGTGAGCCATTTAATTTAGGATTTTTTGTGTTAAATGGTACTGGCCATTGAACATGATTACAACATTGTTTGGAACACATATTTTGGTCAATTTTAACAACTTCACCAGTAGATTCAACATTTTCATAATCAGTAAATTTTTCATTTTTAGAAATATAATATAATATAACTAAACAAATTAAAATAACTAGTGATGATATAGAAATATCAGTATTAGGATTCATATAATTAAAATTAGATATTTTTTTTCTAATTTCAATTAATGAAAATAATTGAAAAAATAAAAAATAATAAAGTTGATAAAAATAAAGAAATAAATAAAATATTAAATATAAAAAAAAATTATAATATTAGTTTTAAAAAAGATAGTTTATATGAAGGCGAAAATACAATAGTTATTACAGATGAAGATAATAATAAAGTATTAACATCAGAATATATATTTTTTGGTATTTATCAATCATCAACAAAATTATGGGTGTGGTCATCATCTATACCGGGTGTAAGTAAAAATCAGATGGAATTAGTTAATAATATAAGAAATAAATCATTTATTTTTGAAAATGATAGTAATAAAGATATATTATTTTATAATCAATTATTAACAAATGATGTATTAAATTTAAATGATTCAGAAGATAGTTTAGGGAAAATAGATGATGTTTTGTTATATTTATCAGATTCAATAGTAATATTAAAACCTTTAAATTCATTAGGGAATTTACAATATATAGGTTTAACAAAAATAAAAACAAAATATGTTTAACATTATGGACATGACATCGATGTTATAAAATAATTAAGCTTTAATCATTTTTGATATTTTTTTCTTTTCTTTTGAACATAATGTGATAAAATCGTTAGTTTTATCGATTTTAAGACATAATTCAATTTCTTTAATTGTAATATCTTTATTATATGCAGATAAAATATTAATAATATCTTTATCATTACCATTAGAAATAAGATGATTACAAATTCTATTTAATATAAGAATATCATATATTGATTTAATAGGTATAATTTTAAGTAAATTAGTAATATTTTTACGATTTATATTTTTTAATGATGTTTTATTTAAATCAGAAGAGAATTTAATATTTTTAACATCAATTAAATTGTTATTATTTAATTTATTAATCCAAAATGATGAATTTAAACATGTATAAAATCCGTGAATATTTTGTAAATACCAATTTTGATCAGTATAAATAGAAGTTTCAATATTATCCCCTCTAGAGATAGAATCAGAAATTTTTACAATATTAAATAAAACATCATCCCATGAATCTGTACATTTATTTAAAACTTTTCTTAAATAATTTTCATGAATCATTAATGGTAATAAAACCTTTTCACTTTCATATAATTTTAATATAGTATCATAATCTAAATAAGAATTAAGTATTTTATAAGTTGCATCAAATAGACAAATATCAATATTTTTTTCTCTAGATTTTTCAATAAATAAATTAATATTAGCATTATTAATTTTTTTGAAATTAAAAGAGAATTCTTGAAGTAAATTAATGAGTCTTCTCATATCTGATTGACTAAAATCAATAAGTTTATGAAGAGCTTGTTCATCTTCGATTAAAAGTTTTTCTTTAGAACAAATATTTTGAATAATATTACATATTTTTACTTTAGGTGGACATTCAAAATATATTTCTTCACAATTTTTTTTTAAGTCATTAAGTAATTTAGAATGTTGATTATTAGAAATAAAAATTAATGGGAAACATTTTTTTTTATTATTTTCTTTAAAAATATCCATAATATATTTTTTTTCACTAGTTAATGAAATATTTTCAGTTTCTTCAAAAATAAGAACAATATTTTTTTTATTAGAATTAGTAAAATTAATTTTAGAATAAATAGAATTTTTATAATTATAATATTCATTAAAATCATCTAAAATACGATGGTCTTTAATTTCATTAGGATAAATAATACGAATTAAGTATCCAAGTTCTTCAAAGATGAGTTTAACAGTTAAACTTTTACCAATACCATGATATCCAGAAATAATAATGGCTTGATTTTTGGTGGTAGATAGATTTTTAATCCATGTTTTAATTTTATTAATTTGGGTATCATGACCAATAATATTGTCTAAATTAGTTGGTCTATATTTGTTAATCCATATTTTTTCCATTAAATATAAATATAAGATTTCTTTTTAAGTATAAAATTTATAAAAATGTTTAAAATTTTTATAAATTAAACTATTGATTTGATTTAAGAGGTAAAGTATTGATTTGATTTATAAATTCAGTTATAATAAGTTATAATAAGTTATAAAAATGTTTAAAAAAGAATTATAAAAAAAAAATTTCTAATTTAAATTATATAATAAGTATGGATAATTTAGAAAGTAAAAATGTACAAAGAAATTCAGGATCTAGAAAAGAATCAGTCGATGAAGAAGTACAAAAATTATTAAAAAAATCCAGTAATAAAGTTACTGAAAATGATTTTAATAAATTAAGAGAAAAATACGGAAATGAAGAACTTGTTGAAAAAATTCAAAATGCTTACTTAGAAAAATTCTCAGAAATTACTAAAAGAGCTAAAAAATTTGCTCAATTAATTAGAGAAAAATACTCTAATAGTCAATATCCTTTCCACATTTTATTAGAAAAAGCTATTAAATATAAAGAAAAACATAATCTTTCTGATGAAGAATTTGCTGAATTCCAAAGAATTTATGAAAATGAATTAGTTGGATTAAGAAGTAATGAAATTATGCAACCCAGTACCAATATTGGTAAAATGTTAGGAAACATTAGTATTAACAATGGTGCTAATATGGGTAGACGCAGTGATAGTGATTATAAATTTGAACAAGAAATTTATAAATTACATGCTGCCACCAAACAACTCCATGCTCAAGTTGTTCTTCAATCTATGATGTATGAAGATTGCAAAATTGAAGCAATTACTGGTAAATTTAACAGAGATATTAATAATTCTGCCAATCACGTTCACCCTGTATTAGCTGCATTATTCTTCCCTAAAATTGATAGTTTAGATAGTCATTTCTTAAGATCTAATATTGCTAACATTGTTCATGCAAGATTAAATAATACTCCTTTCACCACTACTGATGATTACAAATTATTTGATGCCCTTGTAAAAGACCCCAATGATATTGTATGCAATTCTAAATCAACTATGGAAGATTTATATACTAGAGCTTTATTACAACAATCTATTTGGTCCGCTGTTCTTAACTTAAGAAACGGTCAATACTATAAAGATACCTTCAAAGATTTCATTCCCACTATTGATGTATGCAGACTTAATAAACACGATACCCCTGACCTTGTATATGGTAGATATGATGGTACCGTTATTAAAAGATTATTAAGTGCTTTTTCTTTCAGACCCACTGTTGTTGCAACTGTTCCTGCCTATCAAATTTTCAATAGAAATCCTTATCAACAAAATGTTTCACCTGTTGTTGCATATGTTCCTATGATTAATCTTAAATTACCTCCTTCTAATAACAATGATCCTATTGATCTTGAAGAATCATTAGAACAACAACAATATTTCCTTGAAAACGGAGTTATTGTTCCCAAACAAACTTCTTTAATATTCTCAAATGATGTTCTTTTCTTCTTTGTTGATAGAAGAGCTAACGTTATTAAAACTGTTAATACTTTACAACCTTTTGGTTTTACTAATAATTTATCTACTGCTTTAGGTTTTGAAAGACTTAACAACAGAGAAGTTATTTACAAACCTATTTTTAATATTAGAAACGATGAATATCGTTTAAGATCTGTTGTATTAAGTGAAGTTAATCAACAAAGTGATGCTAAAAACTTAATTGTTGGTTCATCCGCTGTTATCATGATTCACAGTGATCACACTAAAGGTATTTACAGTAATGAATTTTTATTATATAACCCCATGATGGTTTCTGAAGCTGCTGTTGTTAATGGTGCTGTTCAAAGAAATGCCCCTTGTGTACAAATCCCTGAAACTTCTAGTAATGTTGATGATGAATATGCTTTTGATACTATGGCTAGAAGAAGAGGTATTATTTTCATGTATCAACTTACTAAAAATAACTCTAAAGGTGAAGTAAACTTTTAAATTAAATTTAAATAATAATAAATAATAGTTATTAATAATTTTATAGTTAAAATTATTAATAAATTTAAAACATATTTGATTGTGTTAATGTTTTTGGTATATTTGTACTTTTAGGTAAAGGTATTAATTCACCACGTGTTTCAATATCACGTAAATATCCTAAATGTTGTTCAAAATTAGTAATAATGTCTGGCACTATTGCACCAACAGTAATACAATTAAGTTCATTAATTTGTTTAGTTAAATCATATGGTAAATTTTTAGCATATTCAATAAATATATATCTCATAACAATAACTAATTTTTTTTTATCTTGAAAACTAATTTTATATTTTTTATTTGATTTTTTCCAAACAGATAAAACTAATTGTTTATTAATTATATCCATATTTGCATCAGAAAAAAATAATTCTTCTAAATCTTCAATATTACATTCAGTTCTTTTAATTAAATTTTTAACCAATTCATTTCTTAATTTATTTGAATTTGGGTGATTATCTTGAAATAAAAAATTTGATGGTATATTACTTAAATTATTTAAATTCATTATTTTAACCGAGATATTATTTAAACATTAAAAATTATTAATTATTAATTATTAATTATGCATTGGGTAGAAAAATATCGTCCGAAATCATTAAATGAAGTAACATCACAAGGTAATATAATTGAATCATTAAAAAAAACATTATTTACAAGAAATTTACCACATTTAATTTTTTATGGACCTTCAGGTTGTGGTAAAACATCAACAATTTTAGCACTAGCTAAAGAATTATTTGGTAAAGAATATTGGAGTGATAGAATTATAGAATTAAATGCATCTGATGAGAGAGGTATAAATATTGTTCGTGATAAAATTAAAATGTATGCAAAAAAATCAATTAAAGAAAATCCAAATATTCCTCCATGGAAAATAATAATTCTTGATGAAGCAGATACAATGACATCTGATTCACAATTTGCGTTAAGACGAATAATGGAAGAATATTCAAATATAACAAGATTTTGTATTATATGTAATTATCATGATAAAATAATCGAACCAATTATTTCAAGATGTTCATTATTTTGTTTTAAACCAATATCAGATTTAAATATTATTAGTAAATTAAAAACAATTAGTTTAAAAGAACAATGTAATTTTGATGATAAAATAATTAATAAAATATGTAAATTTGCAAGAGGTGATTTAAGAAAAGCAATTAATTTATTACAAAACTGTAATAATTCTTTTTCAAATGAAGAAAATGATAAATTATTAGATGAATTTTCTGGTATTATTCCAAAAGAGAAATTTGATTTATTATTTAAATATATTTTTGAAAAAGATTTAAATAATATAAATAAAATAATAGAAGAATTATATATTGAAAATTATTCTTTAGTTAATCAAATAACATATTTTCATGATTTTATTTTTGAATCAAATTTAAATGATGAACAAAAAATTAAAATAATAAATAAAATATCAGAAGTTGATCAAAATCTAATAAAAGGCTGTGATGAATATATACAATTAATGAGATTAGTTTATTACATTGTTAGTATTATTTAATAATTTTATTTAAAGAAATCATATTAATATTAATAATATTAATATGAATACAGATTTTTTACCGTGGGTTGAAAAATATAGACCAACAAAAATAAATCAAATTATTTCAAACAACGAAAATATTAAAATATTAACATCTATGATAACAAATGGTTCATTACCACATTTAATATTTCACGGTACATCTGGTACAGGTAAAACTTCATTAATAAATGCACTTGCACGTGAATTATATGGAAGTAATATGAATTTAATGGTAATGAAATTAGATGCATCAGATGATAGAGGAATTAATTCAGTAAGAGAAGAAATAAAAGGATTTGCTGAGAAAAAAAATATGTTTTATAAAGGTGTAAAATTAATTATTTTAGATGAAGCTGATTCAATGACATTTGATGCTCAATTTGCATTAAGAAGAATTATTGAAAAATATTCAGAAAATACAAGATTTTGTTTAATATGTAATTATGAAAATAAAATAATTCCAGCAATAAGAGCAAGATGTGCTAATTTTAGATTTAATTGTATTAGTATTCCTGATATTATATTAACATTAGAAAAAATTTGTATTAATGAAAAATTAAATTATACAAACGATTCATTAAATATTATAGCAACATTATCAAATGGTGATTTACGTAAAAGTATAAATTTATTACAATCTATTTCTATGAAAACATCTGAAATTACTGAAGATAATGCGTACGAATCTGCTGGATTACCATCAATGTATGATATAGAAATAATATTTAAAAATTTATATGATGATTCAATAAGTTTACTAGATTCATATAAAGAAATTAATAATATTGTAAAATATAATGGTTATTCATTGGCAATAATATTAAAGGAAATTAATAATAAAATAATAAAAAATGTGTCATTATTTAAAATTAAAAACTTAGCTCAAATTTTTAGTGATATGTCTGATTTAGAAAATAAAGTATCAAAATCAACATTTGATGATATATATATATTACCATTTATTAGTATATTTAAAAAATTGAATAATAATAGCTAAATTATATAAACAGTATATATTATGACATCCACTTACAATACAAAGTGTTCAAATAATATGGTTAGTTATGAAATAGAAGATATTATAAAAAATAATAAATTTAATCATAAAATAGAAATGGTAGAATGTTTAGAAAATGAAGAAATGGTATATTTCGTTACATTAAAATTTGATAATAATACATTAAAAATAATATCAGATTTTAAAAATTTTTGTAATATAAAAGATATTGAATCTGATATTAAAATAGCTGAGTTAAATAATAAAATTATATATTGCACAGGTGATAAAAGTATTTTGACAATTTTAAAAACAATTGATACATTTACGCCTAGAGTTATTAATTTTCAGTCATCATATATTGATAAATTTCACTTTTTTAATACTATACAAACAAAAATTAAATATAATTTAGATATTGAATTAGTTAAATCAAAATCAAAAAATACATCTTATGGAAAAGTTCAAATACCAAAAGAATTATTATTAAATCAAAATCAAATATTTTCATTATTATTAAATGAAATTGATAAAATTAATACAAATTATGAATATGAACATTATATTTATCCTTTTGAAAATAATATTTATGATTTAAGATTTCAATTCAAGTCAAAATTATTAAATGATTATTTTGAAATTCAATTCTTAATTGATCCTAAATTATATCCATTCTTTCCTCCGAAAATTGATGTTATTCATCCAAAAATTAAAGCACCATTATATATGGGAATTGTTAATTTGAATGTATTTAAATTAGAAAATTGGAATTCAACAATTCCATTAGAATGGTTAGGACTTAATATTTTTAATTTGGTAGAACCACTTATTCCAAAATGGTTAGAAACTAAAGAAACATCTAATATTGATAAAATATTAACAAATATATCAATTTTAACAAAACAACCATTATCTGATGAATTAAAATTATCATTAAATGTTCCTAAATTTAATAAAGATAAAGACAAAGAAAAAAATACATATTGGAAATCAGGAACAGGTTATGGTCATAGCGGTAATGAAAATTGGGATATTAAAAGTTTTATTAAAGAAAAAGAACATACTCAAAATGAATTATCTTTGCGATTAGAAGAGTTTAATTCAAATATTTGTATTGAAGCAATTGATTCTATAAAAGAATCATTTATATTAAAATATATTGAAAGTACAATTGATGGTATTAATTTGTTATCATTACAAGATAATAAAATAATTATTGATAAAGTTTTAGATATATTAACAACTCTATATGATTTTAGAAGTGTGATTAATAGTGAGTTTTATGTTAGTATATATAAAAAAATTACTAATATTAATGAAGAAATATTAACAGTATTTCAATCTAATAATGATGCTCAAAATGATGTAACATATCAATCAATTAATAATATTTTTAATATGTATGAACAATATATTAAAGAACATAATTTAATTACAAATGATGTAAATGATATTAATATTAGTCTTACTAATAACAAAGAAGATTATGAAAACTTTATGGTAAAACATCAATTTGATTTTGGAGAATTACACCCATCTCATAAATTTTCATCTGAAATTAAATCTAAAATTGATAATAAATCATTAATGAGAATAGTTTCAGAAATATCATCTTTTAAAACAGGATTACCATTAAATTGGGAATCAACTATATGGATGAGAGTGCCTAAAAATAAAATGAATCTATTTACATTTTTAATTTCAGGTCCTAAAGATACACCATATGAAAATGGTTTATTTGAATTTCATGCTTGTTTTCCAGTTGATTATCCAAATAAAGAACCTAAAGTATTATTAGTTACAACAGGTTTTGGTAAAGTAAGATTTAATCCTAATTTATATAATTGTGGTAAAGTATGTCTATCATTACTTGGTACATGGTCTGGTGAACAGGGTGAAAAATGGAATGCAAAAACATCTACATTTTTACAAGTATTAATTTCAATTCAATCATTAATTTTAGTTGAACAACCATATTTTAATGAACCTGGATATGAAAGAGATATGAATACTCAAAAAGGTAAACAACGTAGTGCTGAATATAATGAAGTTATTCAATTAGGAACTATGGAATGGGCAATTAATCATCAAATTAATAATCCTCCATTAGGTTATGAATTAGTAACTAAAGAACATTTTAAAAGAAAGAAAGATGATATTATTAAATTATGTGAAACTTGGATTTCTAAAGCTACTAAACAAAAAGACCAAATGGTTAATGTTTTTAATAATATTAAAAAAAGTTTTGAAAGTTTAGAAGCTAATTAATTATTTTATTTAAAAATATATTATGTTATTATAATATAATGACAATTATCAATTCAAAACAAATTAGTAAATATTTAAATTCAGAAAAATATGATTTTAAATTATTTAATATAAATTACACTGAAAAAGAACAAGAGTGTATTGATAAAATTAAAATTAATAAAGATCAAGTGTATAGTTATTTTGGTTCAATAAATAAAATATCAGATATTAATATTTTTTTATCAAAAATTGGAAATAATACAAAAGAAGAAATAGATAAATTAGAAAAAATAATTATAAAAATATTAAAAAAAGTTTTAGAAGGATATCAAACAGAATATTTTTGGATGGATATACGAGTAACAACACCAACAAAAAGTAATAATATTCCCAGATGGCATCATGATGGTCCATTTTTTGGAAATAATATTATCACATCAAAATTTGCAACAGTATTAAAAGGTCCAGGAACATTATTAATAAAATCAACAAAAAAAGTTTCTAATATTTATAATACTATAGAAAATGCATCTCGAGAAGAAATGCGAAAAACAAATAATTATGATAATCAAATAAAAATACATGATAAATATCGTCCTATTTATGCAGAAAAACTAAAAAATGAAAAAATAATTCAAGTTAAAAATAATCAAGGGGTAATATTTTATGCAGAATCAGGTGGTATTGGCGGTGCACTTCATTCAGAACCAAAGTTTGATGAAAATCGTATATTTATTAGTATTCTTCCTGGTACAAAAGATAATATTGAAGGTTTAAAAAAAAGATGGAATTGATAATTATTATAATAATTTATAAGATAATATAAAATGTTAAATATTATCTTATTTATTAGTTGGTTAATATATTTAGAGTTAAATCCATCACTTGGTAATATATGGTTAAGACCTGATGAAAATAATAATTATGTAGTAAATTTAAGTTTTTTATTTACAGAACCATTCAAAAATTCATTATTATGGAATTATAATTTTTTAGATTTGAATGTATATATTATTATTTTGTGTATTTTTATATTTAACAAATTATATAAAATAAAATTGATTATTTAGTATATTTAAAGGTTTTGGTTTAAAGAGATAATTATATATAATATTGAATGGTAATTTGAAAGATAATTATTTAATTCCCATGCTTTCATAGCTCAGTAGGTAGAGCATTTGGCTGTTAACCAAAAGGTCTCAGGTTCGATCCCTGATGAGAGCGGTACTTGAAATAAAAATTTATTTATAATTTTATTAGTAAAATTATAATTAAAAAATAATATATTATATATTAATAATGAAAATTATAGATAAAATAAATAATAAAATATTTAGTGTGTGGGTAGGAAATACAAATGAAAATATATTATTTATTTGCGATTATATTACAAGATTTATAAGTTTAAAAGCAGATAAATATATTGGAATTGATTTTGAATTTAAACTAGTTTCAAAGGACAAAAAAGATATTGCATTAATGCAAATTAATTTTGAAATTTCTTCAAATAATGAAGGGACAATATTTATAATAGATCCAAAATTATTAAATAAACAACAAAAAAAATTAATAATTAATTTATTATGTAATAAACATATTATTAAAATTTTACATGGTGGTGAAGCATTGGATATACCTTATTTAATTAATAATTTATTAGATAGTTCTAGTACTAAAACAAAAGATTTATTATATAATTTAGTTGATACAAAATATTTATGTGAATATCATCATCTAGTTAATAATGTAACAAAAAAATGTTCAATTTACGATTTATATTTAGAATTTAATGTAATTGATAAGGAAAGATATATGTATTTGTCAAATATTGAAAATATAATAGGTCCTATTCATACTGTTGAAATTAGCATGAAAACTTTAAATACTAAATTATTAGAATATGTAGTGTACGATGTATTATATTTATGTTCATTATATAATAAATTAAAAAATATTAAAAATTTTAATGAAATAAATGGATTATGTAGATTAACATTTTATTATAAAAGAATACCAAGTAGTAATTACAAGTTGCTTTCAGATGCAGTAGTTAAATTAAGTGAAACACATATAAAATCAACTTCAGAAAAAATTAAAATGATAGAAATATATCAATATGTTTTACATACATTTTTTTATAATTCACCAATTTATACTTTATTACAAATTACATATTTTAAACATTTTTTTGAAAACATCCTAAAATATGTTGTATACATGCATTTAATTAATATCAATAGAGATTTTATTGAAAAAATTATATGGGATAAAAATATTAAAATATTAATAAAACAATTTGAAACAAAGTATCTAAAGAAATATTAATATTAGATATTAAGATGGAAGAAAGTAATAATATGAATAAGAAAGTAATTAGAAAAATTGGAAAAACTATTATTGTAAAAACTAATAGTGATTTTTCATCTAAAGATCTAGCTGGTTTAAAATCTCATACTCCTGTAGCTAATGGAAAACATTTTTTAGTTTTTGATTCACTTGAAAACTCAAAAACTGCTTTTAAAACATTAAAATCAAATAGTTCATTAAGTGTAAGATATGCATACTATAGAATTTATTTTACAATGTCAAATTTAGATGAAACTTCTGATTATGCTACTTTAAAAAAAGACCATATTGAATGGATTACTAAAAGTTGTGATGCAAACGTTTTATTTTATAAATTATATAAAAAAGATGATAAATTAATTGGATGTGGTGATTTTACTATTGATACTAAAGAAGATATGGATAAACTAATTAGTAAAGAAGGAATTAAAACTTATACTTTTGGTAATCATACTGGTACATTTTATAGATATAATAAAAAAGACGAAAGTCATTCTGATGCATAAATAAAAAAATGAAATTATAATATAATAACTATTAAAGCTATTATATTATATGGGAAACACAATAGTTAATTATGATCATATTAGATTTATGAATTTTAGTTCAGAACAAAAGTATTTTTATGAAATACAAATAGAAGAGTTTAATATTGAAGAAATTAAAAAAAAATTAATTTCATTAAATTGTCAACAAATTAATGATTCATTAGATAATATTATTTTTGTATTAAATTATATTCAAGAAAATGAAAAACTTGAAATGTTATGTCAAATTGATGGATATATATTTGAGAAATTTAATTACATGCCATTTTTAAAAATAAAAAATATTAATGCTAAAAAAAATAGAAGAAATAATAATATTGCTACAGATAATTTTTATTATGTTTGTAATTTAACAAAAACATTTAAATATCAAGGGTTTTTTAAGTCTTTAATATAAATATATAATCTATATTAAATATAATAATGGAATATGTTGTTTATTTATTAGTAAATTCATGTAATAATTGTACATATGTTGGAATCACAAATAATAAAAAAAGAAGATTACGTCAACATAATGGTGAATTAGTTGGTGGTGCTAAATATACAAAAATGAAAAAAGAATCAGGTGAATGGTCATTTTATGGATTTATACATAATCTTGATAAAAAATTATCATTATCAATAGAAAAAAAAATTCATATACAATCAAAAAAAACAAGAGGTGGTACTCCTTTGGAAAGACGTATAAAATGTATTAATAAAATTTTAGAAAATTATCCTGAACTATCTTTTATTCCATGTGATACTTTAATTAGTTTAAGTAATATTAATAATTTAGATAATTTAATTAATTTAGAAAAGATAAAAGAAAATGATTTAGATAATTTAGAAAAGATAAAAGAAAATGATTTAAATAATTTAGAAAAAATTAAAGAAAATGATTTAAATAATTTAGAAAATATTTAATTATAATCAATAGGTGTATCATAGTCTATTTTAACATCAGAAGATAATCCAACATTTTTAGGTCTTAAAATTTCACTATTTGAAACATTATTATTACCATTACTATTACCATTTAAACTAAATATTCTATCTGAAATATATGAATGATTAAATAATTGTTTTTTAGTACCTGTACCTGTATTACTAGTTCCAATATAATTAATATTATTATTAGTTTGATTAATATTATTAGTACTTTGATTAATATTATTATTTTGAATTGGTTGTGAAGATATTTCTGATGTCCATGAGTAATAATTACCGGATTCAACTCCACTAATTTGATTAAAATTATTAAAATTATTTGTTGTTTGTGTTAAATTATTATTTGTTATTTTTAAACTATTATCATATGTTTTTTTATATTCTTCATTTGATAATACAAAAAATGCTTTTTTTAAATTTTTAATAATTTGTTTATCTTTATCAGTTAAAAAAGGTAAACATTTATATTCAATCATTTTTAAATTAAAACTATTAGATATATCAGTGTTTGATGCGTTATATTGAATACCTAAAATTTTATAATAATCTTCCATTATTTAAATATATAAATTATTAGTTTTTAAACTAACAAAAAAATATTTTAATTATAAATAAAAATTGAATTTATATTGCTATTTAAGGAGAACTTATATATATATGGCAATGTTAACAAGTACACAACAGACTCAGTTATCTAACTTATTTTCAAAAGTTATTGAAAATGATGAATTTGAAATTATGTTTAATAATTATAAAACTGATAATAAGCTATCAATTATAAAATTTATGAATGTTTTAAAATATTTAAAATATAGAAGTGATAATGAAAAAAACAATTTAGTACACGAAGTAGTATTAGATATAACTTTTGGATATGATTCAATGGTTAGTTATAGAGTTTCTATAACTGGAATAAAAGAAATAAATGATTTTTTAAATTTAGTTCATCAAAGAACAAATCATATAATTTTTTCTATTTTATTAACACAAAGTGAATTTACTCAAAATCCAAATGTTAAATATATGAAAAAAACAAGAGACATGAGAAATATAATTGATATTGATCAATATGATATTAGATTTAGAAAATCAATTGAAGAAGTATTATCAGAAAAAGAAATAAAAAATATTTTAAATTTAGGTTTAAATTCAAATTCAAAAATCTATTTTAGATTTAAAAATAGATTAAAGCTTGAAATTTTAGAAACTGCAAATGAATCAATTGGTATTGATTTGACAATAGTTCAAAATTCATCAAATCCTAATGAAATAACTTTAGCACCTAAAACATATGAATTAGAATTAGAATATTTTGTTAAAAAAGATAAAAAAGAATCAAAAGAAAAATTTTTAAATATATTATTAAATGAAGTTGCAAAAATTAAAAAAGTATTAGAAGGAACAGATAATTTAATGAGTAAAGAAGAGATGAATGTTATATTAGAAGCTTATAAAAAATTAGTATTTTTTAATGATAATTCAAATACAACAAATTTATATTCAATGCAACCAGTAAGTTTAGAAGTACAACATATTTTAGATAAATTACCAAATAGATATAGTGTAACAGATAAAGCAGATGGAGAAAAATATCAAATGTTTATTTTTCAAAAACAAGTATATTTAATTTCAAATAATATGAATGTTATTAAAACAAATTATACTTCAAAATTATCAAATACTATTATAGAAGGAGAACTTATTTATTTTCATGATATAAAAAAATATTTATTCATGGCTTTTGATTGTTTATATTATAATAATGTAGATATAAGAAATGAAGTAAATTTAAAAGAACGTATGAAAAATGTTATTAATGTATGTAAAGATTTTAATGATATTTATGAAATTAAAGATTATAGTGGTAAATTTGATTTGACAAATCAAATGAATTATTATAATGAAGAAATTAATAAATTTTATACAAAATTGAATACACTTTTAGATAAATCAAAAGTAAATGATATTATATTTTATCCTAAAGTATTTTTATACCCATTAGGTGCTAGTCCATCTGAAGTATTTAATTTTGCATATAATTTATGGATGTTTTGTACAAGTAATAAATTATGTCCATATAAATTAGATGGTATTATATTTACAGGTATAGAACAAAAATATTCAAGAGATAAAAGAGACCATAAACTACCTATTTATAAATATAAACCACCATCAACAAATTCTTTAGATGTATATATTACATTTCAAAGAAATTTAGATACATCAAGATATTTAGAAATATATGATAATTCTATTGGAGTTTCAAAAGATAATAAAATATATAGAGTAGCTAATATATCCGTTGGTGATAATATTGGAAATAAAGAAGTACCTGTATTATTTTTAAAAGAAGAAAATAATCATGAAATGTTATTTCCAGTTGATAGAGGTGAAGTTAGAGATGTTGATGGTAATATAGTTCAAGATAATACAGTAATTGAGATTACTTATAATAATGATCCAAATATTCAACATCAATATAGATGGACTATATTAAGAACTAGATGGGATAAAACAGAAAGTGTTATTGTACATCAAAAAAAATATGGTAATTTTAAAGATGTTGCTATTAAAACATGGAAATCAATGAAAGAAGCAATATTACCAACTGATATTAAAAATTTAGCAAATCCAGATACATTTTTACAACAACAAAAAATATTACAATCTAAATTAGATTCAAGTGTTATTACATCTGAAAGACAACAAGATATTTATTATCAAGTTCATGATGAATTAATAAAACCAATGAGAGCTTTTCACAATTGGCTTAAATCAGTTATTATTTATACATATTGTAAACCAATGAAAGATTTTAAAGATGGTAAAGAACATAAAACCACCGTTTTAGATATTGGTATAGGTCAAGGTGGAGATAACATGAAATATTATCATGCTCGTGTAGGTGAATTAATTGGTATTGAACCAGATTATTATGGTTTATTCTCATCAACAAATGGTGCAGTATCAAGATATAATGAATCCAAAAAGAAATTCCCTGATTTTACTAATATTACATTTATTCATGGGTCTGGTTCAGCTCTTTTTAATGGTGAATCACAACAAAAAGCTATTCCAAATATGTCAGAAGATAACAAACAACTTATTGATAAAGTTTTTAAAAATAAAAAATTTGATGTAATTAGTTCTCAGTTTGCTATCCATTATGTTTTTGATACAAAAAATACAATTAATAATTTAATTACTAATATAAATAATCATCTTAAAGTAGGTGGATTTGTAATTTTTACATTATTTGATCCTAAATTAGTTATGGATAAATTAGGTGATAAAGATACTTTTACATCTTATTATACAGATGATGATGGTAATCGTAAAAAACTATTTGAAATTAAAAAGAAATTTAATGGAAAATTAGAAGATAAAGAAGGATTAGCTATCGATGTTCATATGGGTTGGATTATGGAAGAAAATAAATATGAAACAGAATATTTAGTAACAGAAAAATTATTAACATCAACAATGGAAAAAGCCGGTTGTAAAATTGTTGATACTGATACTTTTTCAAATATATATAATATTAATCATCCCTGGTTTACTAATGTTATTGAACATGAAGCAAATCCAAAAAATTTAAAATTCTACAAAGATGTAGCACAATTTTTTGGTGATTTAAAGGGTGTAGATAAAGAAAGTAAAGCATATTCATTTTTATCAAGATACTATGTTTTTCAAAAACATAATTAAAATTATCTGATTTAAAAATTAAATTATAAACAAATTTATTTATTTATAATTATTTTTTAGTTATTTTATTTAATTTAATTTAATTTCAATAATAGGGGTAACATATGAATAAAATGTAGGAATATAAAATGAATCTAAATTATAAACTAAAGGATCATACCACCAATAGTAAATAGGTTGATTAAATGAAGGGATATAAGTTTGAGAAACAGAAAATATTTCAGAATCAGAATCAGAAATAGAATCAGAGTCAGAAGAATCAGATGAATTTTTATTATATTTTTTACTATGTTTTTTTCCTCCACTTTGAATATCTTTTTGTTTAAATTCATTTAATTTATTTTCAAAAGCAGTCATATTTTCTCCTTTAATAGTGTAAGGTTTAATTAAAAAAGAAACATCATCTTTCTTTCTTTTTTCAATACTTCTATAATGATAGTATTTTCCTTTTCCAGAACCACCTTTTTGAATGGTGAAAAAGAATTTAGGGACTGCATTATTAAAATGTTCAGAAATGCTATTATAAAAAATTTTAGCTGCTTCGTTGGAATTATTAGCTTTAACAGTACTTTTAAATTCTCCACTAATGTAAGGATTTACTAAAACATATTTATTTGCCATATTATATATATAAATTAATTTAGATTTTTTTTTTTATTTTTTATTTTATTAAAACAATTTAAAGAAAATATAATAATTATATACATATAATAAAAAAACATGGTGTATATTCTTGAACTTAAAACTACACAAACAGCTGCTATTAAAGTATTAACCGATACATTGAATTCTTTATTAACTGATGTTAATTTTGTTTTTTATCCAAATAGTGAAAATCAAACAGGTGGATTAATTATTAAAGAAGTTAATAAAACAGGAACTATATTAGTATATGTTCGTTTGGATGCAGATAAATTTGATTCATATAATTATAATTATCATAAAAGTAAAATTAGTCTTGGTATTAATTTAGGTAATCTTTTAAAATGTTTAAAATGCATGTCACATTATGATACTATGATTTGGGCTATTGATTCTGATGATATCAATAAATTAATTATTATTTTAGAATCAACTGAACGTAAAGAAAAGAAAACTTTCAAATTAAATTTAATGGATTTAATTGAAGAAAAATATGAAGTTGAACCTATTGATTTCCCATATAGTATTACTTTACCATCTCAAGATTTCCACAAATATTGTAAAGATATGTTTTCTGCTACTGAAAAGATGGAGATTATGTGCACTTCTAATAAAGTAATTTTCTCTGGGGCCGGCGAATTAGGACATATTGACTTTGAAGTTGCTGAAACAAATGGTGGTCTAACTATTGAAACTAATCAAAATTGTCGTGACGAAATTGTTCAAGGATTATTTGAATTACGATTTCTTATGATTTTTACTAAATGTACTAATCTTTGTAATACCGTTACATTATATCTTAAAAATGATTATCCACTTATTATTAAATATGACATCAGTGTACTTGGTTCCATTAAGCTAGTATTATCACCGTCAAAAAATGATGATAAATATTAATTGAAAATATTACATCATAATCCATCGTAATATGATAAATAATGTAATACTTAAAATTAAAAATATTATATTATTTTAATGATGTATATGATGTAAACTATTATTATAAAAAAAATTGATATTTTATTTCTATAAGTTATAGAAATAAAAATTCATGAGTGAAATTCCAGTGTGTATAGTAATTAAAAAAAATGAATAAAATATATTTTATAATATATATATTATAAAATATGTCATTAAATATTAAAGAAATAAATGAATTATTAAATATTCATATTGATTATTATAAAAAAATAAAAGAATTGCAAAAAAAATCAAAAATAAATTTTAGGTTACCTAATTTTCCAGAATCAATATCAGAAAATTTAGTTAAAGAATATATTTTACAAATAGAAAATCGTAATTGTATTAAATCTTTATCTGGCGGTGATTTACAAATAATAAATGATAAAAAACTAAAAGTAGAAGTTAAATGTTTTACAAGTACTGGTCCAACATCATTTGGACCTACAGAATCATGGGATGAAATATATTTTATTGATGCTATTAATTTTATAAATAAAGAATTTAAGATTTATAAAATTAATTTAGCAAATAACTCAAACAAATTTCAAAAAATAAAAATTAATGCAAATGAAACATATCAAGATGTTTGTGATAAGGGAAAACGTCCTAGAATTGGCTTTTTACAATTAAAAAATGATTTAATAAAAAATAATGAAAATATAACTGAAGTAAATATTAAAATAATAAATGATATTATTACAATAATAAATGATACTAATACAATAAATAATAATATTATAATATAATTTCAACTGGTTGTTCTTCTTTTAAAATATTAATTAAAATATTAGCTATTTTTTCAACAACTGTATATGAAACAGCATTTCCAGCTAATTTATATAAACCAGAATCACTAATTGTTTTTGGTAAAAGATAAGAACTAGGAAAACCTTGAATATTAAAACATTCACGAGGTGTTAATTTTCTAATTCCTTTATCATCTTTTATTAATGGAACATTATGACCACCTGTGCCCATGTTTGCAGTTAATGTAGGACAAACACCGTTTTTATTTTCTCTAACATAGTATCGTCTATATTGATAAATTGTGTTTGATTTAATATTTTTAGTAATACTATTATTAATTTCATCCCATACTTTTAATTTATTTGTGTAATAATACTTCTTATCAACATTTTTTTCTATAATATCAATTAATTTTGTTTTTTCATCTTCATTAATTGGATTAGGAAAATTAAATTTGTTAAAATCATTTTTATTTTTAAAACATATAATATACACACGTTCTCTATTTTGAGGAATATTGGTAATCTCACATGTATTTAAAATATTATATTTATAATGATAATTTAATTTTGTTATTTCATTTGTGATAATTTTAAATGTATTACCATTATCATGTAACTTTAAATTTTTAACATTTTCAAATATTACAATTCTTGGTTTATGATATTTTATTATTTCAATTAATTTCCAAAATACATTGGAACGTTCATCATTAAATCCATCTTGAACACCTGCAATACTAAATGGTTGACATGGAAAACCTGCTGTAATTACATCCATTGAAGGAATTTCTTTTTTTATATCTAATGTATGAATATCTTTACATATTAATTTAGTTTTAAAATTTGTATCATAAATTATTTTTGAATTTTTTTCAAAATCATTAGCAAATATAGTATCAACATTTTTAGTTTTTTCAAATGCTAAACTAAAAGCACCAGTTCCTGCACAAAATTCAACAAGTTTAAAT
>JACCEB010461018.1_pt1 | contig 25438 bp, 20 predicted proteins | sample 7454761 | NCBI WGS metagenome assembly JACCEB01 (sample SAMN15323454, study PRJNA562643) | freshwater metagenome | isolation source: river surface water | place: USA:Blue River Watershed | collected 2017-08-18
TTGGGATTTCTGTGCCTATGGCATTATTTAAACAAGTAAAACGAATGTTTTTGGATAGTAAATAATGGGCTAATGGCGAATTGCACGTGGGTAAAAAATAGTTTCCGTTATAACAATCCAACTGTGCTACAGTGGCAGTGGTAGAAAAATTGATGTTTTGTAATGCCAATTCTTCCTGTTTATAATAAGTAGCAGCTTCCATTTCTTTATGAAACAAAACTCCAAAAACTTTAATACATTCTACTTTTTGCTGTAATGTAGGCGCTTTGTATTCCTCCATTACCAAAAAATTTAGTTGCTGGTGAAGCTTCGCGTAGTTTTTATACTGATAATCGTTTACAATAATTAAATCGGGTTGTAGCGCCCACAGTTGCTCCGTACTTAAAGCTTGCTCGCTGGAAATATTGATGATATTGCCCCAATTGGGATAAAATTTTTGTAAATTATTCCAATCTGCAACAGCTTTTACGTTAGTATGTACATTAATTTGATTTAAATACTCAACAGCGGTGTTGTTTAAAATAACAATGTTTTGGTATTTTTTAAGTGCCACAGCATAGTTTTGCTGCTCGCCTTTAAGTATTAAACTATCCTTTTGGGAATTAAACCAAAAAGCTTCCGCATGATTGGGTTTGTCACTTTTGCAAGCGGCCAAAAAAAACAGCCCTAAAAACAAACAAGCCCTAAAAAGGGCTTGTTTTACAAATTTTAATGTACAATTAAGCAGCATTTCTACTGGCGTTAATACTACCAAAAAATGCTCTGATAATCATTTTTTCGTAAGCAGCTTTATATTTTTGCCCTTTTCTATCCCCACGCTCAATGGCTTTTAAAGTCATTAAAGCATATTGCTGAATAGTGATTAAAGGTAAAATTATTTTTTCTCTTAAATCGATAGAAGCCTTTGTATTTGGATTATGTTCCAATAAAACCGATTGTCCCGAAATTTCTAACAACAAACGTTTAGTGGTTTCATATTCGTTAAAAATAATTTTCCAAAAATCGCCAAATTTCTTATCCTTTTCCAAATAAGCAGTTAAAGGGAAATAAGTTTTATTTAAGGATTGCATACTGTTTTCCACCAAAGTACGGAAGAATAAAGAATTTTTATATAAACTTTTTACCTCATCCAATTTACCTTCGTCCTCGAACTTTTTAATAGCCGAACCAAATCCAAAAAATCCTGGAACATTTTGCTTCATTTGCGTCCAAGCACCCACAAAAGGAATTGCTCTTAAATCGGACAAAGACAATTTAGCATCTTTACTACGTTTAGAAGGACGCGAGCCAATATTGGTTTTACCATAATATTGTAAAACACTCACATTTTCTAAATAATCCACAAATAAATCGTGATTTTTAAAGTTAGAATATACCCTATACCCTTCATCTGCTAAAGTTTCCAAAACCCCTCTTTCATGCTCGGTTAAATTAGGCACATCACCTTTAAAAACATAGTTTTCTAAACCTGCACAAATTAATTGCTCAGTATTAAACTGGTTAGAGTTAGGCGTACCAAAGTTAGAAGAAATAGTTTGACCTTGAATAGTGATTTGAATTTCGTTATCCTGAATTCTATCCCCTAAAGACGAGTAAAACTTATTGGTGCTACCACCACCACGAGCCGGAGGACCACCTCTACCATCAAAAAACACAACCTTAATATCGTTATCCTCAGATATTTTACTTAAATTTTCTTTCGCTTTAAAAATACTCCAATTGGCTTTGATATATCCACCATCTTTAGTTCCATCAGAGAAACCTAACATGATAGCTTGTTTAGAGTTACGATTTTTTAAATGCGCGCTGTAAATTGGATGTGTATATAAACTTTGCATTACCTCTGCACAAATCGCAAGGTCATCAATAGTTTCAAATAAAGGAACAATATCCAAATTCATTGCATCCTTTTTCCAACCACACAATCTAGCTAAAGCATACACTTCCACAATATTTACAGCACTTTGCGTGTTACTAATAATGTATCTATGACAACCAATTTCGCCATTTTCTTGTTGAATTTGTTTGATTACATACAACGAACGTAAAGTTTCCTGCGTCATAGAATCCTCAAAATCATCCGGATTAATTTCGCCCTCAATATTAAACAAAACCTCAATTTTTTGTTCGTTAGTTAACTTCGCATAATTTTTAGGAACTTTTCCTTTTATTTTTATTTTACCTTCCCAAATAGCTTCAAAAACATCATTAATTACAGCACCATGAATACGGCTATCTTGGCGAATATCCATTGAAGTAAAATGCGAACCAAACAACTGTACTTTTGCGATAAAATCTTCTATTTCAGATACAAACAAGCCCTGATGATGCACATTCACATAATCTTTTACTTCCTCCAAATCCTTAATCAACTGCTCCGCCTTAGTATATCTTTTACCTCTAGTATTAAATACAGTATTATTTAACCTTTCGTAAATATTTTCGATTAATTCATCTGCACCACTAAAAGTAATACGTTTACGTAACTTTTTAGCATCTCTAAAATAACAAATAAAAATACGATGTTTTAAATCTTGCGCCACTTTTAAAGTAGTTTCGGCAGTAACAAAAGGATTACCATCTCTATCCCCACAAGGCCAAAAACCAATATTTACAATATCATTATCGTAATTATCAACATTTAGTTTACATAATTCGTGACGGATACGTTTGTGTACATTGGAGATAGAATTGTAAAATACATTTTCCAAATACCACATTAAACGCACAGCTTCATCATAAGGAGTTGGTTTTTCCTTACTTACAAAACCCGTTCTACCCAATTGCTGTAATCTATCGTTAATTTCTTGTAAATCGTTTGCACGGATTGCTTTTTCCAATTCGTTGATAATAGCCAAAACTCTGCCTGGATAAAATTGTGTTGGATGCGCTGTTAAAACAATACGAACTTTAAATTCATTTAATTTTTCAATTAATTTATCCGTTCGATTTTGTAATCTAGATCTACGGAACAAAAACTTTACAGTTCCACTTCCGTTCATATCGTTAATTTCCTCAAAAGCAGCATCTTCTACAGCATCAAACAAAACCACCTGACGCTCGATGTACTGAATCATTTTGAACAATAACTGAATTCTTTTTTCTTCGGATTTTAAATCCGAGTGTTTTTTAAAAAAATCTTCAATAATTTCTAGAGGCGTTTTTTTTGCAGCGAAACCTTTAACGCATTCATGAGATAAAACTGGAATTAAGGTTCCGGTATTTGATATTTCCTCAAAAGGTAATGTTAAAAACAAGCTGTTATAAATTTGATATTTTGCAGCTACTTTTTGATGAAACTTTGAGTTTAACTCCATATTTAATTGTATTGTTCTATTATAATAATCTTTTTAATTTCCTTGAAATTAATCATTTGCATGCAAAGCAGCATTTAATTCAATTTCTTTATTATTGGGTTTGCATAAAATTCGTCCGGTTAAAGAATCCGAAATAAACAACAAGTTATTTCCGCCATTTAGTTCCATTGCTTTTACAATATTTTCGCCCTCAGCAACCAACTCACCTTTTAAATTAATCGCTTGATTTTTAGCATTATACAAAGAAACTTTAGCTCCTGCAGTAACATAAACTCCTGCAGCAATTGTGCAACCATCACCTAAAGATATTCCTGTTCCAGAATTAGCTCCTAATAAACATTTTTTACCAATAGAAATTACATTTTTATTTCCACCACTTAGAGTACCCATGATAGAAGCGCCACCACCAACATCGCTATTCTCGTCCACTACAACACCACCACTTACACGTCCTTCCACCATTGCATTTCCTTTAGTTCCTGCATTAAAATTAATGTAACCAGCAGGCATTACAGTAGTTCCCTCGCCTAAATATGCACCTAAACGAACTTGAGAACCAGAGGCAATCCTAACTCCTGTTGGAACATGATAATTTACTAAATACGGGAATTTATCTACATGACTAACCACTAAAGGCTCCGAGCAAAAGTATCTTGCGATTTCGGTAGATAAATCTTCTGGTAAAACAGGTCCTTTATTAGTCCATGCAATATTGTTTAATTTACCAAAAATACCTGTTAAATTGGTTCCATGAGGAAAAATACATCTTTGCGAAATTGCTTGTAATTTAAAATATCCCTCGATGGCATTTTGCACATCTAATTGATGATTAAAAGTAAAATACACCACTAATTCCACATCAAAATAAGGATGTTTGTGCGAGTAATTATCAATAAAATTTTTAATTACTTTAATATTTGGGTGCAAATCAATTTCATCATGAAAAGCAATAAATTTTTGATATACATCATTTAATTGCTCAATAGAAATTTTATATTCTTTATTAGCACCAAATTCAATATTTAAAGTATCTGCAAAAATTGCAGCAGTACCAAAAGCAGTATTCCAGTTTATTTGAGGAAAATACACATCTAAAACCTTATCGTTTTTTGTTCTCATCATACCCAAAGCAAAAGCCTGAGGTTTTTGATAATTTTGTTTTTGTTCGATAGAATTTACGTAGGATTTAAAATCTTCTTTGGTTTGCATAACTCGTAAAATGTATAATTTGTGCGAATATAAAATAATTTAATTTTTTTTCAATTATTTTTTGGCTTTAATTTCCTTTTGTTTAAGCCAATCTGCGTAATTAGTTGATTTATATCCATTGGTGTAAATGTACTCTAAAATATTTGGAAAATCAGTTGCGGGAATAAATTGTTGAATTTTTAAACTTAAATTTTCATTTTCGTCGATTATTGCCACAAAAGGAAATTGATTGTAGCCATCTAAAAATGCAACACCCAATTGGTTAAATCCATTTATATTTTTAAATTCCTGATTTTGAAAATTATAATTTTTTGTATCCAATAAACTAAGGTATGTAGGTATAAAATTTTGCTGGATGTATGGATAAATTTTATCGTTGTACAACACTGCATTGATAAAAGTTTGAGAGCTTTTTGAGCTAGGATGATCAATAATTAAAAACATTTTTTTATTATTTTTTTTCACCTCTGTTAAGCCTTCCTCAAAATTACGCCATTGGATAGGTTGTAAATTATTGGCTTTATTTTGTAAAGCTGTTTGAAAAATATCTTGAAATAAATTAACATCTCTAGTTTGTTTATAAATATTTTCGCCAACAAAAGTGGAAATCCCTAATAATTGCTGAGCAGATAAAGCACCTTTAGCAGGCATATTACTTCTTAAACTATCGAATAAAAATATTGAGGTAGGATACGACATTTCACCACGTAATAAATCTACTGCAAAATCATGTGATGTTCTATTTAATTTACCATTTAAGTTGCGTATTTGCGCCATATTACTATTTATGCTTTGTAATAAACTAGTATATTCTTCACTTTCTTTATTTAATTTTTGTAATTTCAAATTATCCGCATCCACTCTTTTACTTAAGCTATCAACTAAATTTTTACCATAATTAAATTGAGAATTAACATACGTTCTTCCGCCAAAATTTACAGGTTCTTTACTTTCTGCATCAAACTTTATTGGATAAAAAAAGTTGTTTAAATAGTTTGCCAACTCGGGATCTTTAAAAGTTGTTTGATCCATTCGTTTACACCAACCACACCATTCAGTATAAACATCAATATAAAATGGTTTTGGGTTTTTTAAATAAGCTTGATATGCTTCGTTAATACTGTACCATTTTATTTCATTTTGGCCGTTTAAAAACAAAGGAAACATTAATAATAAAAATATTTTTTTACTCATAACAAATTGATTTTTTGAATTATAAGAAATAATTATCGATTTTTAAATATAAAACAGAAAAGCTATAAAATTATTGCCTTTAAAGTTATTAATTAAACTTAGCTTAAACAAAATTTGTTCCATAAAAAACCCAAATAAGGATTACTTATTTGGGCTAAAAAAATCGGGATTTAATTAAACAGCACAATCTTGATACACATTGTACACTTCATTAATTTCTCGAATAGTTTCATCACTTAGCGTAATGTTTATTGCACCAATATTTTGTTTGAGTTGTTGTAAATTTGTTGCTCCAATGATGGTGCTGTGTACAAATTTTTGATGAAAAACAAACGCTAATGCTAACTCTGCAACACAAATCCCTATTTTGTTTGCAATATTTTGATATGCACCTGTTGCTTTTTGTGCTTGTGGATTTAAAAATCGTTTAAAAATTGGAAATTTAATTAATCTTGCCTCCAAAGGTTCTTGATTATTTAAATATTTTCCCGATAATGAACCAAAAGCTAAAGGCGAATATGCCAACAAGCCAATACCTTCAAAATCTGTTATTTCCGATAAGCCATACTCATACAATCTATTGTTTAAACTATAAGCATTTTGAATAGAGATTGGTTTAGGCAAATTGAATTTTTCACAATAATTTAAATATTTCATTACTCCCCAAGGAGATTCGTTGGATAAACCCCAATGTTTAATTTTTCCCTGTTTAATAAATCCGCTTAAAGTTTCAATCGATTCCAAAAACCTCTCTTCATAACCCTCATTTTTACCGTAAGGATAAGTTCGAACTCCAAACTTATTATTTTCGCGCTCGGGCCAATGTAACTGATACAAATCTATATAATTGGTTTGTAAACGATTTAAACTTCCTTCTAAAGCTTCATTTAAATGTTGAGCCGAAAAATTAGGACTGTTACGTATATATTTAACTCCCGTACCAGTTGCTTTTGTAGCTAAAATAAGTTGATTACGAACATTATTTTTTTGCAACCAATTACCAATTATTTTTTCGGTAGAGCCCTGTGTTTCTAATCTGCCCGGAACAGAATACATTTCGGCTGTATCAAAAAAATTCACACCTTGTTGCCATGCATAATCCATTTGTTCAAATGCCTGTTCCTGAGTGTTTTGCTCACCAAATGTCATTGTACCCAAACAAATTTTACTTACCTCAATATCCGATGTTCCTAATTTATTTTTTATCATAATTATTTTTTTTCTAAATTAATACAAACATATTAGTAAAAGATAAATACTAAGTTTAAAAAAGATTAATTTAAATTGTTCATGGATATTTTTAGAGGTCCTAATACCTAAAAAAACTCTTTTTTTTTGGATATTAACACAAAATCTGAGGTTATAAGTTTTTCATTAAGTAACGATATAATAAAATCATTGATTCAATATCAGCCTTACTTACGGTTTCGGTATAAGAATGTACTCCATACTCTGGCGCACCAATAAAACACCAATCCATGGGTACAATAGATTTTTGGATAGCATTTCCATCGCTTCCACCCGCAGATTCCACCTCAACCTGGAAAGGTATTCCGCTTTTTTGAGCTAACTCGATAATTTTTTGGATATATTTTCTTCGAGGAATCCCCGAATCTCTAGCAGAAATAACTACTCCATTATGATGATGTACACCATTGGTAACCCATGTAATATCGCAAATTAAACTCTGACAAATAGAAAATTTATTGTATAAATAATTTGCTAAAACTTCGGCATTTCCACCACCAACTTCTTCATAAGTTGTAAATGCTATTACTCCATTTTTTAAGGTTTCGGCAAGTTGTAAGGCAACAAAAACACCCAAACGGTTATCCATATAATTCCCCTCGACAAAATCTTTAGTTTCCTTAAAATGAGGCTTATACGACAAAGGAGTACCACGTTCAATTGCTCTATCCAACAAATAATGCCACTGATTATCTACCTTTGTTACTTTACATTTAAATTCCCCTAATTTATCTTCTCCAACTAAAATATCAGATTTTTTAATTGCTGGAGAACCAACTTTAATTAAATCAGATCCATAACCAGCAGTAAAACCAACTGTATCTACATGAGCAAAAACAGCTGTTTTAGGTTTACCAAATACCAATAAAATGGCATCTTGTGTATGTTTATTACGAATTATTTTTGGCTGAAACGCCCATTTTGTTGATTTTTAAGAACGTAATCTTGAATAAAATCTAAGATTTTTTCCTCATCACCAGAAACTCCTGAAATCGAATTTAAATCTTTTAATAATTTAAAATCCATTAAGCACCCAAGGATTTAAATAAATCTTTAATTTGATTTTCCCATAATGCTGTAGATGTATCCACATCATCCTCATCCACAAAATCAATTACAACTAAAGAAATATCACCAGTAATTTCATCAATATCTATCCTAAACTCAAAAAAAGTTTCTTCATCCTCCTCCAGCCATTTAAAACGAACATAATAATCTTCTTCCATTTCTAAAACTTTAGCTACTTGCTCGCTATCTTTCCAACAAAAAACCCAATGTTTTTTATTATTTTCCAAACGGATATCATCGCAAAACCATGATGTTAAGCCACTTACAGTAGAAATTGCGTTATACAAAACGCGAATGCTCGATTTAACAGGAAACTCTAATTCAATCTTTATCATACTCTTTTAACAGATTTGGGCACCAATGTACTAAATTCCTAACAACTAAAAAGCATTTTTTTAAAAATATTTGTAAAAACACTTATATTTTTTTCCAATTTATAATAAAGTCCTTAACCACCTCATTAAAAAAATCGGCTTTTTCAATATTAACAACATGTCCACAGTTAGGAATCACTACTAATTTAGAGCTAAAAAAATGTTTTTCTACAACTTTTTGTACAGATGGTAAAAACATATAATCCTCTTGTCCCATAACATACAAAGTAGGTATTTTTATTTCAACCTGACGAAAAATTTTAAGCAAACCATTTACTTGCGTTGTTAATTTAAACCATCTAATAAATTCCTTTTGGTATAATTTTTTAGCCTCATTTATAAACAACAATCGAGAATTTTTATGATTTTTTTTAGGCATAATTACAAATGCAAATAACTTATACAGCAAAATGTATGGCATAATATATTTAAATACATTACCTAATTTCATTAAAATTTGTGATTGAAAATTAAGTTTTAAAATAGCACCTCCCATAATCATGCTTTTTACAATTTGAGGTTCCATTTCTGCAATTTGTCGGATGATAATTGTCCCTAAAGATATACCAACCATATGCGATTGCTTAATTTGTAAGTGATTTAACAAATCTATTACATCTTTAGCTACAAATGGAAAAGTGTATTTTTTATTAAATACCTTAAACAATTTTGGATTAGATTTTCCATGCCCTCTTAAATCTAACAATAAAACATTAAAATCTTTTTGAAAAAATCTAATTTGCTTAAACCAAATAGATGAACTTCCTCCTGCTCCATGAACAAAAGTTACCCATTCGGTTGAGGTAGGATGACTATATATTGTATAAGACAACAAAACTTTAAAATTTTAGGGTAAACTTACTTATAATGCTGATGCAAAAAAAATTAAATCAAAATTTTAGTCTTTTTTTTGGTTAAAATTTATAAACTCAAGTTATAAACTATCCATAGTTACTATAATTTGATGATAAAAGTTATTAAAATTTAGCGATTGTGCAATTGAGATTAGTTATATTTGGGAGGCAAAAAAAACTTATATGCAATTAGCAGAAGAATTACGATTAGACCAAGATAATAAAAAAGAAGTTCATTGGAAAAAATGGGGGCCTTATTTATCTGAAAGACAATGGGGTACAGTTAGAGAGGATTATAGTGAAGATGGTAGTGCATGGACTTATTTTCCACACGACCATGCCCGATCCAGAACTTATCGATGGGGAGAAGATGGAATTGCAGGTATATCGGATCATAAACAGCATTTATGTTTTGCACTTGCATTGTGGAATGGAAAAGATACTATATTAAAGGAAAGATTATACGGTTTAACAGGTCCGCTTGGAAATCATGGAGAAGATGTTAAAGAATTGTATTATTATTTAGATAATACACCTACACATAGCTACATGAAATATTTATATAAGTATCCTCATGAAAGATTTCCTTACAGCGAATTAAAAAACGAAAGTTTACGTAGAGGAAAAAATGATAGAGAATTTGAATTGTTGGATACTGGGATTTTTGATGAAGGTAATTATTTTGATGTTTATGTAGAATATGCCAAAGATGATGCTTTTGATATTTTAGTAAAAATACATGTAATTAACCGTGGTGAAAATGCTGCCGAATTAAAAATTGCACCCACCTTATGGTTTAGAAACAAATGGAGCTTCGGCTTAACTAAAAATAAACCAAGTATAGAAAAAATTATTACACCTAGCGATTTTAGTGGCGTAAAAACACAGCACGAAAAATTAGGTACTTATTATTTGTATTTTGAAAATCCAGAATTGTTTTTGTTTACCGAAAACGAAACCAATGCCGAGCGTGTTTTTAATTTACCTAACGCAACGCCTTATGTTAAAGATGCTATAAACGATGCCATTGTAAATCAAAATTTTAGCATTTTTAAAAACCACAATAAAGGAACTAAATTTTCGCCTTATTACTCTAAAACTATCGATGGTGGCGATAGCTACACGATTAAGTTAAAATTAACCAATAAAGCTACTTATACCAACCCTTTTGATAATAGCTTTGATGAGCTTTTTGATTTAAGGATTCAAGAAGCTGATGATTTTTACAAACAGTTTATCCCTAAAGAAAACACTCAGGATTTAATCAATATTCAAAGGCAAGCTTTTGCAGGTTTGTTGTGGACTAAACAATACTATTATTTTGATATAGACCAATGGTTAAATGGTGATCCCGGACAACCTGAACCTCCAGAAATTAGAAGAAAAGGGCGAAATAAAGAATGGAAACATTTACGTAACGAAGATATTTTATCCATGCCAGATAAATGGGAATATCCTTGGTATGCTGCATGGGATACAGCTTTCCACTGTGTTCCTTTAGCAATGATAGACCCAAAATTTGCTAAATCACAGTTAATTATTTTAACTCGTGAGTGGTATATGTCTTCCAGTGGACAAATTCCTGCTTATGAATGGGCATTTAGTGATGTAAATCCTCCCGTACATGCATGGGCTGCATTAAAGATTTTTGAAACCGAAAAAAAGCATTACGCCAAAGCGGATTTAACTTTCATGAAAAAGATTTTTAATAAGCTATTATTAAATTTCACATGGTGGGTAAACCGAAAAGATGCTAAAGGCAGAAACGTTTTTGAAGGCGGGTTTTTAGGTTTGGATAATATTGGGGTTTTTGATAGAAGTAATCAATTACCTAGTGGAGGTTGTTTGGAACAAGCCGATGGTACCAGCTGGATGGCTATGTACTCCTTAAACATGATGAAAATAGCCATGAAAATTTGTGCCTACGATCGTGCTTATGAGGATGTTGCTACTAAATTTTATTTTCACTTTGTTTATATTTCTAAATCTTTTAATAAAACTGGAAACGAATGGATTGGAGCTTGGGATGATGAATCTGGCTTTTTTTACGATGTATTAAGTTTACCTGGGAAAAAATTTATGCGTTTAAAGGTACATTCTTTAGTGGGTTTATCTCCTTTGTATGCAGTAACCAGAATTGGAAAAGAAACTTTACCTTATATCTCCAACTTTATAAAACATTTAGAATGGTTTAGAAACGACCGTATTGAGAAAAACAAGTATTTAGCAGTTGAAAAATATGATAAAGGAGAGGATATTTTATTTTCGTTTATTCCTAAAGAAAGAGCAATTAGATTAATTCAAGCTTTATTAGATGAAAATGAATTTTTATCTCCTGGTGGTATTCGTTCATTATCTAAACGACATGTAAATCATTACTCAATCAATATCGAAGGAGTGGATTATGGTTTAGATTATACACCTGGCGAATCTAATACAGAATTATTTGGAGGTAACTCCAATTGGCGTGGTCCAGTTTGGTTTCCTACCAACTATTTACTAATCGAGTCTTTACGCGAATACTATAAATATTATGGAGAAGAGTTACATTTGGAATACCCTACAGGCTCAGGCAATTTAATGAATTTAAAAGACATTGCTAACGAACTTTCCAATAAACTCATCAATATTTTTACAATTGATGAAAATGGCGACCGACCAGTAAATGAAAAACATCCGTTCTATCGCCGTCCAGAAAATCGTGACTTGGTATTATTTTATGAGTATTTCCATGGAGATAATGCGCGAGGAATTGGCGCTTCGCATCAAACCGGTTGGACAGGTATAGTGGCTAAATTAATTAGCAAATACAACGAAAAAGAGGAAGATAGAATTAAAAAAACTATCGAAACGTATTAAAATATAGTGTTGTGAGGTATTTATTTTTATTAGTAGTAAGTATTTTTTCTTTAAGCTCGTTTTCACAAGAAAACCCACGAATGGTGGATACAGAATGGTTTTATTTATCTGCATCCTCTGTTTATGCTATCGAAAACCAAGATGTTGGTTTTGCGGGTAGATTTTCGTTCCCAATGCAACGTGGTTTTAATTTGTGCGGACAAATTACTTATTTTTCGCCTCAAATTAATACTAAATATGAGGAGGTTAGATATTTATGGTTTGTAGAATTGGTTCCTTATCGTACTTATCACTTTAGTTTTAATTTAACTGCTGGCTTGGATCAAGGTTTTGTAAAACGCACAAGTGGATTTGATTTTTTAGAGCCCTCTAATCGTTATATTCGTGATAATAGCGCTATGTTTGGCTTTGGTGTAGAATATCAGTGGCATTATTTATCCTTAATTGCGGATCATAAATATTATCCCGAAATATACAGTAATCATTCCTCAATTGGAATTAAAGTTATGTTTTTCGAAAATCACGAAATTCGTAAAAAATATCAAGCGTATAAAATGCGTAAAAAACGCCAATCCTCTAGAGGAAAAGGATCTAACGAATAAATTATCATGAGAGGTAAAAAAAAGGCTCTGCCTATTTTAAAGGAAGTAACCATATTAGATGCTGGCAGCAAAGGAAAATCTATTGCCAGAGTGGACGACAGAGTGGTTTTTGTAACAGGTGTTGTACCTGGTGATGTGTGCGATTTACAAGTTATAAAAAAGAAACAAAGATATTACGAGGCTAAACCAATTCATTTTCACAAATTATCCAATCAGCGTGCAACTCCATTTTGTGAGCATTTTGGCGTTTGTGGTGGTTGTAAATGGCAGGATATGTTGTACGATAAACAATTATTTTACAAGCAAAAAGAGGTTAACGATAATTTTAAACACTTGGGTAAATTTGAGTTTACCGAAATCGAACCCATTTTAGGTGCACCCAAAACACAATTTTATCGCAATAAATTAGAGTTTACTTTTTCTAATAAAAAATGGTTAACAACTAATCCAAAAGATGTTGCTAGCCAAGATGAAAACATGAATGGATTAGGTTTTCATGTACCCGGTAAATTTGATAAAGTGGTGGATATAGATGCTTGTTATTTACAAACCGAAAGCTCTAACGAAATTCGTGATTTTATCAAACAATTTACTTTACAAAACAATTTTACATATTTCGATATCCGCAATCAGGTTGGTTTAATGCGTAATTTAATTATTCGCACTTCTTCCACAGGGGAATTAATGGTAATTGTTATTTTTCACGAAAATATTCAGGATAAAATTCAGGCTTTATTGTCTGCTGTTCAACAAAAATTTCCTATAATTACTTCTCTATTGTATATCATCAATCCTAAAAAAAACGATACTATTAACGATTTAGAAGTAATTACTTTTAGTGGTAAGGATTATATTTTGGAGGAAATGGAAGGGATTCAATTTAAAATCGGACCAAAATCGTTTTACCAAACCAACTCCGAGCAAGCATACAATTTATATAAACTTACACGCGAATTTGCCAATTTACAAGGCAACGAATTAGTGTATGATTTATACACTGGCACAGGAACCATTGCTAATTTTGTTGCCAAACATTGCAAACAGGTAGTTGGTATCGAGTATGTTCCAGAAGCCATTGAAGATGCAATAGTAAATTCTCAAATGAACAACATTAGCAATACCGTTTTTTATGCGGGGGATATGAAAGATATTTTGAATAAAGAACTGATTGCAAAACATGGTAAACCAGATGTAATTATTACCGATCCTCCTCGTGCAGGAATGCATCCAGATGTTATTGAAGTAATTTTACAAGCTGCACCGCAAAAAATTGTGTACGTAAGTTGTAATCCTGCTACACAAGCACGCGATTTAGATGCTATGAAAAATCATTACGATATTGTTAGAATTAAACCAGTAGACATGTTCCCACAAACTCACCATGTTGAAAATGTGGTTTTGTTGGTTAAAAAATCTGTGTAAATTCTTATTGCATTTTTATATATAAGTTCTATAAACCTGTGTTCGATTAAAATTGCGAATTTTACTTTGATTTTTGTTTTAGAATGTAATTTTTTAGTTCAGAACTAACTTTAGGAAGTAAAAAATATAAACCGATTACATTTGGAAATGCCATTCCTAAAATCATTAAATCCGAAAAATCAATAACAGCACCCATTTCTGAAGAAGCTCCTAAAACTACAAAAACTAAAAAGATAATTTTGTAACTGTACTCAGCCCATTTACTGTCTCCAAATAAATACTCCCATGCTTTTTGGCCGTAGTAAGACCAAGAAATCATCGTAGAAAATGCAAACAAAATTATTGCTATTAACAAGATATAATTTGCATGAACATACACACTCTCGAAAGCCATAGAGGTTAATTTCGAACCCGTTTCACCCATTGGCCCACCATTTTCTAATCCAGTAAAAATAAGTACCAAAGCAGTTAAAGTACACACTACAATTGTATCTATAAAAGGCTCTAACAAAGCCACTAAGCCCTCCTTAACTGGCTCATTCGTTTTTACAGCAGCATGCGCAATAGAGGCCGAACCTACACCAGCTTCATTGGAAAAAGCAGCGCGTTGAAAACCCTGAATCATCACTCCAATAATTCCGCCCTTTAAAGCATCTGGAGAAAAAGCGCCATAAAATATTTTCGAAAATGCCACACCAATGTTTCCAATATTCATCCCAATAACAATTAAGGCAGATAACACATATAAACCACACATAAAAGGCACAATTTTATCCGTTACCTTTGCAATTTTTTTAATCCCACCTACAATAACCACAGCAACCAATAAAGCTAGAATTAATCCAAAAACAAAACCTCCACCCTGAAACTGAGGAAAAACATAACTTAATTGCGCATAAGCTTGATTAGCCTGAAACATATTTCCTCCACCAAACGACCCCCCAATACATAAAATTGCAAAAATGATAGCCAAAATTTTACCTAATTTTCCCCAACCCATTTCCGCTAATCCATATTTTAAATAATACATTGGTCCGCCTGAAACCACTCCATTTTTAATTACACGATATTTAACCCCTAATGTACACTCAACAAATTTGCTCGACATACCTAAAAACCCAGCAACTATCATCCAAAAAACTGCACCAGCTCCACCAGCAGTAACAGCCACAGCAACACCTGCAATATTACCTAAACCAACTGTAGCAGATAATGCAGTAGTTAAAGCTTGAAAATGCGATACCTCCCCTTTTTCGTTGTTTTTATCCCCCTTACCGCGCAATAAATCCACACTATACTTTAAACCACGAATATTGATAAATTTGGTTCGAATTGTAAAAAACACTGCGCCAATTACTAGCCAAACCACTAAAAAAGGGATTTTTTGCTTTTTAATATCTCCATTAGGATACAAAACAGGTTTTCCTTCCAAATCATAAATAACAGGATCATACACTCCTATAAACTCAAAAGGATCCCAAAAAAAAACTTTTTCGATACTTTCAACCAAAGGAGCAATAGTAGAATTTATTTTTTCGCTCATGGAAATGGCTGGAATTACTGATTCTACCACTAAACTATCTCCTGAAGGCGAAAAGATTTTTACACAATAAGGTAAACCTTCTGGAACACAATTAAATGTTGTATCACTTAAAGAAACATTTTTAAAATTCCATTTGAAATTTAAAGAATCTAACTTACAATTATTTGTACAAAAAACAACCGATGCATCTTTAATTTTATCGTTAACATTTTCCTCGATTAATTTAACCGAGAAGGTTTTATTTTGCGATTGAAGAATCTTTGGTTCTGAATTTTGAGCTTGTAAAAAAGAAATAAAAAAACAATAAGAAAAAACTAGATAAAAATATTTTACTTTAAATAATGATATTTCGTAATTGAACTTAAAAGCCCCACTCTGGCTTCGCCACCTCGCTCGAGGACAAGGACTTAGCAGTTTACTAGCGCACAGTTTTTTTATATTGCTAACGCAATTTTTTATAAATAGCAAAGCTATTTTTAAAGGATTTGTTCGTAACTCCTTGCCCTCTGGCGACGTGGCGAAGCCGCAGTGGGGAAACATAAAAATTACCTTTTTGATAATAAAAAAAATATTGGTAAGATTACGGAAAAACATTTTTAAATACTATTTACTTAAAGAAGCCAATTGAAAATCTATAATTTGAATACCCTCACTAAAAGATACAGGATCATAACCCAACTCCTTTACCGCTTTATCAATAATAAAACCAGTTACAGGCGGACGTTTGGCACGTTGATTTAAAGTAGATGAACTTACTTTTTTTACATTATCCATCGATAAATCATAAAATTCTGCAACTTGCTGTACCATTTCATACACACTTAAAAAATCTTTTCCCGAAATATTATAAATCCCCTCTTTTTCCATCAACAAAATTTTAATACAACCATCAGCTAAATCTTCTGCCAAAGTAGGTGTTCGGAATTGATCATCCACCACAGAAATTTCTTTACCAGATTCCAATGCATTTTTCGCCCATAATACTATATTACTTCTGCTGGGATCATTGATCACTCCGTAAACCAAAACGGTACGCGCAATTGCCCATTGCAACCCCGAATTTTGAACAATTTTTTCGGCAGCCAATTTGGACTCGCCATAATAACTTAAAGGATTTGCCTCAGCATTTTCAAGATACGGACCATTTTTACCATCAAAAATAAAATCGGTTGAAACATGAATTAACTTAGATTTGTATTTTTTGCATTCGTTTACAATATAAGAAACTGCATGAACATTAGCATTCCAACACAATTCTTTTTGTTCCTCACATTGGTCCACATTCGTCATAGCAGCCCCATGAATTACAGCATCCGGTTGATATTTTTGAAAGATAGTATTCAGTTCGTCAATATTAGTAATATCTAATTTTTCATAAATATAACCTTCAGTAATCTTTGCTCTATTATCGCCACGAGCAGTAGCAATAATTTGGTATTGATTGGAAAAAGGCAATAACATTTCCACTAATTTTTGTCCCAATAAACCATTTGCACCAGTTATTAATACCTTTTTCATTGTATAAATTTTAAAATTTTGACATGAAGATAATTAATTTTTCATGAAAAAAGCCCAAAAAAATGGGCTTTTTCAACAATTATCTAAAACGTTTTCTTAACTCTTCTGCAGCTTTCTTTTTAGCCTCTTCCTCTTGTTTTTTCTTTTCCGCTTCAGCCTTTTTCTTTAATTCATCTGCTTGTTTTTGCGCCTCCATTTTTTGTTTTTCTAGCTCTGCTTCAGCAGCTTGTTTTTTCTCATCAACAACTTGTTTAACCTCTTGTTTTTTCTCCTCAACTTTTTGTTTAACCTCAGTTTTCACTTCGTTAATTTTTTCATTGGCTTTATTTTTCAATTGATCTTTTAAATCCACACCAGCATTACCAACCCTAGGTTTTACAGTAACTTTAGGTTTTAAAGTATTTCCAGAAGCTACTACATCAAACAATAAAAATTCGCCAACAGAAGCAGGTACACCTAAACGAGATGCTTCTTTTTCTATATTACCAATAAATGCGTTAGCGGCACCACCCAACTCAGTTCTAGGAACTTTAAATTCCATTACATATTCCATTGTATTATCAAAAGCATTCCAACCTGATAAAACTGCTGATGACGTTCCCATTTTTAAGTTAGTTGGCGAAACATTAATTTTACCATCGGCAATTTTAAACAACAATTTTAAATCAGCTAATTGTAAATCGTTTAATTTAGTGTAATTAATTTTAGAGCTAATATCCTTTAACAAGCCCGAATTTTGAATTTGTAAAGATTTAGTTAACAACTCCCCTCCTCCATTAATAGTATTCATAATCGGTGTCATACTATCCGAAAGTAGTGCGTTAAACTTTAAAGTTAAATTCATTTTACCTTGTGCATTTTCGGCAATAGGCGCTAAAGTTTTTATGGTATTAAAAGTTTTAAACGCAAAAGGAATATCCAAATTTTGAATACCAAAATCCATATCCACAAAAGGCTTTTTAATATCCGCTGTACTGTATTTTCCTTTAATAGCCATTGTACTCTCTAACATATTAAAGGAATTATCTTGAAACAAGATTTCGCCATTTTTCACCAATAATTTACCTTTGAAATTTGTGATTGGCATATTATCGTAATCAATTTTTTTGAAGTTAGTTGTTAGTTCAAAATCTATATTTTTTGGCACTTCCACTACACCTGATTCCGAAGTTTCCTCAGTTGTTTCCTCAGTTGTTGCTTCCTCGTCGCTCATCCATTCGTTTACATCAAAATAATTAGATTGGATTGCGAAATTTCCTTTAATAACCTCATCTTTAAAAACATAACCAAAAATATTATCGATATAACCTTGTGCAGCCAAATCGCTTTTACCAATTTTAGATTCGAACTGATCCAGTTTAAAAAACTTAGGAGTAGCCGTAAAGTTTGCATTTTTAATTAACATATCAGGCATTCCTGTAGTTTTGTATAATAAATCCATAATAGAAACAGTTCCTACAAATTTCATATTATCGTATTGTTCATTTTCCACCTGCGACATTTTTCCATCCAATTCGATGTCTGCATTAATTAAACCTTTTAAATGATCACCATCTTCTAACGGAATTGCTTTTGCTAAACTTCCTAAATCCAATTTAGCCTTTATAGCACCTTTAAAATTAGGATCTGTTTCTGGTTGAGAAAGGAAAAAAGAAATATCAATAGGATTTTTACCTATTTCCAAATGTAAAGATTTTAAATCCACTAAAGTACTGTTTACCAAGCCATCAGAGTTTTTTACATTTAAATCCATTTGGATATTTTTAACTTTTTCGGGTAAATCGGGGTATTGAACAAATGCATTTTTAACTTGTAAATCTATGTTAAATTTAGGTAATAATACATCATTCATTACACCTTTAAACCACATGGATAAGTTAAATTTCCCATCGGTTTTTAAATCGCTAAAATCCGCTGTATAAGCACCCGGAACTAAAGATAAAACATCACTAAATTTATTGTCTTTTGCTTCTACGGCAATATCCATCTCCATATCTGCACTATCCGGAACTAAAACCCAACCATTTACACCCATTTTAAGTTCGTTTACTACAAACTCGTTTTCTTTAAAAGTATACAAACTCTTCAACATATCTAAGGCTAAATCGGCTTTTGCATTGATTTTTAATTTATTAGCCAATAAAATTCCCTCTGAAGTAAAAGATAAAGCATCAATAGATGTTTCAGTTAAAATATCCATTAAATCGCCCTCCATTTTAAAGCTACCTTCATGATTTAAGTTTTCGATTTGCATATTCATATTAGATTCCAAATCGTTGTAACGGATATTGATATTTTTAAAATAATATTTTTTCAAATTGAACTTAAAATCTCCTGGTTCTTCCTCTTCAACCACTTCCTCCTCTTCACTTGGCGGCACAATATCCCAATTGGCTTTACCATTTTGTAAAACAAGAGCATTCATTTCCAAATCCTCTACACCAAAAGAATTGATAGTGTAATTTCCATTTATTACATCCATTAAATTTAAACGGAAATTTAACTCTCCCATTTTTAATAAAGTATCATTTTGGAAAGTATCAACTCCTATAACTGTTAATTCATTAATAGAAAATTTAAATTGAGGAAAAGATGAAATTAATGCTATATCAAAACCACCAAAATCAACAACTGCATTTACTTCTTCGTTAATTGTTTGTTTAACTTTATCGATTAAAATTCCTTTAAAATAGGAACGTAAAGCAAAAGCTGTTATAAAAAATAACAACAAAATAACACCTAAAATTTTTCCGATTTTTTTTAACATAGAAGAATGATTTAAAATTGAGATTAAGCTATAAAATTAGTTTTTTTTATTCAAAAATCACAAAGATAGTAAAGGAAAATAGTATAATTTATGAACAATTTTACTTGTTATTTCCCAATTTAAGCTCACGAATTTCTTTCATGAATTTAGACGCATAAACAAATGCAATAATTTCTGGATTATCTGTAGTAAAAATTTCATTTCGATTACCGCTCCACCACTTTTTACCATCATGAATTAAATGAATATAATCCGAAATTTCTACTACCGAATTCATATCATGTGAAATTACAACTGTTGTCATTTGATACTCCTCTGTAATATCCTTGATTAAATTATCAATTACTATTGAAGTTTGCGGATCTAAACCCGAGTTGGGTTCATCGCAAAACAAATACTTAGGATTTAAGGCAATAGCTCGAGCAATAGCAACACGTTTTTGCATACCTCCACTTATTTCTGCAGGAGATAAATCAAAAGCTTCTTCTTTTATATTTACGCGTTTTAAACATGCTCTTGCTCTTTCTTCTCGTTCATTTTTATCCATTTCACTAAACATTTCTAAAGGAAACATTACATTTCCTAAAACCGTTCTGAAATCGAACAATGCCGAAGCCTGAAACAACATCCCAACTTCTTTCCTAATCTCTTTTCTTCCATTGTAGTCTACAGAGCACAAATCTCTTTTGTCAAATAAAATTTCACCGCTATCTACTTCATGTAAACCCACTAAACACTTTAACAACACCGATTTTCCTGCACCACTTTTACCAATAATCATATTTACTTTTCCTCGATGTAATTGTACGGAAACATCACTTAAAACTTCTTTTTCGCCAAAAGATTTATATACATTTTTTACTTCTATCATGACCCTGGATTTAATAAGATTTGAGTTAATATTAAATCCAACAACAAAATTACTACGCAGCTATACACCACTGCACGTGTACTAGATTTACCCACCTCTAAAGCACCACCTCGTGTATAATAACCTTGATATGCAGAAATACTGGTTATAGCAAATGCAAAAAACACCGTTTTTGTAAGTGCGTAAGTTATATAATAAGGTACAAATTCGTACTGAATACCATAAACATAACCTTCTAAAGTAACAACATCGGTTAAAACTGCTACCATATACCCTCCAAAAACACCTAAAAATATCGAAAAAATACACAAAAAAGGAAAAATCAACATACTGGCTATAATTTTGGGCAATATGAGATAGTTTTTAGGATTTACACCCATAATTTCCAAAGCATCAATTTGTTCGGTAACTTTCATCGTCCCCAACTGTCCAGCTATACTACTTCCTACTTTTCCTGCTAAAATTAAACTGATTATGGTTGGTGAAAATTCTAAAATCATAGTATCACGTGTTGCTACACCTTCAACATACATTGGCAGCAATGGGTTAACAAAATTATAAGCAGCTTGAATAAGCATTACAGCTCCCATAAAACAAGATAAAATTGCCACAATTGGTAAAGAACCAATACCAATTAAATCTATTTCTTCCACTACTTTTTTGGCAAATATTTTAAACTTATCGGGCTTAGAAAAAGCACTCAACATTAATAAAAAATACCTACCTAAATGTTCTAAAAAACCCATAAATCAAAGTTAGTAATTCCCTAAATGTTTAATTACTCAAATGTAAAAAATCATCCACCAAACAATGTTAATAGGAATTAGTATGCTTTAGCAAATAAAACTCTTTGTTTAGATACTTTACCTGTTAATATACATTTCCCTTCCTGCAAAGGATTACCAATAGGAATACAACGTATGGTAGCGCCAATTTTTTCCTTTATCAATTTTTCGGTTTCTGTGCTTCCATCCCAATGTGCATAAACCAAACCTCCTTTTTCGTTAATTGTTTTTTCAAAATCTTCCCAAGAATCCACTGTGTGCGTATTTTCTTGTAAGCGATTTTTGGCTTTTTGTAATAAGTTAGATTGGATTTCGATTAATAAATTTTGAATATAAGCTAAAGCTTCATTAGCGTTTACAACTGCTTTAGTTTTTTCATCTCTACGCGCAATTTCTAAAGTGTTGTTTTCTAAATCTTTACTACCTACAGCTACTCTAACCGGAACACCTTTAAACTCATACTCAGCAAATTTCCAACCTGGGCGTTGTGTATCTCTATCGTCAATTTTCACCCTTACACCTTGTTTTTTAAGCTCAGTAACAATCGGATTAATTTTATCTAAAATAGCATTTAATTGTTCTTCGTTGTTAAAAATTGGAACAATAACCACTTGAATTGGAGCCAATTTTGGAGGTAAAACTAAACCTTCATCATCGGAGTGCGTCATGATTAAACCACCCATTAATCGAGTAGAAACTCCCCAAGAGGTTGCCCAAACATGTTTTAACTGGCCATCTTTATCACTAAATTTAACATCAAATGCTTTGGCAAAATTCTGACCTAAAAAATGAGATGTACCTGCTTGTAAAGCTTTTCCATCTTGCATTAAGGCTTCAATACAAAAAGTTTCTTCAGCACCTGCAAATCTTTCGTTGGCTGTTTTAACACCTTTTATTACAGGCATTGCCATATAATTTTCGGTAAAATCCGCATATACTTCTAACATTTTTTTGGCTTCATCAATAGCCTCTTCCTGTGTAGCATGAGCAGTATGTCCTTCTTGCCATAAAAACTCCGAAGTACGTAAAAACAAACGCGTACGCATTTCCCATCGCATAACATTTGCCCATTGATTAACCAAAATTGGTAAATCGCGATAGGATTGTATCCAACCTTTATAAGTGTTCCAAATAATGGTTTCGGAAGTTGGTCGGATGATTAATTCTTCCTCTAATTTAGCTTCAGGATCCACCACAACACCTTTTCCATCTTCATCATTTTTTAATCTGTAGTGCGTAACTACAGCGCATTCTTTAGCAAATCCTTCAACATGTGCGGCTTCTTTGCTTAAATATGATTTTGGAATCAACAATGGAAAATACGCATTAACATGTCCGGTTTCCTTAAATTTTTCATCTAAAACAGCTTGCATTTTTTCCCAAATAGAATACCCATAAGGTTTAATTATCATACATCCTCTAACATCGGAGTTTTGTGCTAAATCGGCTTTTATTGCCAATTCGTTGTACCAAGCCGAAAAATCTTCGTTTCTTTTAGGGAAATTCTTTGCCATTATAGTTTTATATTTAATTTTGGAAAGTTACGAAGTTAATAAAATTCGTTTGTAGTTTTAAATAACCTTTACATAGTTGTTCATGAAATTTTTAAACATATTATTTTTAGTTGTTTACAGCGGTTTTGTTTTGGCTCAAATTGAGGAACAAAAACCTGTAACCAATTTTATGGATTTAGATGCCTCTGGAAAAATATCTTTAGTAGTTAAAACGTTCGATCAAAACATCCAATGCGAAAATTTAGCTGTTTCTAAGGGTGAATTTCAATTGTGTACTAAAGAAATTTTACCAGTTTATCATTTTTACATCAGTAGAGATTGTACTGCTGGTAATTGGTTTCATGATATCACTAGGTTGTATGATTTTTTTCCTTCGAACAAAATTACCAAAGAAAATCGCTTAATGGATTGGATTGAAACTAACTTAACTAAATCCGAAAAATATATTGAGATTTTTAAATCCGAAAGAATTTTAGGTTCTGGTGTAGAATACAAACATTCGGAAGGAAGAAAACACAATATTAAATTTATTTTAGCCAACGATTCGTTACCGATTTATGAGGATGAAAATAAATATCAATTGAATTACGATTGGGATGAAATTATTAAAGGAAAATATGCTGCTTATTTCACTACTGGCAGAAAATACAAAGTGCACAACTATGAAATCAAACGAAATATTTTTAGAAATAAAAAAATCATGACTAAAGGCGAAGAATATTTAATGGATATTTTAGCAACGGGAAAAATTGAACAATTTTATATAAATGGTGCTAAACAAAAAATTGTTGAATATAAAGATGTTATTCAGTTGAATAAAAAGGAAAAATGGGACAACTTCGAGGTAAAATCTAAAAGAAAAGCTACTGTAACAGAGTATCATCCAAACAAAAAACTAAAGGCTAAAGGGGAATATTTGGACGGGGTTAAAAATGGAAAATGGGATTATTTTTATGATACTGGAAAAATAAAAGAAAAAATTAGCTATCACAACGGAACGCCTGTGGGGGAATACAAAGTTTTTTCGGAAAAAGGAACAGTTATCGAAAAAGGAAAATACGAAGAGGGTGTTAGGATAAATAAATAATTTTTTGCTTTAAATAAATATAGTATGTTTGATAAGGATTTATTAGAATATTTAAAAGCAAAAGCAAATGAATATGAAGAAAGAAATTTTATCGAAAACGACCCTATTGTAATTCCGCATCAATTTAATTTAAAGGAAGATATTGAAATTGCTGGCTTTTTAACAGCTATGATTGCTTGGGGTAACCGTAAAAGCATTATTAAAAGCGCCCAAAATATGATGCAAATTATGGGCGATTCACCTTATGAATTTGTGATAAATTTTAGTAGGGAAAACATTACAATTTTACCCAATTCGCTGCATCGCACTTTTTTAAAAGATGATTTTATTTGTGTGGTAGAATGTTTGCAAAATTCCTATCTAAACCTTGGCGGTTTAGAAAAGTTAATGAGCAACTGTATTGTTAATAATGGAATGGAAAAAGGTTTAAGCGACTTTAAAAAATTGTTTTTTGCCAATCATCCTTCCAAAAGGAGTTTTAAACATCTACCCGACCCTTTAAGCGGAAGCGCTGCAAAAAGAATGGTGATGTTTTTAAGATGGATGTGCCGACAATCTAATAAAAATGTGGATTTAGGAATTTGGAAAAGTATTTCCCCTAAATTATTGCACATTCCTTTAGATGTTCACACCGGAAATATCGCTCGTAAATTACAAATCATTTCCCGCAAACAAAACGATTGGAAAACTGTGGAAGAATTGCAAAAAATCGCCATACAAGTTTTCCCAAACGATCCCTCAAAACTAGATTTTGCCCTTTTTGGAATTGGGGTGTATAAGGTTTTGGATTGATGTTTTTTTATTCCTCTTTTGGATAAACTAGCCAAAAGACTATCAAAAAATATCCTTCACTTAAAAATAATCTAGCTAAACTTATTGAAAAACATGAAGATAACCCAAAACTTGGAGAAGATATTAGAAACAATTTTTGTAAAATTTGGTTATCTATTGCTTCCAAAGGAAAATCTAGTGGTGCAAGGGTTATTACTTACTTAAAAATTAATAACGCAACTGTTTACCTTTCATCCATTTACGATAAATCTGAAAAAATACCATTACAAACAAAAAACTTGAACTAATTTTTAAATCAATTGACTTATAAGTTACAATTTTTATCTATCATTTTTTAATTTTTATAACAGAAATGATGTATCTGCCCCTCATAGTTTAAAACCCTACTTAAAAACCACAAAAAAACGCTCAAAA
>JACCEB011741047.1_pt1 | contig 25426 bp, 20 predicted proteins | sample 7454761 | NCBI WGS metagenome assembly JACCEB01 (sample SAMN15323454, study PRJNA562643) | freshwater metagenome | isolation source: river surface water | place: USA:Blue River Watershed | collected 2017-08-18
ACTGAAGGTGACCAGTTCCGGCAGGCCCGCATGCAGCAGCACGCTGCCGGCCATGCGCGAGACAAAGCTCCTGCCCGACAGCGTCAGCATCGGCAGGCCGGCGCACAGCGCATCCTGCGCGGTCGAGCCGGCGTTGTACGGATGATTGTCGAGGAACAGGTCGGCGAGCTGCAGCCGCGACACGAAGTCGGCATAGCCGGTGCGCTGCGCGAAGATCAGCCGCTCGCTGCTGACGCCGGCGCGCTCGGCTTCACGGCGCAGGTTGTCGCTGGCGGCCGGGTTGTCGTCGAGCAGCCAAAGTACCGCCTCCGGTACACGGCGCAGGATCGCCATCCACGCGGCGAACATCTCCGGGTTCAGCTTGTACGCATTGTTGAAGGACGCGAAGACGACGCGGTCTTCCGGCAGGCCGTGCGCGGCGCGCGTGGCCGGCGCGCCCTGCTCGCGCTGGCTGTCGCGCGGCAGGAAGGCGGTGTCCATGTGCAGCAGCTGCTCGGTGAAGTAAGGCTGCATGTCCGCGGTCAGCGCGAAGCGGTCGCCGATGACATAGTCGATCCACGGCATCGCGCTGCTGCCGATGAAGCCCAGCCAGCCCACCTGCACCGGCGCCGGGCGCAGCGCGAGGATGCCGGGACGGGTGCCGGAGGACAGGCCCTGCAGGTCGACCAGCACGTCGATCTCGCAGTCAGCGATCAGCTGCGCGGCCTGCGCGTCGCTGAGGCCGCCGACCGCATGCCGGTGCTCGAAGGCCTGCCGCAGACGCGCCTGGTAGGGCGTGCCGTCGTCGCGGCTGAAATCGAATGCATAGGTTTCGAAACCGGACCGGTCATGCTGCGCCAGGACGTCGGCCAGCAGCAGGCCGACCGCATGCACGCACAAGTCGCCGGACAGGTAACCGATGCGCAGGCGCGCATGGTCATAGCGACGGCCGGCCGCCAGCGCACCCTGCGTGACGTTCAGCTTGCGCCGCACGAAGGCGTCGGAAGCCAGCAGCTGTAGCGACGGGTCGTCGGTATGCGCGAGCATCGCCAGCGGCGAGGTGGCCGCCAGCATCTCGGCCACGGAGAGGCCCGGCAGCGGCTGGAACACCGGCCACTTGCATTGCTTCTGGCGCAGGTGCACCCAGTGCTGGATCACGTCCGGCTGCTGCGGCGCCAGCGCGAGGCTGCGGCGCAGCGCCGCTTCGGCGGCCGGATAGTCGCGATGGGTCTCGCGCACGCGGCCAATATGGTTCAGCGCCTGCACCTGCAGCGCGCGGCGCGCGGCATCCCCCTGCGCATCGGCATCGACGACGTCGGTCCACGCGGCCAGCGCGTCGGACACCTGCCCCTTCAGTTCGAGCAGGCTGCCGAGGTTGATACGCGGTTCGAGGAAGTCCGCCTTGCGCGCAATTGCGTCGCGGTAGGCGTCGATCGCCTCGTCGAGGCGGCCGCACTGCGTCAGCAGCACACCAAGATTGAAACCGGCCGCATGCGCGAGGCCATGCGCATCGGCGGCGATGAAGCGGCGGTAGAGTTCGGCGGCCTCGGCGCCCTGCCCCTGCACCTGCAGCGCCTCGGCCGCCGCGAGCAGCTGGCTGAAAGCGGCCAGCGGTGACGCCGGCTGGATGCGCGAGCGCGCGGACGGGAGCCGGAGCAGGTTATTTCGCCGTGATGACATGCTTGCCTCGATGGGTGGTCGTTGCCGGCAGCACCGCCTGCCGGCTCGATGACAGAATCGACATCTGGCAGGGATTTCTTTATAGACAAATTTTTGCCGCCCAAGCGGCAAGCGCTGGCCGCCGGGCGGCAGGCCTTGTCCGTCGGGGCAAAAAAAACGCCCGGCCGGAGCCGGGCGTTTGAAGGTCACTGCGAGGATCAGCGCAGCAGAGCGAGGACGCCCTGCGGCGCCTGGTTCGCCTGCGCCAGCATCGCCGTCGCTGCCTGCTGGATGATCTGCGTGCGCGCCAGTTCTGCGGTCTCGGTCGCGTAGTCAGTATCCTTGATGCGGCTGCGGGATGCTTCCGTGTTGGTGACGATGTTCGACAGGTTGTCGACAGTGTGGGTCAGGCGGTTCTGCACCGCGCCCAGCATCGAGCGCTGCGAGTTGACGTAGCTGAGCGCCTTGTCGATCACGTTCAGCGCGTCGCTCGCACCCTTCTGCGTCGCGATGCTGATCTGGGCCACCGAGGTACCGCCGGCGCGGGTCGTCGTGGTGGTACCCGTCGCCAGCGGCGGCGGGGTCACCGACACGGCGCCGCCGCCGGTCAGCGCAACGGCGTCGCCCTGACCTTCGCCCGGCGTCCAGCTGCCCTTGCGGCCGGTCGCGGAGCTGAACTCGGTCAGCGTGATCTCTCCGCCGTCGGCGCGGCTGAAGTAGACGTTGCCGTTCGTGTCCATCGACGCCGAGATGCCTGAACCGGACAGCGAATCCTCGAGCTTGTTCAGGAAGGTATTGACGCTGTTGCTGTCGCTGATGTCCAGCACCGTGCTGGCCAGCTTGTACTCCTTGCTGCCGTCAGAGATCGTCATCGAGTAGATGTCGTCACCCTCGACGTTCAGCACGGCGCTGGAAGCCACGGCCAGCGTGCCGGCAGCGGTCGCTGCCTGCGCGGTGGTGTGCGCACGGTAGCTCAGCGTGACTTCTTCACCCTGGCCTTCGGCCGGCTTGAGCGACGCCGACAGGTTCTGGTGCGTATCCGCGGTCTTGAAGTTGGAGATCTCCAGCGGGCCGCCATCGCGCTGCCAGAAGGTGATCGTGCGGCCGCTGACGGCGTACTCGACCACGTTTTCCGGATGGTCGGCGTTGATCGCCGCGACCATCGTGTCGATGCTGGTCTTCATCGCGCTCGTCGAGAAGTCCTTCGACGCATCCCAGGCGACCGGGTTGGCGCCCAGGCTGGTGCCGTTCAGCGAGAAGGTGAACTTGGTGTCGTCGGCGCTCAGCGTCATCGACACGCGGGTCGATTCGACCACGTCGCCCTGGGCGACGCCCGAGGTACGGTTGACCTGCAGGCCCTTGTTCGACGCGCCGGTGACGAAGTCCTGCACCAGGATCGCGCCGGTCGTCTCGAGCGTGTTGGCCGACGAGTCGTAGCCGAAGCCGATCGAGCGGCCGGCCGAGTCGCGGATCACCAGCTCGGCGGTGTCCTTGTCATAGGTCACCTCGAGGTTGGTCAGCGTCTGGGTGGTGCCGGTCGCCGTGCCGTTGGCGAGGATGTTCACCGACGCCGAACGCAGCGCGGTCTCGACTGCGGCAGCGAAATCATCGCCGGACGCCAGCGACGTGCCGGCCGAACCGTCAACGCTGATGGTCAGGGTGCTGGACTGCAGCACGCCGTCCACCGCCAGCGTGAAGCGGTTGGTGCCGGTCGCCGAGAAATCCTTGCCGAACGCGCCGGTGTTGAGCTTGATGCGAGTCTCGGACGTGTAGGCATTCTGCGATGCCAGCGTCGACGAGGTGCGCGGCTCGTTGGTCGGCGTCGCGATCATGTAGCCGGCGCTGGACGAGAAGCCCTCGATCGCCATCGCACGGCCGGCGTTGTTGCGGATGTTGATGGTGTCGCCGCTGACGACCACCTCGAACTCGCTGGCGCTGAAGGTCTTGTCGCCGCTGGTAGCCAGCGCGGTCACGCCGGTGCTCAGCGCGGAGCGGACTGCATCAGCGATGGCGTTGTTGCGGTTGTCGAGGCCGTCGAACACGTTCAGCGCGGTGGTGCTGAAGTCGGCATAGACGTCGCCGGCGCCGTTGGTCAGCTTGAACGCGTAGTTCGCGCTGGAACCGTTGCCGACCAGGTCGGAGAAGCGCAGCGAGATTTCCGACGATTCGGTGTTGCCGGTGAAGCGGACTGCCGGCATGGTCGGCGCGGACGTGCCGTTCGCGGCCAGCAGGATCGGGTCATTGAGACCGTCGACCTGGGCGTCGTCGACGGTGTTGAAGATCACCGCGCTGCCAGCCGACGCTGCATAGCCGCTCAGCGCGATCTTGCCGCCGGACGAATTGGTGACCATCAGGTTGTTGCCTTCCCAGGCGACCGCCATCGGGTTGCGCAGCGTCTCGCGGGAGACCAGTGCGCCGCTGTTCGCGGAATTCGTGCCAAACAGGAAGCCGCTGCCGTTGCCCTGGCTGATGTCGATGCGACGGCCTTGCGCGTCGGTCACCTGCAGCTCGCCCGATGCGTTCTGCGTGACGGAGATGTTGTCGTCGAAGATGCGGCGCAGTTCGCTCTGCATCGCGGTCGCGATCTCGGTCGTGGTGACTTCGGTCGCGGTCACGCCGCTGGTGCTGTTGAGCTTCTGCGACAGGTCGATGTTCTGCAGCGGGCTGCCGTTGATGCTGATCGCGAATTTCAGTTTCGGCGAGTTAGCCGTATCGGTAATGTCAAGCACGCCACCGGTCATGGCCGCCGACACGTTGGTCGAGCCGGTCACGCTGGTGTCGGCCTGCGCGTCGCGCAGCGACTCGTTGACCGATTCGGCAAAGGCCTGCTTCGACAGGCTGTTGGTCAGGTCGACGCTGACGCCGCTGATGGAGGTGGCGATGCCGGTCACGCTGTCGGTCAGCGTGAAGCTGTAGGAATCGCTGGACGCGAATTCGAGGCTGACCACGGTCGGGGTCGCGGCCTGGCCCTTGACCTTCGCGCCGTCGACCGGCGTGCCGGCGCCGGCGGCGGCCGAGCCCGGGGCCATCGACGTGGTGGTGGTGGCAGCGACGCCGAGCACGCTCGACTTCATGCTGCCGATCGACATCTGCAGGGTCTGGCCGGCGTTGGCGCCGATCTGGAAGACCTTGCCGGCATACGAGCCGTCGAGCACGTTCATGTTGTTGAACTGCGTGGTGCCGGCGATGCGGTCGATTTCAGCCGACAACTGCTCGACTTCCTGGTTCAGGTTGGTGCGGTCTTCCGCGCTGTTGGTGTCGGACGCCGACTGCACGGCCAGTTCACGCATGCGCTGCAGGATGTTGGTGACCTCGTCCATCGCGCCTTCGGCCGTCTGCGTGACGGACATCGCGTCGTTGGCGTTCTTGATCGCCATGTTCAGGCCACGCACCTGCGTGTCCATGCGGGTGGAGATGCTGAGGCCTGCGGCGTCGTCTGCTGCGGAGTTGATGCGGCTGCCGGTGGAGAGACGCTGCATCGCCGTCGACAGGTTGCGGTTGTTGATGTTCAACGCATCCTGGGCCTGCAATGCCTTCAGGTTGGTGTTAATGACGGACATGTTGGAACTCCTTTTCCAATGAATGCTTCACTCGGTACGGCAGACGCCGATGCTCGATGAATCGAATGCACCCGAACAAACTTTAGTTTTTTCTTGAAAACTTCCGGTACGGCAGGACGCGCGGCCGCTCAGAACTTGCCGTCGAACAGCATGCCCTTCAGCTTTTCCATGTTGTGCGCGACGCGAACCACAACTTCAGTCGGTATCTGCCGGATCACCTCACCTGATTCGGCACTGGTGACCGTCACCACGTGGGTGTTGATCGCATCGTCGTAGCTGAAGCTCAGACCGCGCTGCTGCGACTGCATTTCCTGATTCATCTGCGCGACGATGTCGGAAATCTTTTTCAGGCCTTCTTCCAAGTCGACGGACGTCTTTTTCGGGACGGCGACCGGCGCCGGCGCAACCGGCTTTGCCTGTTCGCTTGCCGGGGCCGCAGCGGCCTGGGCGCCGGCACGCTGGCCGGCCGCGGCCACGGCCACGGGCATGGCTGCCGCAGGGGTAATCGATGGCGTCATGGGCATACCTCTTCTAAGGTGATGTCTGCTCGGGCGGCAAGGATTTGCCGCCCCTTGGCCGAAAGATCGGCCGGACGCGCGGAAACTTTAGGAGGGAGTCGGCGGAGTGGGCGTCGGCGGCCGTAACACCGTAATGCCGTAACGCCACGCCGGCGTGGGCCGGAGCCGGGGCCGATGCAGCGCGCGGCCCCGGAAGACCGTCGTTTAGCTGCTGCTGCCCGACATCGCGTCGAACTGGTTCTTCAGGTAGGTCTTCATGCTGTTCGCATTGCCGACGATGGCGTCCATGCTGGCGAACTGGGTGCTGTAGCGCGCCAGCAGCGCCTCCATCCGCGTTTCAAGCCTGGCAAGGTCGTTCTTGTAGCGGGTGACCTGCTGCTGCGAACTCTCGGACTGCGCCATCAGCAGGCCGGACTTGCTCATCAGGTCGGTCAGTCGCTTGACCGCATCGCCGCCGAGCCCGCGCTTCGCCGTGCCCATCGTGCCCTTGTTCTCGCGGTCAGCGGTGAACATGGTCACGAGGCCGCCGAAGTTGTCCTTGACCGCATTGTCGAACTTCGTCTCGTCCAGCTCGAGCGTGCCGTCGCGCTGGATGCTGACGCCCATGTCGCGCAAGGCATTCGCATTCGTGCCGGGCGTCGAGGAATCGCTGATGAACAGGCTGCGCAGCTGCATGCGAATGCCCGACAGCGTCGCGTCGTTCGCCAGCGAACCGCTGTAGACGTCGGTCTCGTCGTCCTTGTTCTTCGGGCCGGACAGGATCTTGAAGTCCGACATCGCGTCATTGAAGCTTTTCACCAGCGCCTGCACCTTCTCCTTGAGCTTGCTGGCGTCGCGCGTCAGGTCCAGCGTGGCCGCCGGGCTGGTGGTGTTCAGCAGGTTCAGGGTCAGGCCGGGAATCGCATCCGTGATCGTGTTCGTCGAGCGGCTGATGATCAGGCCATCGACGGCGACCTTCGCGTCGGCCGCGGGCGGACCCGTCCTGGTGAAGCTGACGCCGCTGACGGCAGCGCCCGCAACAAATTCTTTGTTGGTCACATAGGTGGCGGTCACGCCGGTGCCGCCGACGTCGCCCCAGGCGGGCGCGGCCATGTCGCCGTCGGCCGCCGCATAGTTCAGGGTCAGCGTACCGTCGGCATTGACCACGGCCGTACGGCCGCTGGCGCCGGTGATGAAGGAACTGGCGTCCAGCGCCGCCTTCACTTTCGCCGACACCGCCGCCGCCGAATCGCCGGCGCTGACGTCGACCAGCACGCCCTGCACGCTGATGCGCCCGGACGCGGTCGCCGGGCCGAAGGTCATGGTCTGCTGCTCGCCGCTGCCGCCGCCGTTGTCGGTGGTCAGCGTGAATGCGTTGGCCGCGCCGCTGGTGCCGTTGACGATGATCTTGTAGGGATTCGCCGAGCCGTCGTTGGTATTGACCAGCTGCGCGGTCAGGCCGAGCCTGGCGCCGTTGATCGCGGCGACCATGCCGGCCGGCGTCGCACTCGCGGCCGGCACGCGGATGGTCTTCGCCGCGCCGCCGTTGACCGCCAGCTGCAGGCTGAACGCATTGCCGCCGTTGAGCTGGGTGTCGGACGCCGCAAAGCCGCCCGAGATGTCGCGCTGCGCGACGGCCAGGCTCAGCACCTCGACCGTATGGCTGCCCGCCGCGGCCGCGCCGGTGGCCGTCGCCGTCACCGCCGCCGACTGGCTGCTCTGGATGTTCAGCGCAGCCCAGTCGGACGGGTCGTCCAGCGACTGGAAGGATTTCTTGATCGTGTCGAGGCTGAGCATCACGGCCGACAGGCCGGACACGCGGTTCTGCGCCTTGCTCATGCGCGCATTGATCGCGTCGGCACGCGGCTGGCGTTCGGCGTCCACCAGGCTTTCGGCGAGCGACTTGGTATTGGTGCCGGAGCCGGCGCCCAGTTTCATGAGCAAATCGCTGCCGCTGACGGTGCTGCTGCTGACGCCTGAAGTAGCCATAATCGAAATCGGGTCGTGATCGTTCTTGTAATCGGCAGCAACCCGGCAAACTTTAGCCGGGTCTCAGCGCTGCGCCGAAAAACTCAGCGGATATAGGTAAACAGGCTCATCTGCGCGATTTTCGAGAAGCTGCTCTGCGCGGCCTGCAGCGCCAGCATGTCCTTGTTCATCTTCGTGATCGCCTCGGTATAGTCGAGGTCCTCGACTGACGACAGGGTCTCCTTCAGCCGCAGCACGTTGGCGTCGGCCAGCTCCTGCTGGCGGTCGAGCGTGTTCATGCTGCCGCCGATGTCGGCCAGGCTCTCGCTCATGCCGAACTGCATGTCGCCGACTTCGGAGACGGCGCGCCGGATGTTCGCATAGTCATTGTTCTGCAACGCCGCCGACAGGTCGTCGATCACGTCGAAGAAGCCGACGCTTTGCTGCTCGCCATCGGCGCCGGTGCGTATCGTGCGCGCGAACGGCTGGGTCGCGGCGCGGTTGTCCTCGACCGTGCGCTCGTCGCCGACGGGCACCGAGTTCACCGTCTGGTCGCCGCGGTAGGCCGGCGACGCCGCCGTGCCGTTCGGGCCGGCCTCGTAGGCAGTCGCTCCGGTGCGGCTGCCGGCGAAAATGTAGTTGCCGTTCACGTCCTGGGTGTTGGCCAGCGACAGCAGGTGCTCACGCAGCTGGCGCACCTCGATATTGATCAGCTTGCGTCCTTCAGGGCCGTTGGTGTCGTTGGCTGCCTGGATGGTCAGTTCCTTCAGCCGGATCAGCGCGTCGTTCGCGCTGTCGATCGCGGTCTCCTGCTGCGAGAGCTTGTCGCGCACCGCGCTGATCGTGTCGGCATAGCTCTCCTGCCGCGTGATCGCGGATTTCAGCCGCGTGATCGCCGCCGCCTTGTCCGGCGCGTCACTCGGCTGGATCACCTCTTTCGAGGTCGCCAGCTGTTCCTGCACCCTGGCCAGGCGCTGCTGCGTCACGCCCATCTGGGAGACGGCGCGGTCAAACATCAGGGTAGTCGAGATCGGGTTCATGTTCTTGCCTCGTTAGGGTCAGCGCGCGGCCTGCAGGATGGCGTCGAACAGGTCGCCGGCCACCTGGATGGTCTTGGCCGCCGCCTGGTAGGCCTGCTGGAAACGGATCAGGTCGGCCGCCTCGCTGTCGAGCGACACGCCGGATACCTTGTCGCGCGCGTCGATCGCCTGGTTGTTCACCACCTCCAGCGCCTTCTGCGCGACCTGCGCCTGACTGGAGACATTGCCGACCCTGGCGACCGCCTGCTCGTAGGCCTGCGCGATGGTGCCGCCGTTCGGGCCGGCGATGACCTGCTTGCGTTCGAGCGCCAGCAGCGACAGGATATTCTCGTTGTTGCCGGTGCCGTCCTGGTTGCCGTCCAGCGTGTAGCGGTCGCCGGCGGCCGGCGGCCGGTTCAGCGTCAGCTTCAGGCCCTGGTAGTCGATGCCGCTGAGCGCGTCGTAGCTGCGCTCGGCCAGCACGGTCTTCGCGCCGCCCTTCGGGTTGGTCCAGCTGATCTGGTAGGTCGAGGTCGACGTGAACTCCACCGCGAAATCCTGCGCGCGCAGCGTCTGCAGGCGCAGGCGGTCGAGCGAGGCCGGGTCGGCCATGCTGGCGTCGAAGCTGCCGGACACGGTGCCGCCGCCCTGTCCGGTGACGAACACCAGCAGGTCCTCGGGCAGCGCGCCCTCGATGTGCAGGCCGGCGCGCATGCCCAGTTTGGCCAGTTCAGCCGCATTGCCGTCGCCGGCAAAGCCGAGCCGGATCTCGCTGTCGGACACCAGCTGCAGGCTGCCCTTGTACTTGCCGTTGGCTACGCCCAGCGCATTGCTGGCCGACGTGCCGCTGCCGCCGACGATGATGTCATGGCCGAGCACGTTCTCCAGCAGGATGCCGCCCTTGCCGTCGTCGGCCGCGCCGATGCCAGCGCGGCGCAGCGCAGCATTGCCGTTAATGGACTGCACCAGGTCGCCAATGCTGTTGAACGGGCCGCTGACGGCGATGCCGTCAAGGGTCAGGCCGGCGATGCCGTCGAGCTTCAGCGCGGTCGCATGGATCATGGTGGACGCGGTGGCGACCACCGGCGGCACGAGCGCGTCGCCGGTACGGTTCAGCCATTCGGCGATGTCGCTGGCCTGCAGCTCGATCGGGTTGCCGTCGAGGTCGAGCAGTTCCAGCTTGTCCAGCGTCTTGCCGTTCAGGCTCAGCGTGCCGCCGGCGATGCGGGTCAGGTCGCGCCCGATCGGCGCGGCACCGTACAGTACGGCATCGGTCGGCTCGACCGGCAGTTGTTCGGTGTAATACGCGCCCAGCGGCCGGCCGATCAGGTCAAGCGCGCCGTCGCCGCCGTCCGGACCATAGCCGATCATGATGTCGGCATCGCTTTGCAGCGACAGCTGGCCTTTGTAGGTGACCGGCGCGCCGAACGGGTCACCGTTGGTGGCCATGGCGCCGATGCGCAGGTCATCGCCTTCGTAGCCGGGCGCATTGCTGATCACGAGGTTACCGTCGGCATCGACCTCGGCGATCACCTTCGCCGTGCTGCCCATGTTCTGGTTGATGTAGTCGCGAATCGCCCCGACGCCGGCTGTGCCGCTGCGGGTCGCATCGGCCTGTACCGCATAGCCATTGATATAGAAGCCGTCCGCCGGATCGTCGATTGCCAGCGTCGCCGTGGTCAGCGCGGTGGCCGTCACCGGCGGTTCGGCGCCCAGCATGCCTTCCGTGATCCAGCGGGCGAGATCGCTCGCCTGCAATTCGGTCGCCGGCGCGCGCGGCATGGCCAGCGGCAGGCTGCGGCCGTTGATCATCAGCGTGCCGGACGGAATGGACGCCATGCCGGACGGCACCAGCAGCCCGTGGCCGGCGTCGACCTCGTTGAAACGGTAGGACGGCAGCGCCTGATGGGCCGCGGTGATTTCGGCGGTCTGCGTAATCTGGCTGCCCGGCTGCGCGCGGTCGCCGTAGAACACCGACAGCTGCTTGTAGCCGTATTCGCCGGAGCGGTTCAGGTAGGCGTCCGAATAGGTCGAGCCCTGCACGAAGCCGTTCTCCGGTCGCAGCAGCGCATCCTGCTCATTGATGCCGTCGATGCCGGCGCCGAGCAGGTGACGGCCGTCGCGGGTGAAGACCTGGAAATTCTGCAGACCGGTCGCGCCGTCGAGGTACAGCGACCAGTTGTCGGCGCCAACCGGTATCTGCGCGAACGGCTGGCCGGCAGTCGGCAGCACGCCGGCCGACGGATGCTCGTTATTCTTGATGACGGACGACAGCACCGGCACCGCGGTCGTGTAGCTGGCCGTATAGCCGAGAGTGGCGTCGGCGCCGGACAGGTTGGTCTCGTCCTCGATCACGCGGAAGGTGGCCGCTGCGGCCACCCGTGACGGATCGTCGATCGCCACGCGGATGCCGGCGGCGGCGCGGTCAACCAGGCGCACCTCGCCGCTGCGCGTATCCGTGACCGGCACCTTGCTGATCGTGAAGAGATCGCCGCCGACATCGCCGCGCGCATCCATGCCGTCGCGGTGGACGGCATTGATCTCGCCGGCGACGCGCGTGGCCAGCGTATCGAGCGCGCGCATCGTCGGCTCGAGCACCTGTTCGCGAAAACCCAGCAGGCCGCCAAGCTCGCCGCTGCCGATGCCGGCCACTTCCTGCGGCGCCTTGCCATACGGGTCGGCGATGATGGCCACGCGCGACAGGTCGTTGTCGTCGAATTTCGCCTCCAGCGGCACGTAGTCGGCGCCGGAGACGATGACGCCCGCGTTCGCGACATTGCCGATGCTCACGTCCACCTGCCCGTTCGGCGCGGTGCTGACCTTGATGTTCACCAGCGCCGACAGCTGCTTCAGCAGCAGGTCGCGCTGATCCAGCAGGTCGGGCGGCTGGCGGTCGACGATCGTGTGGCGCGCCAGCTTCTTGTTGACCGTCGCAATCTGCTGCGACAGCGTGTTGATGTCGGCCACGCGCGAGCTGATCGCGTCGCGCGTCTCGGTGTCGACGCCGCTGATCTGGCCGGACAGCTCGCGGAAGCGCGAGGCCAGCCCGTCGGCGTCACGCAGGAACTGTGAACGCAGCACCGACGACGCCGGATCGGTCGACAGCGAGCGCGCCGACGAGAAGAACTGGTCGAGCGCCTGCGGCAGGCCGATGCTGTCGCTGCCGAGGACGTCGACCACGCGATTCGCATAGTCCACCATCGGCCCCTGCGTGTTCAGCTCGCTGGTGGTGTTGCGCAGGTTCTGCTCAAGGAATTCATCATAGGCGCGGCGAATGCCGGCCACGTTCACGCCGGTGCCGACGTGCGCGCGCCCGAGGTTGCGCGGCACGCTCTCCGACAGCGCGGTCTCCTGCCGCACATAGCCGTCGGTGCCGACGTTGGCGATGTTGTTCGACACCGTGCCCAGCGCACGCTGGTACGCGGAGACAGCGGAGCTGCCGATGCTCAGCAGGTCGCTCATTCGTCAGCTCCAGGTGCGGGCGCCGTTGCGCGGCGCTCGAGGTTGAACTTTTCCGGCCGCACCAGCTTCATCGCCGGCGCGCCGGCGGACAGCCCGACCGGCTGCGCCGGCGGATGCAGCGGCATCGGCCCGGCTTTCGCCTTGAAGTCCGCGCCCTGGGAGCCGCTGTTGCGCTCCATCGCCGACACGATCATGTCGGCTACGCCCATGGTATTGCGGCGCGCCAGCTGGACCGACAGCTCGCGGTCGTACATCTGGGTGAACTGGTCCTCGGCGTCGGACCCGGACAGCTCGCTCTTTTCGATCGACGCGCGCATGTTCTTCAGCATCTCCTGGATGAACATCGCCTCGAACTGCGTGGCGGTCTCGCGCAGCGCCTTGTCGGACTTCTGCTGTGCCTTGCCGCGCAGCGCGCCAAGCCCCGCGAAGTCCAGCGAGGACTGCGGTGCGGCCAGGCCGAGGTGGTCGATGCCGTCCGCCATGTCGTCCTCAGATCACCACCAGCTCGGCGCGCAGGCTGCCGGAGCTTTTCAGGGCTTCAAGGATCGCGATCAGCGCCGACGGCGACGCGCCGACCTGGTTGATCGCATCGACGATCTGGCGCAGGTCGATGCCGGCCTGCAGCAGGAACATCGGCTTGTTCGGCTCGCTGACCGTGATGTTGGCGTTCTGCACCGGCTGCGTCTGGCCGTTCGAGAAGGCGTTCGGCTGGCTGACTTCGTTGGTCGCGGCGATCGCCACCGAGATGGTGCCGTGCGACACCGCCGCTGCCGTCACCTTCACGTTGCGGCTGATGACGACGGTGCCGGTGCGCGAGTTGACCACCACCCGCGCCGGCGCCTCGCCGGGCACGACGTCGAGGTTCTCGATCATGCTCATGAAGGCGACGCGCTTGGACATGTCCATCGGCGCGCGCACGGCGATCGACACGCCGTCGAGCGCGGTGGCGATGCCGTCGCCGAAATTCTTGTTGATCGCATCGACGATCGCGCGCGTGGTGGTGAAATCCTGCTCGCGCACGTTCATCATCACGGTGTCGGACTTGTCGAAAGGCGTGTCGACGATGCGCTCGACGGTCGCGCCGTTGGGGATGCGCGCCGAGGTCGGCACGCCGATCGCCACTTTCGAACCGGCCGCATTGGCGTCAATGCCGGTGGTGTTCACCTGCCCCTGCGCCAGGGCATAGACTTCGCCGTCGACGCCGCGCAGGCTAGTCATGATCAGGGTGCCGCCGCGCAGGCTGCTGGCCTTGCCGAGCGTACCGACGTTGACGTCAATGCGCTGGCCGGGCTTGGACATCGGCGGCAGCTCGGCGGTGACCATCACCGCGGCGACGTTCTGCACGTCGAAACGGCCGGCGGCTGCCGCGGCGCGTTCGAAGTCGGACAGCGGACCGTCAAGGCCGACGCCCATCTTCACCAGCATCGAGCGCACCGTCTGCACGGTAAAAGCGACCTGGGCGCCGTCGCCGGTGCCCTGCAGGCCCACGACGATGCCGTAGCCGACCAGCTGGTTGGTGCGCGCGGCCGCGACCGATGCAAGATCCTTCACGCGGTCCGCATGGGCCGGCTGTGCCATCAGGCCCAGCAGGGCGACGCCGGCCAGCAGCGCGCGGCCGAGTTTATGCAGGAAGCTGTCGTTCATCTTTCCGTTCTCCCGGATCAGAAGGGCCACCATTTGAGCAGCGCACTCGTGCCCCAGCCGGAGCGGGTCGCGGCGGCATGGTCGCCGACGGCGCGGTAGGCAATCTGCGCGTTCGCGAGGCGGCGCGACTGCACGGTGTTGATCGCGCTGACGTCTTCCGGCCGGATGATGCCGGCCACCTGGATCACTTCGCCTCCCTCGGACAGCGACAGCTGCTTCTCGCCGCGGATCACGAGGTTGCCGTTGGCCTGCACGTCGACCACGGTGGCCGCGACCGAGCCGGACAGCGAACCGCTCTGGTCGGCATTGGCTGCGCCGTTGCTGGTGACCTTGCCGCCGCCGGTGTTCACGCCGGTCAGCATCGTGGTCAGGCCGGCGATGCGGCTGGTCAGCCCCGGCGGCACCACGTCGTTGGACGATTCGCGCGACAGGTCGTTGGTTGCGGTGCGGTTGGCCTGCGTCGATTCGCTCAGCAGCACGGTGATGATGTCGCCGACGCGGTAGTCGCGGCGCTTGGCCTGCCACAGGTCGGTGCTGTCGGACGCGAAGATCGCGCCGGTCGACGGGCGCGCGTTGTCGCGCGGCAGCGGCGTTACCGGCGCATAGGCCGGCGAGTGCGCCAGCGGCATCGGGCCGGCGCACGCGCACAGCAGCGCGGCGGCGCAGACGGAGAGCATCACGGTGGATTTCATCGGGTGGCCTCAGGAAGGGGCGCGCGTCAGCCGCTGCTTAGATATTGTTGTTCAGGAATTTCAGCATGCCGTCGGCCGCCGAGATCGCCTTCGAGTTGATCTCGTACGCGCGCTGCGTCTCGATCATGTTCACCATTTCCTCGACCACGTTGACGTTGGACGCCTCGAGCATGCCCTGGCGCAGCGTGCCGGCGGCCTGCGTGCCCGGGTTCAGCAGCTGCGCGGCGCCGCTGGCCACCGTCTCCTTGTAGAGGTTGCCGCCGAGTGGCTGCAGGCCGGCCGGGTTGACGAAGCGGGCGATCTGGATCTGGCCCAGCTGCTGCGCTCCGCCGCCGGCGAACAGTTCGACGCTGACGGTGCCGTCCTCGCCGACCGTCACCGACGATGCGTTGGCGGGAATGACGATCGGCGGCGCCAGCGGCTGGCCGGTCGCGGTCACCAGCTGGCCGGTGTTGGACAGCTTGAACGAGCCGTCACGCGAATACGCGGTGGTCCCGTCGGGCATCTGGATCTGGAACATGCCCTCGCCCGCGATCGCGATGTCGAGCGCGTTCTGGGTGTTGATCATGTTGCCCTGCGCGTGGTTCTTCTCGGTCGCGACGATGCGCGTGCCGGTGCCCAGCATCAGGCCGGTCGGCGCCTGCGTGGTCTGCGCGGTCTGGCCGCCGGCCTGCCGCACGTTCTGGTACAGCAGGTCCTCGAACATTGCGCGGTCGCGCTTGAAGCCGGTCGTGTTGACGTTGGCGAGGTTGTTCGAAATGACGTTCAGCCGGGTCTGCTGCGCATCCAGTCCGGTCTTGGCAACCCACATCGAAGCATCCATGTTTTCCCCTACGGTGTCTGTTCTTTGACAGGTCTATGCAATTAGCGTGCCTTCATCATCGACGCCCCGGATTCATCGAGGGACTTGGCTTCCTTGATGGTGCGGATCTGGGTCTCGAACGAGCGCGAGAAGTCGATCAGCTTGACCATCGCGGTGACGACGTTGACGTTGCTGCTTTCGAGCGCGCCGGGCACGACGGTGGCGGGCTTGGGGCCGCTGGCGAAATCGCCGGTGGCGGTGCGGAATTCCGGGTGCGGCGCAAACAGCGAATCGGGACGGCGCTCGAGTGCGACCTGGCTGGCGTCGCGCAGCATCAGCCGCGCGATCAGCACCGGCTGCTGCGGCGCCGGCTGGGTCGGGTCGGTCGCATAGATGTCGCCCTGCGCATTGATGTCGACCATCATGCCCGGCGGGATCGTGATCGGGCCGCCGTCGGACGACAGCACCGGATGGCGCGAGCCGTTCTCGAGCACGCCCTGGCTGTTGACCTTCAGGTCGCCGCGCCGGGTGAAGGCCAGCGCGCCGTCCGGCGCCTGCACGCCCAGCACGGTCTGGTCCTGCATCGCGACGTCGAGCTTGTTCCCGGTCGCCATCAGCGAGCCAGGCTCGAGGGACACCGCATTCACCTTGTCGATGAAGGGCTGGATGCGCGAGTCCCAGCCCTCGCCCTTGGCCTTGACCGCGACCATCGCGTTGTCGAAGCTGCGCTTGAAACCGACGGTCGAGACGTTGGCGAGCTCGTTGTTGAGCTGCTCGCGCAGCAGGCGCCGCTCGTTGACCGACGCCATCGCGGTAAAGGCAAGGCGATCCATGGTTCAGTGTCCCTCGTCAGGCTTAGCTGCGGATGTTGATGATGGCCTGCGTCAGCGTGTTGTTGGTCTCGATCGCCTTCGCATTCGCCTGGAAGTTGCGCTGTGCCGTGATCAGTTCGACCAGCTCGGTGGTCAGGTCCACGTTGGCGCGCTCGCGCGCGCCGGCACGGATGGTGCCGAAGCCCGCCGAACCGGCTTCGCCGTATTTCGCTTCGCCCGACTTCGAGGTCGCGTAGTACGACGCGTCGCCGATCTGGCGCAGTCCGGTCGGCGCGGCGAAGTTGACCAGCACGATCTTGGCCAGCGACTTCTGCGTGCCGTTCGAGTACGACGCATTGACCAGGCCGTCGTCGCCGATGTCGACGCCGATCAGGTCGCCTTCGGGGCGGCCGTTCTGGTCCTGCTTGCGCACCGAGAACGGCGACGAATACTGGGTCGATGCGCCGTAGTCGATAGAGAACTGCAGCGTCGCGCCGGAATCGCCGATGGTGGTGCTCTTGAAGGCGATCGCCGCATTCGGCGACAGCAGGTTGCCGCCGGTGTCGAAGGTCAGTTCGCCCTTGTCGTAGAACACCGGCGACCACAGGTCACGGGTCTCGTCTTCGGAGAAGTCGCCCGGGTCCGTCGTTTCCATGCCGTCGCGGTCGACGTACAGCGGAAAGCCGTCGGCATTGGTTGCCTGCTTCGGCTCGAGCCACTTGCTGGTGGTGCCGCGCGCGCTTTCGAGATCAGCCAGGCCCCAGATGCTGTTGGCGGTTACCTTCAGGAAGGAGTCGTTGCCGGTGGTGCCGGTGGTGAACTGGAAGAATTTCTTGCCGTTCACATCCGTCTCGACGCTGACCTTCACGCCGTTGACCGTGCGGCCATAGTTGTCGGCCAGTGCATTGATGCGGTCTTCGAGGTCGCTGCGGAATTCCTCGATCGTGTAGTCGGCCTTCGGCGGCATCTGGATCAGGCCGGTCACGTTGTCGACGGTGACGACGAACTGGTTGTTGGTCGCGTCGACGCGGAACTTGTTGTCAAGGTTCAGGCCGATCGGGTTGCCGTTCAGGACCGCCGGCTCGGACACGATGCCGCGCAGCGGCGTGTCGGAGGTCGCGGTGACGCCCTTGATCAGGCCGAACAGCGAGTACGCATTGGCCGACGCGCTGGCGATCTCGATGCTCGAGCTGTCGCCGCTGGTGCCCGAGGAGATCATGAAGCGGCGCGTGTTTTCGTCGAAGGTGACGGTGGTGCCGTAGCGCTGCTGGTCCTTGGACACCATCAGCGCGCCGTTCGGTATCACTTTCTCGCCGTAAGCACCGGTGTCCGGGTCGCAGATCACTTCGGTGGTGGTCAGGCCGAGCAGGCCCTTGGTCGGCTGGTCGGCGCTGACGAAAATCTCGTGGTTGTCGGTGTTCTTGAACACGAAGCTCTGCTGCACCGGATCGTAGGCGACGGTGACGCTCTCGAAGTTCGGGTTGCCGGCCACCGGCGGCGTGGCCGTCGCATCGCCGAGAGCCTTTTGGTCGATCTGGTACTGGATGGCCTTCAGCGCGTCGGCGATCGTGATTTTCGACAGGTCGGCGAACGCGCCCTTGCCGTCGGTGACGCCTTCGGTCGCCGGCGGCATTGCGGTCGCGGTGGTGAAGGTGAGGTCGAGCGTGTCGGCGACGGTGTCGGTCGACGCCGGGTCGGACACGCGCAGTTTCATCAGGCTGCCGCCGGTGGTCAGCGCGCCCTGTGAGAAGTCGAAATAGCGCTCGTCGCCGTAGGCCTTGTTGATTGCGTTGGTGATGCGGCGGGCCATCTCGACGCCGGTGAAGGCGTCGCTGACGTCGACGTCATTCAGGTCGCTGAGGTCGATCAGCACCGGCTCGTCGGAGCCGTCGACATTGATTTCGAACGCGATCTGGTCGCTGCTGTACTGCTCGGCCACCGCGTCGGCGTCAATGGCGCCGGTGCCGGTGTCGGCCAGCGTGATCAGGTCAACATCGCCGGAGGTGCCGTCGGCCTTGTCGAAGGTGATGCTGATGGTGCCGGCGCCATTGTCGGTGACGCTGCGGCCCGGGTAGCTCGTGTTGCCGAGGAAGCCGGCCGAAGGCGCGGAGATCGCCGCCACCAGCGCCGCGGCCACTTCCTGCGCCGTCGCGTTCGGCGCGATCGCGGCAGTGGTGATGGCGATCGGCGTGGTGATGCCTGCCACCGGGATGGCGGCGGAGATCGTGCCGCCGGCAGCGCCGGCCGGGTTGGCGATCGTGATCGTCTGGGTCTCGCCGCCGATGCCGGTCTTGTTCAGCTTGCCGTAGACGTTCAGGCCGCTCTTCCACTCGTTGTTGATGGTGGTGTCGAGCTGCGTGCCGGCGACCGAGGCCGGCATCGACGAGATCGGGTTCTTCAGGTCGTCGAGGTTGATCAGCTTGGTGACGCCGCGTGCGATCAGCTCGGGCGGGATCTCGCTTTCCGGACGCGTCTCGCCGTATTTGTTCACGTACAGCTTCTCATCGCCCTGATTCGCCTGGATCAGCGTCTCCTGCAGCTTGGTGTCGCCGATGTACACATGGGTCTGCCACTTGTTGGTCGGGTCGCCCGGCGTGGCGACCTGAGTCTTCGCGTAGTAAACGGTGGCGAGGTAGCTGTTGCCGCCGGCGTCATACACGGTGACGGCGGTAGTCTTGTTGTAGGTGGTGGGGTCGTTCTTGTCGAACGGCTTGTTGATCACGGTCGCATCAGCCGGGAAGTTCAGGCCGAGCGTGATCGCGGTCGTCTCGACCGCGTCGCCGCTGGTCTGCCGCGGGATCAGCAGTTTCGACAGATTGTTCAGGTCGGCCTTGCCGGACGAGTCGACCGCCGCTGCGATCAGCGCCTGGCCGGCCGAGTTGACCACGTTGAACGAGTCGTCCAGCAGGAAGGTGCCGTTGCGGGTGTAGATGTCCTGCAGGCCGTCAGCCGACTTCAGCGGGAAGAAGCCGTCGCCGGTAATCGCGATGTCCAGCGAGTTCGCCGAAAACTGGATGTTCCCCTGGCTGAATTCCTGGCTGACCTGCTTGAGCGCGACGCCCTGACCGATGGTGGACGAGGCCTTCTGCAGCGGCGAGGTCGCGAAAATGTCGCCGAAGTCGGCGCGCGAGCGCTTGAAGCCGGTGGTGCCGACGTTGGCGATGTTGTTCGAGGTGACGGACAGCTGCGAGGTGGCGGCGTTCAGGCCGGTCAACGAGGTATAGAAGGACATGAATGGTTCTCCCTGGGATCTGCTGTTCTGTGTTCTTGTTTAGAGTCCGACGCGCTTGACTTCGGAGAGGCTGACGGTGGTGCCGTCTTCGAGCTCGACCTGCATGTCGTTGGTAGTCTTGTCGGTGGTCACGCTGCGCACGGTCGCCATCGTGTTGACCGGCGTGGTGCTGGACTTGCCGAAGCGGCTGATGGTCGCCTCGATGCGGTACACGCCGTCCTCGACAGCCGCGCCGGTCGAGTCCTTGCCGTCCCAGGCAAAGGCGAAATCGCCCTTCTTCTGCGCGCCGATTTCGCCGGTGCGCACCAGCTGGCCGCTGCTGTTGAAGACCTTCATCGTGATCGAATCGACGTCGTTCTCGAGCGGAATGCTGCCCGTCACCGGCTGGCCGCCGGAGAGGATTGCGCGGCCGTCGGAGATCGCGACTTTCTTGCCGATCAGTCCGGCGGCGGTCGTCATGCGCTCGCCGCCCAGCGAGCCGACCAGCGTGTCGAGCGAGGTCGCCATCTTGGTGGTGGCTTCCAGCTGCGAGAACTGCGCGAGCTGCGCGACGAAGGCCTCGTTGTCCATCGGATCGAGCGGGTTCTGGTTCTGCAGCTGCGTGGTGAACAGCGTCAGGAACGCCGTCTGGTCCATCGCGCCGCCGTCGCCGTTGATCACGGCGTCTTCCTGCTCCTTCCGGTACTGCGACACCGTCTTGATGTTCGACGGCACCGTGTAATTCGAGGTGGTGGTCGCCGCGCCGGTGGTAGTGGTCGTCATTTATGCGCTCCTTCAGGCCTTGATGATGTCGATCGTGCGCATCATCAGCTCGCGCGCGGTGTTCACGACTTCGACGTTGTTCTGGTACGAGCGCGACGCGGCCATCATGTCGACCATCTCGCTGACTTCGTTCACGTTGGTCTGGAAGACGTAGCCTTCCTTGTCGGCCAGCGGATTGTTCGGGTCGTACACCTTCGGTATGGGCCGCTTGTCGTCGACGATCTTGTCGACCTTCACGCCGCCGACATAGGGCGCGCCGGCATGGGTCATCTGGTCGTCCATCAGCGCCTTGAAGACCGTGTGCTTGCCGCGAAACGCGCCCTCTTCGGTGGCCGACGTGGTGCCGGCATTGGCGAGGTTGGATGCGGTGGTGTTCAGGCGGATCATCTGCGCGTTGAGCGCGGTGCCGCCGATGCCGAAGATGTTATCGATAGACATGGCCATCGCTTATCACTCCCCTTTCAAAGCCTTGCGGATGCTGGTGACGCGGTTCTCGAGGAAGGCCAGCGTCGCCTGGTAGTCGGCGGCGGCCTTGCCGTACTTGGCCTGCTCGACAGTCAGCTCGACGGTGTTGCCGTCCATCGAGGCATTCAGCGGCGTGCGGTAGCGCAGGCCGTCGTCGTCGGCCGCGTTGTCGGCAAACGCGAAGTGCGTGCCGTGCGTGCTGGCCAGCGTGTCGGTGGGCGTGAACCCGGCCATCACCGCCTTGAAGTCGACATCGCGCGCCTTGAAGTGCGGCGTGTCGTCGTTGGCGATGTTGCGGGCGATGAGCTCCATGCGCTGGTCGCGCACGCGCAGCGCCTTCTCATGTATGCCCAATGCGTTCGTCAAGATATCCATTGCCTGCTCCCTGCCGGTGGCGGCGGAATGTCGACATTCCGCTCAAGTTCCCAACTGTCGATCCGACTAGTGCAAGGGTCGTGCCAGTCTGTTTTTTGCAGGAAATACGTCGGTTTGACGCCGCAGGCGGCAAGGGCTTGCCGCATCGTGTCGGGCAGGCGGCGGCAAGGGCTTGCCGCCGGGGCTTACATGCCCGCGATGTCGGCGCGGGCGAGCGTGCCGGTGAATTCCGACAGGCGCTCGCGCGCGTTGTGCCGCAGGCCGGCGACCAGCGAGTTGCGCGTGATGACGCCGCCCTGGTCGCGCCCCTCATACAGATGCGCGGCCTGCCGCCCGCCGATCGGCAGCGGCACGTTGGCGCGCGTCTCGCTGCGCGCGGCCGGCGTGAGCACCGTCAGATACAAATTGTCGATCGACGCCGGGCCGTAGTCCTTCAGCCGGGTGTCGTTGAAATAGCGGTCGACCAGGTCGAGCTGGTCGAGCACCGACAGGTTCAGGATTTCTTTCGGGTTCTTTGCATAGCCGGCGCTGGCCGCGCCGCGGTTGCCGCCGGCGCAGAACTGGATGATGCCGTGGCAGCTGCCGTTGGACGCGCGCGGATTCATGCCGTCGGACTCCATCAGCGTCATCTGCGCGAAATCGTCCGGCGTGAACTGGTGGCGATTGGCCAGCGACAGGATCTTGTCGCGCACCGCGGCCTGCTCGCCCGCCGACACATAGCCCTTGGCCACTGCCCGCGCCAGCGTGCGGTCGAGCACCGGCGTCGGCGCCGGCGCCGCGCCCGTCTCCAGCTGCACTGCCGCCACCGCCGGCTGCCGCAGCTTCAGCGCCGCCAGCGTCGACATCGGCGCCATGTTGATCGCCTGCCCCGGATTGATCCGGTTGGCGTTGTCGATGCCGTTCTCGCGCGCGACCGTGCGCGCCATGTCGAGGATTTGCGAATTGCTGAACTGCGACGCGGCCGCGCCCAGCTGCCGGCGCGTCATGCCCACCAGCGTGTCGCCGCGCTGCACGGTCACCATCTGCATGTCGCCCTTGAGCGCGGACAGCGCGCTGCGGAATGCACCCGCCGGCTGCGCGCGCTCGCGCGCGCGGGTCTGCTCGGGCGCTGGCGGCGCGACGTTGTCGCTGATGGGAGGACGGATCTGCATGCTCGGGTTCCTTGTCGAAGCTGGTACTGTTTTTGCTGCTACCGGGCTGACTGTCGGAAGTCCAACAGCGGCAACGGTGACGGACAGGACTTAGCAAACAGCATTCCAGTTACTAAAACGTTCAGACTATGAAGACGATGCGAATCCTCCGGGCCTGGGTCGGCGCAGCAGCCATGCTGGCGCTGGCCTGCGCTCAGGCGGCCACGCCGGCGCAGCAGATGAGCGCGGCGCTGGCGACGTGGGTCGCCGAGCAGAACGGCGTCGGCACCGACCGCGTGCAAGTCGGTCCGCTCGATCCGCGCGTGCCGGTGCAGCCTTGCGCCGGCGGCTACCGTTTCGATTACCCTTTCGTGAACCGCGACAGCGTGCGCGTGCGCTGCGTGAAGCCAAACTGGCAACTGTTCGTCAAGGTCGCCTTCGCCAACCCCGGCGCGATCGCTGCGCCGGCGGCGGCAGCGGCGCCATCGAAGGCGGCGACGCCGGCGGCGGAAATCCGACAGGTGGTGGTGGCCGCGGCCAATCTGTCGGCCGGGCAGGTGTTACAGCCGCAGCACCTCAAGATGGACCCCCTTGAGGCCGACAAGATCAGCAGGTCGCATTACGTCGACGTCGCCGGACTGGAAGGCCAGGAAGTGCTGCGGCCGATCCGGGCGGGCGACGCGATCCGCACTACGGACGTCCGGCCGGCGCTGCTGGTGAAGAAAGGTGAAATGGTGCTGATGACGGTGGGCTCGCCGGAAACCTTCCAGATCTCGGTCAAGGCCGAAGCGCTGCAGGATGGCCGGCTGGGCGAACAGATCAAGCTGCGCAACCCGGAATCGGGGCGGTCGCTGTCGGCGATCGTGACCGGCAAGGGCACGGCGCGGGGCGGCTGAAAATGACCGAAAGAGCAACCAACTATTTTTTACCGCCGGACTAAAGTTTTCCTTTGCGAATCCGATTCTCGATGTGACAGGGATAAAAGGCCACGGGCCGAAAGCGAGACAACATCATGAGCAACCCGATCTCTAGCCTCTTTGGCGGCAACGCCGCGCTGGACAAGGCCCAGCTGGACAAGGCGCGCCGCAAGACGGCCGAACGCCCGGAAGACGCCGCATCCGGCGCCGCCCAGGCACCGGCCCGCAAGGCTGCGCCGGCCGCCGACGAGCTGGTGCTGTCGCCGATTGCGCAAAAGGCCATGGCCGAGCCGGCCTTCGACCGCGAAAAAGTCGAGGCGATCAAGCAGGCGATCCGCGAAGGCACCTACCCGCTCGACGCGCGCCGCATCGCACAGAGCTTCGCGTCGATGGAAAAGCTGATCGGCTGATCCGATGATGCAAGCGCTGTATGAGGATGCCGCTGCCGCGGCGCCAGCCGCCAGCCCCGAGCTGGCCTCGGCGATGGAGCATGGCCAGCTGCTGCGGCAGATCCTGGAAAAGGAATTCGATGCGCTGCGCGCGCAGGAGCTCGACCGCTTCGAGTCGCTGCAGCCGGAGAAGCTGCGCATCTTCGAGGTGCTGGCCGTCCTGAGCGGCGTGGGCACGCCCGGCAGCCGGCTCGAACAGCCGGGCTGGGACGCCTTCCGCGAACTGATTGCGAACTGCCGCGAACTGCACCGTCGCAACGAGGTGCTGATCAGCCGCAAGCTCGACGCGATCCGCGGCACGTTGCACACGCTGCGCGGCGCCGACCCGACCGCACCGGTCGAGATGTATGACCGCCTCGGCCGCATGGCGCGGTTGCGCGGCGGACGCGGCTACGAAGAGGCCTGAGCGGCGCACGCCGCCGGCCTTTTCCTGCACGCCCCCTCAGTCCTTCTTCTTTTCATCCCCCGGCTTCATGCCGCGCAGCCAGTAAGCCCAGGACAGCACCACCGCGACCGCGACGTACAGGTCGCGCGGTATTTCCTGCTCCAGGTCAAGCCGCGACAGCGCGGCGACGAGCTCGCGGTCTTCGGCGACATGCACGCCCTGCTTGCGCGCCTCGGCGATGATGGCCTCGGCCAGTTCGCCGCTGCCCTTGGCGGTGACGACCGGCGCATCGCGATGCCCGTAGGCGAGCGCAACGGCTTCGCGGCGCGGCTTCATGCGCTCACGTCCAGCATCGCGCCCGGCGGCGCCCAGCTGTCCGGCTGATCCGGACGCGCCGAGTGGAAAATGCGAAACGAATCCAGCGTCAGCCCGGCCTCGGCCAGCCGCTGCCCGAGCGCGGGACTGTGCCGCTGCGCGAGGCGGACCACGCTGTCCTTCATGGCCCACATCATCAGCTCGACATGCGCGGCGCGCGCCACCGAGGTCTTCAGCCAGATCTCGCCGAGTTCGTCGTTGACGGTGTGGATGTCGACCGAGAACGGCGGCGCTTCCTTGCTGCCGGGGCGACGCGGCGGACGGGAGAAACGGATGTGCACCGGATTGGCGTCGGAAAACGGCAGCACCATCGAGAACGACAGCTCGCCGCGCGCCTGCGCGGCCAGCGCATCGACCTGTGCCGACTCGACATCGTCAATCGCGTGGCGCACCTGCTCAACCGCGCCGCTGTCGCGTTCGCCGAGCGTGCGCGCGAGCCGCCGCAGCAGTGATTTCGCATCGGCCGCCGGCGGCGCCTGGCCGCGGCCCAGCATCGCCTCCAGCCAGATGCCGGACGACAGCACCGCCCGCTGCAGCGCAGACGGCGACAGCCCCTGCATCGACAGCTGCATCTGCCCGAACTGTGCGACCAGCTCCGGATCAGCGGCGGCGCGCAGCAGCGCGGCCGCGCTGGACGGGTTGAACAGGTCCAGCAGGGTCGAGACCGACGGCGGGCGCAGCGTCAGCGCAAGCAGGCGCGAAGGCGCACCGGAGGCCGCGTCCGCGGCGGACGGGGCTGGCAGGGCCGGCTGCGTCGAGGCCGGCGCGGTCGGCTTCAGCACCCAGCCGCCGGCGCCGTGGTGGGCGCGCAGCCAGACTTCCTCGCCGGGACGAAAACGCAGTCCGGGCGGCAGGTCGACCTGGCGGCCGGACAGCAGCAGCGTCATGGTCTCGCCGCGCATGGCGATCGCCGCCTGGATCACCTGGCCGTCGCGCAGGCCGAGCGAGCGCGCGACCGGCTCGGCCAGCGGCAGCGGCCGGCCTTCCAGATAAAACGGGTTCAGGCGGCCCGGGAGGGCCGCCTGTTCGGTGCCTTGCAGCAGCGGATTCACGTCCGGCGCGCGGCTAGCCGCTTACGGGAAATGAACCCATTTTTTCTTTTCCTCCGGCGGCACCGGCTGCGCGGGTCCGGCCGCGGCGGTGTCGGGCCGCAAGGGCGGCACCGCAATCGCCGCACGCTGTGCCGGCACGGCGACCTCGGCGACCGGCGGCGTGGCCGGGGTCGTGCCCGACGTGGTGCCG
>JACCEB010851128.1_pt1 | contig 25396 bp, 40 predicted proteins | sample 7454761 | NCBI WGS metagenome assembly JACCEB01 (sample SAMN15323454, study PRJNA562643) | freshwater metagenome | isolation source: river surface water | place: USA:Blue River Watershed | collected 2017-08-18
ATTATTGGACTGATGATTTCAGTCGTACTACTAGGTCAGCCCTTAGTGTTGTTACTGACCTTAAAGATAGAAACGATACACTTGCACGTGTTGCATGTAAGGCAATGTATGCACTAGAAAATGGTACAGATTATCAAACGTTAATGAAAGACCCCGAAGTTAAAAAGTGGTGGAAACAACATAAAGCAGACGATATCAGGCAACAAGCGGCAGATGAAAAACAACGCATCAAAGATGAAAAGCAACGCATCAAAGATGCCGAACTTGCTAAAGTAAAGGAAAAGATCATGTCTAAATTAACGCCGGAAGAAATTGCCGCGTTTGGTCTAGACAAGAAAACAAGAAAGGTAAAACAAGATGACGGAACAAGAATACAGTATTGATATTGATATTCTCAATCATATTGAAAAAAGCACTAAAGGTGATTTCTATGGCAACCGCGACCAACGCATCGCCCGAAAGGTAATGGTTGAGTTGGTTAAAGCAGGTCGTTCTGAATTCCTTCTTTTACGTGATGATGAAGTTAGTAAGTGGTGGGGTAACATCCTTACCTCAGCAACTACGGCTGTTGAAACTTATCGTGAAAAAATGCGTGTCTATGAAATCAAGCAAGCCGCTTGGGCAAAGTTGACGGAAGAAGATCGCAAGATCCTCAAGATCCGTAAGCCTGTTGAGCCAAAACGTTAAGTGTCCGTTTATGTTGACTATGTATCCATTTTGATGTATAGTAACTACAGTTGATTAGGAGATTTATAATGTACGTTTATGATTTGAATGAAGCATTTGACCACAAGATTTCAGGTGGTGATAATTATCTTTGGGATTGTTATCCTAATGCACGTTTCTTGGAATACAAAAGCGACTATTCATATGTAAGTGCCGTCTTTAATACGGAGACGCAAGAGGTTTATGAGGTTAATGTTTCAGTAGATACAAACACTTGGGATCCTAATATCAGACCATATCGTTGGCTTAATCCTGAATACAAGCAAGCATATTTGGATGAAGCAGAATCACGCAACATTGATCCGAGTCAGGCGTGGGATGATATTAAGTGGTATGATCTTGAAACTCCCGAAGACTTCCTAGAGAAGGCTACTGCAATCTTTAATGGTGATGATACCTTTGATCAACGTGTTGAATTGCCCATTGATTTAGAAGATGATCTATTGCTTAAGGTTGCACTGATGGCACATAAGCGGGATATCACCATGAATAAGATGTTTGAAGAAATTTTGCAAAAAGCAATTGATATGCATAAGGAAGAGAATGAATGATATTTTACGTGGCATCTTTGAGTGGATAAAGGAAGATTGGCATAGCAATCGTGTCAGGTTTTCGCTTGAAGTGGTGGCATGGGCTCTTAGCATTGGCTGTTCTCTTATTATGGCCCTTACTGTTCCCAATCCTCCTCTTCTTTTGCTCTATCCTCTTTGGATTACTGGTTGTGCTATTTACAGTTATTGTGCTTATACTAGGCGCAGTTTTGGCATGCTTGCTAACTATCTTTTATTGACTACAATTGATACAGTGGGATTAGTGAGGATCATGTTATGAAACATTGGACGCTAGATGTAAAAGAAGATCCAGAGACCGGCGATGCTATTTTAGAATTTCCACCTGATATGTTAGAAGCAACTGGTTGGAAAGAAGGCGATGATTTAATTTGGACAGACAATCAAGACGGGAGTTATACTTTGACTAAGAAACCAAAAACTCAATATGTATTGGTTGAAGCAGTTTCATTGTTTCGAATCCAATATATGGTAGAAGTACCTGTAGGTGCTGATGACTATGGTAATGACAAGGCAAAGTGGGCACTTGATACTGTAACTATGGAAGAAGCCAAAGAATTCTATCAGGAACATATTGGTGAAAACATTGTTAGCCATCGTGTAGTAACACAAGATGAAGCAATAGAAATGTTCAGAAAACAGAATCCAATGTTTACTGAATGGTCTGATGAACTTATTATGAAAAATCACTTTACAACTTGGGAAGAGCAAAATGAATCAAATTGATGTTAAAGGCCCAACTGCCGATTGGACTGATAATGAATGGAATACATTTCGTGATTGGCTAAAGGATATGTTGAAGGTAGGTCCTGCAACAGTAACCTTTACAAAGAAAGATGGCACAGAACGTGTTATGAAATGTACATTGAATCCTGAGCAACTACCTAAAGTAGAAGTAAAGGAAGATAAGGAACCTCGAAAGCAGAAAACAGACGATGTTGTTGCTGTATATGATCTAGAGGCAAATGGCTGGCGCAGTTTTACTCTACGTGCGGTGAAGCGTGTAGAATTTGCGCTGTAATGTGTTTATAGAAGTATTTTTAACCTAACGTAACCTATTAAATATCTATGTCAAAATTAGCACTATTTGGAAGACAGTATGTTGTTTTTGATGCCAAGAACAAAGATCACCGTAAATGGTTTGCCCATTTCAATGAAACTCGTTCTTGGGGAGGATGCCCTGTTCGATTTGTAATTGACAACGATCACGGCGACTTGATTACTATGATTCAGCGTGAACTTATTATGTATTACGTTGATAAAGAATTTAAGAAAAAGGCTTGACATTAATTCAGTTTGGGTATAAGATACACGTATTATGAAAAAAGAAACTCTTCATTTCACGTTCGAACGTCCCAAGCACCGCGCACATAAGGTGTTGTTTGAAAACGACAGCCCCTTCAAGTGCAAACGTGTTGAGCCAAAGAACCAGTATCGCCGTAAGCCTCGTTTCGGAAAGAAGGAATGGCTTAATGCGGACTGTTAATTGCGTAGTACTAAACAGGGAAACAGAGGGATTAAATTTCCCTCCCTATCCCGGAGAGTTTGGGAAACGTATCTTTGAAACTGTGAGTAAAGAAGCGTGGGACTCGTGGCTTAAGCATCAAACGATGCTAGTCAATGAGAACCGTATTAATGCGTTGGATCCTGAGGCACGTAAGTATCTGAGGACTCAATGCGAATCATTCTTATTTGGGGCCGGGGCTGACATGCCTGAAGGATTTGTCCCCGAAAAAAAGTTATAAAAAAGGCTTGACATTTAATCAATTTGGGCATATACTACATAGTATTGAAACTGAGAAAGAGGAAATACATATGAATATCGATCAAGTTAACAAGGCTATCATGTTCGGTAACTTCACGAACGATCAGTTGAATTCGATCACTATGGCCCTCAAGTTTGCCCGTGCGCAGTTGACCAAAGAGACTAAGAATAGTCTATCGATTGGTCTTCCTGTCAAGTTTATAAGTTCACGTGACGGACGTACCGTACTCGGCACTGTCACTAAAATCAATCGCAAGTTTGTGATTGTCCGCGAACAGAATAGTAATTCATTGTTCGCTACTAACTGGCGTGTTCCTGCGAACATGCTAGAGACTGCTTAAAAACAGTCTAAAGCCCAACGACTAACAAATCAAGAATGGTCACTTCGGTGACCATTCTTTTTCCTGTCATTTGGGAAGTGCTACTCATCGTAGTTAGGGACTAAAACTATAATAATGACCTAACCCACTGTGAGCGGCCATTAAAAGGAAATAAAATGTATTATTCAGAACAACAATTTAATCAAGCAATCCTACCTTGGAAACTCATGTTACTTGGTGTGGTTGCATTATTTTCAGTACAAGTTTTGTCGAATGTAGGTCATACAAAGACTACACCTGTTACTGTAACCAAACCGGTGGTTCCTATTGCGAGTGACCCGTTGGCACCAGCATACGTTAAACCAAAACCTAAATTTCTTTCTATTGTGGACACTAATGAAAAGATCATGCACAATAGGACTGATATTTTCTGTATGGCAAAAAATATCTATCATGAAGCCGCACATGAAAGTAAATTAGGTAAGTATGCTGTTGCACAAGTAACAGTTAACAGAATGAAGGATCCAAGATTCGAAAAGGGAATCTGTGAGGTTGTCTTAGAACCCTATCAGTTCTCTTGGGCTAACAACCATAGAATTCGCTGGACAACTCCTTCAGGATATAGATGGGAAGAAAGTAAAGATATTGCACGTGATGTATTGGTAGAAGGAAAGCGCATTCATGGATTGGATGATGCATTGTTCTATCACGCAGATTATGTGAGTCCAAGTTGGGCTAGGGCTAAAAAGAAACTAGCACAGATTGGGGCGCATATTTTCTATAGGCCACGTGTCTAAGTTGTTGATTTTTAATGGATAAAAGTGGATAAAAAAGGTTGACATTTAATCAGTTTGGGCATATAATACATGTATAAACTGAGAGATTGGAAGACAAATGATTCGCTTTTTGATTGGATTACTCGTTCTAGCAGGGGTTGCCGGTACCGATGATTACGCACTTGCGTCCGGTACCGCGCCCCTGCCTCTTTGGGACGTTGTTGTTTTTTCGCTACTAGGATTGGCTATAATGCTGTCAGGAACGTCAAGTATCATTAAAGAAAATGAGAAAAACGGATAAAAAAGGCTTGACATTAATTGGGTTCGGGTATATAATACATAGTATTGAAACTGAAAAAACGGAGTTACAAAATGGCTTACATGAATCAGGAACGCAAAGCAAAGATTGCAACTCTTATCAAGCCCTTGCTTGCTAAGTATGGTATCAAGGGTTCACTGTCAGTGAACAATCATTCTACGATTGTACTGACCCTCAAGTCAGGCAAGATCGACTTCATTGCCAACAGCAATCGTGTTTGCGGTAATGACTATTATCAAGTACAGCGTGGCTTTCGCCCGAACACTCAAGGATATGATCAGGTTAACCCTTACTGGTTTCAGGATCACTACGACGGCGATGCTAAGGCATTTCTCACTGAGGCTTTCAAGGCCCTCAAGAGTGCAGATTGGTACGATGAGTCCGACGCAATGACTGATTATTTCAACACTGCTTACTATGTTGACGTTAATATTGGTAAGTGGAACAAGCCCTACGAAGTTGAAGGTTCTTGGGAAAAGGTGACTGTATGAATAAACTTAAGGAACTTTATAACAAAATAGTATATTACACCGTGACGTATAGTGAACTGTCATTGTGGAGTGTACTTATTGTAATTATCTTTGTGTTAATGTTCGGAGGTTCAAAATGAACGAATATTGGATTTGGATTCGTAATTCTAGCGGTGCCCCAATTCGCACTACGGTGTTTGCTGAGAACAACTACAAGGCAATTGAATTGGCCCGCGCAATGTATGGTTCGCAATTGATTTCGGAATCAGCGAATCTAATTTAAGAATAATGGGTAACAAAAGGGTAAAAAACACTTGACTTTATCTTTCCCTTTTGTTATCATTATAACTGTGCAATATCGCACGATTTGTTTAACTCTCTAAGGAGATAATTGTATGACTACTCAAACGTTTAAGGTTGTTGGTATTACTGTTCACAATGGCAATGCTAAGGTTCGTTTCACTGATGACATGGTTCGCCGTGTCAAGCAGTTTACGAAGGGCGGAGCAACACGTTGTGATTTCATCGAACTACCCAGTGAGATGACTAAGATTGAATCACTCAAGTATATGCTTACTTGCAAGGAGTTTCAGTCAGCAGAGGATCAGGCAACTATTACTGATACACTAGAAGATAAGGAAAAGGAAGCCAGTAAGGGCACTGTCAAGGTTAAGGCAACTAAGCCAAGCCTTGAAGCAATCAAGGCCCGTGGTAAGAAGGACACTACAGTACAGGATGTATTGAATGCAGTGTCAGGTGATGAGGCTACTGTCTAATGTCACGAAAAGCAGTCTCTAAGGTCGCAGACAAACTAACCAAAGCAGGTGATGTTGTCAACGTATATTTCTACGACAATGGGTTTATGTGCGAAGTGTCCGGTCGCAACGATCAGGACGACTGGGCAACAGTCAAACTCAATTGCAAGGACCTAGCAGAAGTGCAGAAGGTTCTTGAGGAAGTTAACGCACTGCCCCGAGAGTAAAAGACCGCTCTCAATAATGGAAAAGCCCCGTAAGGGGCTTTTCCTTTATGTACATCTATATTAAGATGTTGCCGCCTTCATAATGAAGAACTGAACAACCGGTGTAGCAGTAGATGCTACTACAGCAGTTACCTGTACTCTGATAGAGTTTGCGACTGCGGTGAACGGATACGCAACAGTATTGAAGTATGAGGCTTCTGAACCATTGATAACTTGTGCCATAACATAATCTGCGTTGGCAATCTTGTTACAGGAGATGTTGAACACTTCTGTATCGCCTGCATTCCAAGAACTCTTGAATAGAGTAATCTGACCAGTCAATTCATTGAGTGTAACACCTTGACCTGTACCACTTTGAGTAGCAGTACCGCCGCTAGTGTAACCAATCTTACCTGTAGCATTTAATTCACCGCCTGTAGGTAATGTTAAGTCACCTGCGTTATCAAAGTCCCATACATATGTAGTATTAGCATAGTCACCGGTAACTACAGTCATTGAACCCGGAGTAGTATCATTCAATCCGACTTGAACAACATTACCTGGACCAGTTGGATTTTCATACCAACCTAGTGACGCTTTACCGTTGGCTTCTAGTGATGCCAATAGTAATGGTGCGTCTGATTGTGTAAGAGCAGTACCTGTACCTAATCCACTTGGACTAATCACTAAGTTACTTGATGTAGTTAAATTACCATCATCACCGAATGTCCAACTGTATTCAGTATTGCCGCCCGAGTTAGTCCACAATTGAAGATTTGCTGTTGAACCAATTTCACCATCATCAGCATAAATCTTGATTGCGCTACCACTAGAGCCGGTGAATATAGTGTTAAGAGCCGTAATCTCAAGATTAGCAGGACCTGCTAAACTAACATCTTCTGACAAGATTCTTGGACTTGCACCACCTGTAATTCTTAAGAAAGGATCAGTGTTGCCAACCGCATCACGAGGTAATACTAGATTGCCATCGTTGAGGAATTCCCAAGTGTTGCCACCGCTGTGAATGAATACATTAGGAGCACTACCATTATAATAACCTACTTCAAAACTTGAATCTTCTCCACCTAAGAATATATTAGCAAGTGGTTCATCAATATTTGCACTTGGTGCTCGTAAGTGAATATGTCCTGGAGCAGTTGGATCAAGTACTAATGACTGTGAAGTATATCCGGCGTCTGGTATAAATGTCATTGTACTGACATTTGGATTTACTGGATCCAACGAACTATTAGCAACGCTTCTAATTATACTACTACCACCTGCTAAGATTAAATCACCGGTATTATCAAGTGTCATAATGTATGATGTGTTACCATCATATGAACTCATAATGATGTTACCAGTGCTACTTACTTGAACATACTTGTCATCGTTACCTACGAATAGATCATATGCGGAGTTGTTGCCTGTATCTAAGTGAATGTGACTTGCTACATCTCCTCCGCGAACTTGTAGATATGCTAAGTTAGCAGTAGCCAGTGGATCATAACTTAGATTTAATTGATTAACACCTTGAATAGTAATATCATCAAATGTTACATTGCCTGTGTTGCCACCGCCGCCTAGTGGTACTTGAGTACCGTTAGCGTAGTTAACACTAAATGTATTATTTGGTAATACTAAGTTGCCAGTGTTATCAAATGTCCAAATGCTTGCACCTGCGCCGATATTGACATTGCCGTATTCTGCTAGACCATTACCTGATGATCCACCTGTAATGTTTACTGCACCACCGGGACCAGCGTAACCTTGACCGCCTACAATATTAGCAAAGCCACCTGATTGTCCATAACCACCTATTACACTAGCAGGTGCACCTTGACCGTTGCTTGATTGTCCACCTTGCATACTGACATAGCCGCCAAAATCAAAGCCACTACCGCCTTCAATGTTGACATAGCCGCCTGATCCAGTTGACACATTATCAGCGTCACCTGCGTAAATCTTAATGTCACCGCCGTTAGTATCAGCGTCACCACCCCAGAAATAAACATCACCACCTTCTCCAGTGCCATTACCACGCTGACCTTGAATGATTAATCGTTGTGCATTATTATCAACTGTCGGAGTTGGACCAGTAATAATGACTTGTTGTGTACCATCACCAAACTGTAATGTTTGTGCTTGTTGATTACCACCATTGTGTATGTCTACTGTTAGTGTTGGGAAAATTGTTGAACCATCTGGTCTAAACTCCCAAATTTGATTAGTATTACCGTCATATGTATTGATCTTAACTTTACCACTTGAGTTTGAACCAAAGTCTGTATAAAGATTAATAGATCCAGCAACAGCACCCTCACCACCGTAAATATTAACATTACCTGCTTGTGCGTTACCTGTACCCAATCCACCAACGATATCTACAAAACCGCCACTTGCCCCCAATGAGTTAACACCGTCTGTTACACCACCGTCACCGCCTCTGAGGTATAAACTTCCACCCTGTTGTGCAGGTGTATTAGTTTCAGCAACAGCATCACATCCATCTGCTGGCTCAATAATAATATTTGGCCCACTTAAACCTGGTCCTCTTTGTGGAGTCATTGTTTGTATGTACATAGTATCGTAACTTTGTACAAACAATTGTTCTTGACTCTCTAAACGGAAAGTATTGTTGCTACCAAAATAATAGTCATTGTTGTTGTTATTGAAATAAGCATAGTATCCATCAAGATTGATACCTGCTGAATCTAATGTTACATTGTAAACATTACCACTAGCAACAGATAAGTCACCGTCTAAGAACTCACAATTGAAGTAAGCATACTCTGGAGCATTGCCCGGACTTACTGGATCGTTGAAGTTTACTAATCCAGTCCAGCGAACCCAACCATCACCATCACTACCCAAGTTACCTGAATAGAACAACTCACCGATGTTGGCATTGGTTGCTACCATACAGAATATACTTTCATTGTACATTACGCAATAGTCACCGCCACCAAATGCTGCCACTGATGTTTGTGCTATACCGTTTGCATATGAAATATCAGTACCTAAATCTGTGTTGATATAATTACCACTATCATATTGGTCATCACTGCCGTCACTGATATTGTCTGACGGCCAAGAGTAAACACCGGTACCACTAGAATAACTAACTTGTGTGATAACACCGTCACCGTCAACTGAGTCAATGAATACTATCAAATCATTATCAGGACTTGCACCGCCAAGGTCTGTTCCGGCAACTGTAAGAGTCTCACCGCCAATATAACCAGTGCCTGGATTGGCTGTACCTAATACTGTATAAGTGTTGTCGGCATTGACTCTAACACGCACGGTGGCACCTGTACCACTGCCACCTGTTGTTGATGCGGAATTAAAATATTCTGTACCATTGGCGAAATCAAACCATTGATAATAATCTTGTGGAGGTACCTCACCTCTAAAGTTACCAGTGTTGAGGTAGAACTGTGTTCTAATGTCATTGGTATCTGTTCTTAATGTTGCGCCGTCATATAACACATTATTAACGAATGAAGTAAACAAGTTCCATAAATATTGAGGATTGATTGGCTCAAACTCACTACTACCATAGACATTCAACATCACATGGACATTACCAGGACCAAGGTTTGTAGCGTGGAATACATCATCTTCTACATTGAAATCTGTATTGTAGAATTGAACTGGCGCACTGTTTGTAATAATCAATTGATTGATACTGCAATCATCACCCCAAATTTGATTTAGACCTGCATAGAAGCCACGATATTCTTCTGGAGTGCGATATACTACACCATCGCTAATATTCATTGTTAGTTGATCGGTACCATCGTTTATACTGATTGTACCACGATATGAGTTGTTAGCCCATTGTAAGAAATCGCCACCTAAACTTTGTTCATTAGTAGAACCGGCGGCAATAAACATTTTATTAGCAAGAGCAGGAGTTGTGGGGTCACCATCAATATCACAGAACTGAATTTCACCTGTGTCTGCGATTGTTGTGTTAGCAACAAAGTCGCCTATTTCATATTGAATATTGTAACCACTACCGCCACCATATGGACTACCGTTAGCATAATTGATTGAACTACTATTACCTGGTAGTGTTAAGTTACCATCATCACCAAACTGCCATTGATATGCACTGTTGCTAGTATCAGTGTAAATGTTGACTACCGCATTTGCTTCAAAGTTTACACTTTCTGCGCCACGAACTTCAAAGTTATCATCGGCTGAATCGATAAGAACATTACCTGCTGAACCTGCTACATTACCTGGGAATGATAATGTACCATCACTATTAAATGCCCAAGTATTAAAGTCGTTTGTTGTGATGTATACTGAGTTACTGCCGTAACTTTCTATCCCGATATGTGTTGGGGCGTAACCTAATGCACCTACAATGTTTCCTGAGTTACTAAATCTAATCGCATCGGTACTTGTAATATTAGCAAACTGAACATTATCAGTAGTGTTCAAGTCTTGATCGAATGGATTTCCACCACCGCCACCTGGAGCAAACACACCGTTACCGTACAACACATTGCTTGAACTACCATCTAAGTTAACAGATACAATGTTTCCTAATGCCGCGGTACTTGCGTTAATAGTAACAACACCAGTACCATTTTCACCTGTTGATGTAATCGTTACTCCATTACCAGCAACGATTTGGCTTACACCTGAATCTACTGAAGTATATTGATTGATTGTTTGGTTTACAGGATTTACAGTGATACTACCTTTAGTAGAATACACTGTAGTTACATCGCCCGACTCATTGTTTGCACTAGTAGTTAGTGTTACTGTGCTTGTTCCGGCGCCTACTGCAACTGCGGCAGTGGTCTGTGGTAAAATAGTGTCATCTCCTACAATTACAGGAGCCGTTGATCTTACTGCACCACCTAAAGCAGGAGTTGAAGCAGTAGGACTTGCTACTGTGTTAGGAGAAGTTACTCTAGCCAAAGCCGCATCAGTTAGACGTTGCTGTTGTCTTGCAACTGTAGGGTCGCTTGCATTAATTTGTTGTGGATTGGTAGCCATTTAGGGGATTCCTTATTGTTATCTTTATACTATATTTATCGATTAATATGGAAAAGACCCTTACGGGCCTTTTCTTTTTGTATGTTTATTAGTGTTTATCCAATAAACCAACCAGTACCATTACTGAATACCGGCATGTTATTTGCGCCTCCGCCTACGGCTGATGCATTAAATGTAGTAGAGTTTGCGTCAGTAACAAATGCTCTTGCACCTGCACCTGCTGTTGCGGCTGAAGGAAGTGCGCTAACTGTTACTGGAGTAGTTTTAACGATAGTTGCTACTACTGCGGCGTTTGCACGTGATAATTCTAGTGCATTGTTTGAATGGCTGATGCGACCAAATTCATCAGTTGATAAGAATCCACCTGTTGCGAATACGATATCAGGTGTATTTCCGTTTGGTCCTGTTGCTAGTACTAAATGTCCACCGATTCCGTTTGCATATCCTTGCGCAAATAAATAACCACTGCCGGGGTCAGTAATAGTATAGTTGGCATCGCTGAAATCATGACCAGCAAAACCCATATCAACCCATGCCTCAGTGTCACTTCCGCTTTCACCATACGCAACCCAATCAGCCGAACCATTTGCATCATTGTTAAACAATGCAGATTGTACGAATGTATTTGATGAATCTGCAATAACAATTGTCGGTGCTTGTAAAGTAATATTAGGTGAATCAGCACCGATGTTTAAACGTGTGCCTAATAAGTTTACATTTGATGGGGCTGTGAAAATACCGTTGGTATCAAAGGTAAAGTGAGAGTTAGTATTAGCAGTATCGGTTGAAATGACAACGTTATTTGTACTTAAAATCTCAAATTCATTGTCGATATTTGATTCAATAACGTGCTGTTCACCAACAGTTGGCCAATACAAGGCACCACCGATACCATAACGCCATGTCACACCGCCGTTAGCAGTGTTACAAACAAGTCTTAATTCTCCGGGTGTTCTAAAGTTTTGACCTGCGTTAACGTTACCACTAGCACCTAAACCACCTGTAATGGATAATCCACCGGGACCGTATGATGCGATATTGTTAGCCTGAACATTTATATTTACGGCACCATTAGCAACAACTGAAACATTGGATGACCCGTTACTTAACAATGAGCCTGCACTAACATTAGATAAAAATCCACCGTCACCTGAGAAAAAGTTTGCACTAATTAAGTTGCCACCGTTGATGTTTCCTGCAGTAATGTTTCCTGTAACGGCTACACTTGTTAATGTACCAACACTAGTGATGTTTGGCTGTGCGGCGTTAGTTACTGTTTGTGCTAAAACTGCTTGTGCGGCAGCAGGGAAATAACTTCCACCTGCACCTGAAAGAATTAAGTTACCGACAATCTGCAAGTTTGCTTTTTGTGTTGTGGGAGTTCCTGCCATATTAACAACAGGTACAAGCGTACTGTACGCAATGTTTGCTCCGATGTTTGTTAATGCTGTGATTTTAACGCTTGTAGCCATTTTCTTATTTTCCTATTATTATGCGAATACAACACCGTTGTTACCGATGCAGAACCATTTGTTTGCTATATATTGCAATGTGCAGGCATCACCTACAGTATCAAAAGTCATTGTGCCTGTGGCACCAATTTTCCAACCCGGATCAGTGACAGTGATAACCATATCACCACCATCTGCGACCATCATAAATGTTTTAACAAGTCCGGCAGTTCCTGCGGCCAGTGTACCTGTTTCTGCGGCGGCTGTTGAAAAATATGTAGCAGTTTCAGTTAAACTTGCGGCTGCACCATTTAATAAATCTTCACTTCCTGATAATACAAATGAACCTGTACTAGTCACTCTTTCAATAGCAGTGATCGTATTACCAGAAACATCGCCGGTGTTAGCACGAACGTCTCCATTTGCTACTACGTTGCCAGTGTTGATATTTCCCAATGCTATTGTAGTGTTAGTTGGGATGTTTACTGTGATAGTGCCTGAACTAACAACAGGGCTACCCGATACTGTTAGTGTAGTGCTGTTAACACCTACTGATGTTACAGTACCACCCAATGAAGTTGCACTAATAGTAACATTTCCGTTACCACCTGACAATGCAATTCCTGAACCTGCATTAACTCTAGTAACACCTGTATTAGTTACAGTGATGTTACCGTTGCTAGTAATAGGTCCACCTGAAATCTGAATTCCAGCGCCCGGAGTTAATCCTACGCTAGTTACAGTTCCTGCAATTGATCCGTTAGCAATAGATGTTACACGGCCATATGCATCAATACTTACGTTTGGATTAGTGTATGATCCTGCAGTGACGCCTGATGTGGCTAAATCGATATTAATGTTTCCGGCACTTACAACAGGGCTACCTGTTACAGTTAGTCTAGTATTTGATACAGGATTAACACCTACGCTAGTGACTGTTCCACCACCATTGCCACCGCCGGCATTTGCAGAGATAGTCACATTTCCGTTAGCACTGCTAACAGTAACTCCAGTTCCTGCAAGAATGTTTGTGACACCTGTGTTAGTAATAGTAACAATATTGTTACTTGCGACTACGTTAACGCCTTCGCCTGCTGTAAACGTGTTATAGGGGCTTGCACAAGCAAATAAAGTTTGAAAATTAACATTGGCCTTGGTAAAGGCGGTGTATAACGAATCACTATTTGCAGATTCGTTAGGTAATCCTACTTGTATAACTTGTTGCCCGGTAATAGCCATGTTTAGTCCTTATACTGTATTTATCAGTTTGGACTAAAAGAACTCCCGCAACCACATGTGCTTGACGCTTTAGGGTTAGTAATTGAAAAACGTGAACCTTCTAAATCGTCTTTATAGTCAACTACCGCACCCTCAAGATATTGTAGTGAAAGACTGTCGATTAGGACACTTGTGGAGCCTGCTGGAATTTCGAAATCATCCTCATTTTGCTCATCGTCAATGGTGAATCCATAACTAAATCCTGCGCATCCTCCACCTTGAATGAACATTCTTAATCTACTTTTTGAATTTTCTTCTGATAATACTTCTGAGATTTTTGCTTGTGCTGATTCTGTAATTGTAATCATTTTATTCCTTCTTCGTTTGGATCCCAATACATGTTTTTTGCGCCCTTGTTTGTGGGCTTAAATCCTTGACCTTTATAAAACTTGATCAGTTTATTTTGACTAACAACACCCTTATCCCAAGGGAACAATGTTAAAACAATGCCGTCTTGTCTTGCTAAATCTTGTAATTGCTTCATTGCTTTGCCACCTACACCCTGTCTGAGGGGATAGGCCTGTATCCATTTAACTTCTACTGCGTCACGCTTACTCATACTTGGTACTAGTTCGAATATAGCAAACTGCATATCATCACCCTCACCCCATGTCATCGCTCTCTGACGGGGGTCTAAGGGGCTCTGAGGATACATATCATTGACTTTAGCAATGAACTCTTTGACTTTCTCACTGGTCCCAAAGCCTCTTAATTTGATAGGTTCAGCAACCTCTTCACTATAGTATTGCTGTAATACGTTGCTATTGAATCCGGCATCAATGATTACAGGCTTACCATTGTAAATACCCCAGTTTGCTTTGCGGTGAAGGTCTCCTAGTTCAACATCAAAGTTCATGTTTAAATCTGCCAATAGATTAGCATAATCTACCGCGGTTTCTACCTGTTCTTCCGTTTTTCCTGAATTACGTAAATGTTCTTCATAGCCCTCAATACTGCCTAGATATTTTTTCTTACCTGTGATTGCCCAAGCCATGTTTGTTAATTGACTGAGACCATTGCATCCCATTAAATTACATAGTTGCTTCTCACTTGCTTTGGTCGCCATTTCAGTGTGAATCCAAACTGGTTCACGATTTTGATCATCATAGTCAATGATTGGAATTAGTATGCCCATTTGTCTAGCATAGCCATCACTGAGAATATCTGCCTCTACGCTGTTCTGCGCAAGACCTTTTTGGTTCTTTGCTACTTTAAGAACAGTAGGACGTCCTTGATATTCAATGATCATAGCAACACGACTACTACCGGTACCTAATTTCTTAGCACGTTCTAGTGCATAGTTCAAACGTTGCTTGAATGTAGTGTTTGGTCCATACTGAGTGGTATCCCAGTCAGCAGGAAGGGGCATCTCATCAATGATTTCTTCTATCAAAAACTCACAGGCTCTCATAAACTTTTACCCCAGCGTGTATTGATGACGTTCCAGTTTATGATCTTCCAAAGTTCTGATAGATATTTCTTTTTGTCTGAACCGTAATCTAAGATGAACGCATGTTCCCACCAATCGACTAGTAGTAAAATATCATCACGAACTTCGTGGTTCTTGATTGTTTTAATCTTGCCATCATATGCTAGATAAGCCCAACCTGAGCCTTGAATCTTCATTGCTTCAATAGCAAATTCATCTTTGAAACTATCATAACTGCCAAAATGTTTATTGATAAAGCCCATCATAGGGCCGTTTGGCTTATTATTGTTTCTTACTTCACGGAATTGCGGAAACCATAAGTTATGTAAGAATGCTCCCGCATAATTGAATTCAGGATCACCTTCTTTGTCATTGAAGCGTTTGGCGTAACCTTTGGCTAGTTTTTCGTAATGTAAGTCAAGGGTATCCTTGCCCATTACAGGAGAGACTTCACTATCAGTGAAGTTTAACGGTATAATTTCGATATCTTGAGGTTTAGATTTTTGCTCAAGCAGGGTTAGATAGTCTCTCATACGTATATTTATCGTCTTGTAAGACTTCTCTTATATGTTCTACTAAACTTTTTGTAGCATTTTCATGTGATTTTATTCCAGCATGCTGTAAATCTCTAGCATAATCTATGCGCTTTAACCATAGACTATCGTTGGAATAACCACTATGTTGTGTAAAATTAATTTCAATCAAAGGAACGTCAATGATTGATTTTAATAAGTTTCTTGTTATTTGTTTGCGGGCATGTACTACACCCAAATCTTCTGAAATGACCATGAATAGTTTAGTATTTTCATCATGCACCCAACGACCACTTGGTAATAAATTATTATAACCGGGATATAATGATACAAATCTACTATGATCAGGCCATTGAATTACCACTGCTTTTGGTTTCTTCTTTACTTTGCTAAACCACATTATTAGATTGTATTCTAGTGCATCAAAGCCTGTGCCACCCATACTTAAATTATAATAATCATATTCTAATTCTGTCGCTGTAAGATATGGATATGTTTTTTCTAGTTTTAATCCAATACCCTCAGTGTGGCTACATCCTGTAAAAAGCAAATAATTATCTAGATTGATATCTTCAATATTTTTACATCTGTGGCCAAGATTATTATAGGTGTATGATATATGTTCTGTGTGATATGGCCAGTCACTGGGCATTCTTTTTGAGTTATTTTCAAACGTTTCTTGCTCATCACCGCCCGCAAAAAGCACTGTGTTGTTTTTCCCATCATATCCTAAAAAGCCATCAGTGATTATCATATTGCAGCCTTTGCTTTTGCGTATAATTTCTTTATCTCAATAGCAAGATTATTTGCAGTAACTTTAGGATTGTTAGGATCATGATCTATATCAATTGCAGTTTTTGATAAAACTTTGAGTTTTTCTTTAATAGTGAGTTGGTATATAGGAATCTGTATAGTATTAGAAATTAAGGTATCTAACATATAATGTCTTGCATTGAAAAAGCCGTTGTTGTTTGCGGCATTAATTGCGTCAGTAACCATGTCATCTGACAGGTCCGCCGCAGAAATAAATGATTGATTGGGATCTGAAATTAATAATGAATTTATAAATTCACTAGCAACAATGATTGCTTTAGGTTTGGGAAATCTAAACATCCAACTGAATAGATTGAATTTAATGGCATCACTTCCGCCGTTAAAGACGCATAAGTTATAATAATCTACACCTAACTCTTTAGCAGTTAGATAAGGCACTGTTTCTTCTATAGGTTTGTCTAATTCTAATCCTGCATTATCACCTACAAACAAAATGTAGTTGCGTAAGTTTAATTCAGATAATTCTTTACATCTATGCCCGTGCGAGTTATAGATATTATCAGGATCATGTCCTAATAATCCGTCGACAAATCTCATTATTTGCGCCTTATAATTCTTCCCTTAGATAAGTCATAAGGACTCATCTCAACGTCTACACGGTCACCCATCAGTATTCTAATTTCATGCTTACGCATTTTACCTGATATATAACTCAATACAGTTGGGCCAGCATCAAGTTTTACTCTAAACGTAGCGTTAGGTAAAACATCAATTACTTCCCCTTCAACCTTAATCGTACCTTCTTTACTCATAAATTTCTTTCTTAAGTCTCCTTTTTTACTAATGTAACATTCAAACTATTTAGGATTGAAACATAGTGTTCTTCACCCTTATGCACATTATCCTGAAAATGATCGCTTGCATTTTCATCTGCCATATCACTGATATACTTGTAGCAAATAAATTCTACATTGGCTACTTGACATGCTTTAGCAATAGCAAATGCCTCCATGTCAACAAGATCAGCAACAATATTATATGTATCAGTTACAAAGTTATCACCTGTACTCACACGAACACCGTCATCACCGATAACGATGGGTGCATGAAGTTCTTCTGCTTGAGGTCCAACAATACATCCACCCAATATAACATCACGTTGACTGAAGTGAGTACACTTATAAATGTTACCTGGTGCAAGTCCTATACCGCCGGCAGTACCAAAGTTAAAAACTCGTTTGGGCTTATATTTTTCAATTAATGTAGCAGTAGTAATTGCGGCATTAACTTTGCCAACTCCAGTTTCAAACACATTACTATATTGAAATAAGTCAGGGGCTTCTGCCTTTAAGGCAAACAAAATCAAATCATTCATAAACTTTAACTAGTGTTCCTACTTTGGTGCCTAACTTTTCTAGTTTACTTCTTCCTTCTAAGAAGGTAATGTCTACTAGACAGGCAACTGTCATATTATTATATGGAATACCTAACTCATGTACAAGATTGCAGATAGCCTCAGCAGTACCGCCTGTGGCTAGTACGTCATCTACAATTAGTACATTGCTTCCTGTAATATCTACTTTGCGTAGTTCTAAGATATCAGTACCATATTCTAATTGATATTCTCTACTGATTAGTTCTCCGGGCATTTTGCCCTTCTTACGAACTACATGTAAGGGCAATCCTAATTTATATGCTAAAACACTACCCCAAATGAATCCACGTGCATCTGCCGCAAATATTTGATTTACATTATTTTTGATAGCAGTTTGATAGAACCAATCAATACTAGCATGAAATGCTACAGGGTCACGACAAATATCTACGGTGTTTAAATAATTGACGCCTGATTTAGGCCAGTCTTTATACACTGGCAAGGCATTCCTAACAACACATTCTTCGGTCGAACTCATTTCTTGAGGATATCCCAAATACTTTCGCCTTCTAGAATTTCTTTTTCTAGTTTGCGATATTCTTCACCCAATGCTTTAAGTTTTTCCCAGCGACCTTCTAAGTCATTGTTGGGTCTAAGAATTGCTAAACGCTTTTCAATCTCATCTAATCTATCAGTTAGATTGACACCTTTAATTTTAATATCACCTTCAAACTCAGCATCGCCTTTAACAGTTAACCCTTTGCCAGTAGTATTATCCCATGCGTTACCTAATGTGATAGTATCATATGTATATGCAGGCTGTGCTGTGGGGAGTGAAGAATTGATAGTATACCCACCGTTTAAACTTGTAGGTAAAGTCCAAGTTGGGCCAGTTGCGCCTGCTGTTAGCAGACTACCTGATGTCATAGTAATTCCCGTACTAATTCCTGATGCAGTTGTACTTGTTGTCATTAAATCCTCTAACCTAATAGTAATCGTGTCATCCATAGATGCACCAAAGTCTAATTCTAATTGATTTTTGCTCTCTGGAAATACAAAGATATCGTCATCTTCGTTCATTTATATACCTTTTTAAGAAATAATTGGCCATCTTTGTCGATGCCGATTTCAACATCGTCACCTTCTTGCCAGCCCAATTTTTTCAGTAAAGGCAAAGGTAAGGGGATAATTAAATCCCCTTCTTTGGACTCTTGTGTGATAACTTCGTATCTTATATGATCTTGACCTGGTTTAGATGCCATGATTTAATTCTATTACATTACCAGGGTGTTGTCAATATACAACGGTTACTTTGTTGCCCAATTACCAGGCTCTGCATGACCAGTAACGTGCCTTCCAACGTGGACCTGGGTTGTCGCAATTGTGTCTAGCACGGAAGTTCTTGCGGCGACCTGGATTTGATTTTTTGATGCGCATGTTCTTGTCACCAAAGTTAACTTTGACAACCTTACCGTTTGGCTTACGCACATATACTTTTGACTTAGCAACATCGCCCTGCATAGGCTTGCCAAGTGGAACTTTGCGTCCCTGATATTCTGCTTCTTTTAAGTGATCATAATGACCTGATTCTAGGTCTTGAATAACTTGCTTAGTCCAAATACTAACATCGCTTGATCCGATTTCATCAAGATCACCGACATTGGATGCAATATCTTCAATAGCACTCATAACTGCTTTAGGACCAAACTTACCTAATACATCAGTGTGTTGCATCATAATTCGGCGAACAACTGCATTGTATACGGCCTCAGAACTATCGTTATCTTCGTGAACCGCGCTTAATCGCTTAATTTCTGATAGTTCATCTTCACCTTCTTCGTCTAACTTATCGTATTTGGCACGAATGTTAGCCATCTTTTCTTTACTAGCATGGTCACGTCCTGCCTTACGTAATGCGTCCATACCTTCTTTTCCATACTTTTTATTGCCCAAGTATGCTTGAAGTCCGCTTTCTTCGACTTCTTCCGATTCAATTAAAACATCATTAATTTCTAGGAATTCTAATGTTTGCTCGTCTGCTTCTACGATGATACCATCTTCTGTAAAACCTACAACACCGGTTTCAATGACAAAGGATTCACTTAGTTCAATGTCAAATGAATCATGGATTTCGATAGATTCACTGATTTCAGTGTCTTCCAGTGATCTAACAAGTTTATATAGGTTTCTGATATCGCTCATGTGGGGTCTCCAATACTCTATTATTTATCCCCAAAGTATATCTTTTCAAGTTCTTTGATAGTTGCTTCTGCACTGTTAGGCACTTCATACTCATCTTCGTGCTTTACTGCGATACCACCAGCATCACTCCAATGCTTTAGATATGGACCAAAGTCATCAACTAGTACGTTTACTGTGTTGCCGTTTTTAGCATATTGATACTTTTTGCTAGTAAAGATAGCGTTTCCTGAACTTCCTGGATGATATTGATCTAACCAATCACGCTTTGCCTTCTTACTTGCATCAGCATGTGGGCCACGTAACGGGGCTGATAGTACAGTGTATGGGATATTATGCTTCTTTAACCATGCAATGATTTGCATGCCACCTTTGAGTGGTTTAAGATCACGGAAGAATTTATAAACTTCTTCGTCTGAACTGTTAGCGAGTTTTTCAATTTCGCCTTCTTTGTCGTTGATTGCTTTCCAGTGGGGTACACCCTGCCTGTCAGCCCAAGCACCAAAAAAGTCGGCTTGTACACCGTCCATATCTAGATATAGATGGGGCATCTTTTTCGTTTCAATTACTTCCATTATCTTCATATCCTTATTTAGTCTCTTAGTGTATTATCATTCTAGCATAATAGCACAGTTATGTCAAGCCCAAAGTGCTAAATAATTTAAGTTCTATAACAATAATAAAAGGAGTGAACTACATGAGTGAAGAAAAGAAACCATTATCACGTTCCGAACGTGAAGCCAAAATCAAAGACAAAGCGGGTTGGGTAATCACTGTACTAGCCGCATTACTAGCAGTTAACACATATGTTGCTAGTGGATTCAGTAGCAAAGTGTTAAACAATACAATCGCCGCAAATAACACATATTCATTCTATCAGTCAAAGTCTATCAAGCAGGGTCTTGCTGAACAAAGTTATGAAGAGGCACTACGCTTAAAAGAATTTGATAGAGCCGAAAAACTTAAAGCAAAGATTGATCGTTATGAATCTGATCCTGCAACAGGTGAAGGTAAAGTTGAATTACTTGCTAAAGCACGTAACCTTGAAGCAGTACGTGATGAAGCAAAACAGCATGGTCCTTGGTTAACATTTGCTGGTACAGGCTTTCAGTTAGCAATCGTATTATTGTCTGCTAGTATCTTGGCAGTTAGCATGGGAATGTTTTGGGGTAGTATTGGAGTTGGCTTAGTCGCCGCAACACTATTAAGTCAGGGTATCTGGCTTTGGTTGCCACTCTAATGTAAGGTTTTTTTCCTGCGCTCAGGAACATAATCTTTATGAGGAATTGGAGTACGGTCGGGGATAACGTGGGTAAAGTCTACGATATCTTCACCGTACTTTAACATTATGTAAGAGGTAATTTTATTAACCTCTTTATCGTAATTGTTAAAACCTAAAATCAAATATTGATCGAAATTAATCTTAGTCTTGATGTATTTCTTGATATTGCTGTCAGACAGTATATCAGTGAAATTGTTTAATTCTCGGTGAAATATAAAATTTTTCATTATTTTTTCCAAATTGTGAAAGCAACATAATCACGCTCAGTCTCAAAGAAAAATACCCAACTGTTATACATTTCACCGTTGGGATCTTCCATATATTTCCATTCGTCCTTACAGTTACGTTCGCACCATTCAACAATGGGTTGAAGTTCACCGTACTGTAATTTAATTTTTACCTTAAATGCTGTTGGTAAACTTATGGACATTGACATTACCTTGACTTAAAAATCTTAAGCCACTGTCATCTCTATATTGTTCTCTATAATATACAGTAGAGATACCTGCTTGATAAATCAGTTTAGCACAATCAATGCAAGGGGCGTGGGTGCAGAATAGTGTAGCACCTTCGCTAGATTCAGTAGACCTGGACACTTTAGCGATTGCGTTACTTTCGGCATGAAGTACCTCAGGTTTGGTCTTTAATGAACCATCGTCTTGTTCGACTTCACACATGTTTTCCCAGCCAGTAGGCATACCGTTGTAGCCGGTACCAATAATTTGATTGCCTTTAACAATCACGGCACCCACTTGTAATCGTTTTGCATAACTTAACTTGCTGGTTAAGTCTGCAATATTCATAAAGTAATCAATAAACTTTGGCTTCATTCTTCTAGCAAATCAATCTTGTTTGGCTTGTCCTTCCACTCAGCCGCATCGGGCAGTGGATCTTTAGCCTTAGTGATATTAGGCCATTTCTCAGATAGTCTCGCATTTAAGTCTACCCAAAACTTAATATTAGGTACTTTCTTATCATTATCTGTAACAATGGCATCTACTGGGCATTCAGGAATGCATACACCGCAGTCAATGCATTCATCTGGATTGATTGCTAGAAAGTTAGGACCTTCATAGAAACAATCTACTGGACATACTGTTACACAGTCCGTGTGTTTGCACTTAATACAATTGTCAGTTACAACGTGTGTCATTTATATACCCTGATTCCTCAATTAATTCTTTACATTTCATAATATCGTTTTTATAGACCCGTGTCAACATGTAGTCACCCAAACCAAATTTATTGCAGAATGCTACACCAAATGGGTCGTTAGTTTTTAATACATCAAATATGTATTCTTTGCAAAACTGTTCGTAATCTTTTCTAGAAACTTTACCGAACGCTAGTTCTCGTCTGTTTAGTAAATCGTTAACAGCCTGTGTAAAGGCATCTTGACTTACACGTTGATTAGTTCTCATTAGTCCCAAAGATTCCTGTAATATTTACCAAACAAATTAAGACCTTCTTGGATACGTTCTTCATGAAGTTTATGTCCTACATGATCATACCAATGCTCATTAGGATTCTTATCTACCATTTGATATGTTTTTTCGAGTTTGCCTGATATGGGATTCGGATACAATTTATCTGTTTCTACCCAATCAAACTTAGCATCACCATGATGATATTTGTCATCATAATCTTCTAATGCAATTTGCTGAAAACTCCAGATCATTTTGTCTAATGTTTCTTCCCAACGCTTGCATCCCTCTTCAAACGCATCATTATGTGATTCTCTGTAGAAGTCAAAACTAGTTTGTGATTCATAGTCTGCACCACCAACATCTGCAAAATCGTTAGGTACACCTTGCTTATTGTGCTTAAGTTGAACCAACATAGGTAGTATGATTAAAGCCAAAGTAGCATCAAGATTCCAGGTATCAAACCCTTCAATCTTAATATCTGCTTTTCTTGGCCCTATCTTAGGGTATCTGCCGATGTTAACTTTCATTTAATTTCGCAAGTTCTACCTTGCCTTCTTTGAACATCCAAACTTTCGGAGTATCACCTATTACTTGAATTACAAAAGCCAAATCAATGTTTTTGTTTTTCTTTAGATTTTCTGCCAATTCATTGAGACTGGGTGCTTGACAGTAAAAAGCATTGGTATTCTTGTCGTACAAGTATAGTTCATTACCCTCTGATTCGATAATGCAGATAGGAACTTTTGCATCTAATTTTGATTGTAAATCGATGCCGGTTGCGTCGGCATAATCTTTGATTAAATTTTGCAAAGAGGCTAGTAGTACACTACGACCGATGATCCAACCTAGTGCAAAGCATGCTAGAAAAGTAAAGATATCCATTAACATTATTTATCGATCCTTATATTGCTCCACTGCTTCAACTTCTCAAACTTTTGGGCTTTAGCAGTTTGAATACCTTCGTATGTGACTCCGACATTCTTGTCTACTAACAATTCGACCATAGCATGTAAGTCACCCAATTCTTTTTGAAGTCTCATAATGTTTGAGACTTCCCCGTTCTCTAAACATTGATCAGGACCAAAACGATAACATTTGCTAATCTCTACGATAACTTCGGCACATTCCTCTTGTAGAATTACAAGAATTTCACTTGTTTCAAAATCCATATTAGTATCCAGGGGCAGAGTAATCACTTGTCTTAGTGTAGATGGCAAAACCATCTAATCCATATGCTGGACAAACTAATAGTTTTTCAGGAAGATTCATGTTATCTTTTACACCACCCTCACCACAGATAAAGTAAACACCGTCTAACTTTTCTGCCATGATATGTCGCAAAATTTCATGTGACTTGCGTAGTGCTTTGAGTTCACCCTCATATGCTTCAACTTCGTGGTTCATAACGACTTCCTAAAATAAAAAAAGGATGGTGAGTTTTTGAGGAACTCACCAAAACCTTTAGCCTAAATTAGGCCTGCTTTGAAGAAGCAGCCAACGCACGATAGCCAGCGGCTACAACTGCACGGGTTGGGCGACCAATGCGATACTTGGTAGTAACACGGCCCTTAGTGTCCTTACGCTCGTTTGCGTAGACAGCAAAGCCACTGCGTAGACGTAGATCGCTAACAGTAGCAGTTGGGTTGGCAATACCAAAGCGAGCCTTGATCTGCTTTGCGGTGAGTTCTTCACCATTCTGTAGTGCTTCAACTAGACGCTGGGTCTTTGTAGTAGTCTTTGTAGTAACGTTCATAACATTTTTCCTCTTAAGTTAATTCGCTGTATCTTTCATTTACAACGTATACACATGATACAACAAATGCATACACATATCAAGTAAAACGGTTATATTTTTTGAATCAAATGTCCAAAAACTGTAGGCTAAAATTATCAGCGCAGGCCTCGTAACCGAGGTAACCACGTGGGTTGGCCACAACTCTAGTCTCACCGATTACATAGTCAAACTTTTCATGAGTATGACCATGCGTCCACAACTTGATCTGTGGATGATCTAAAATGAATTCGCTCAAATCGCTTGTGTAACCTCCATTCATAATGTGATCACGTTTATACTTTTCGTGAATACTCAATGGTGAAGGTGTATGATGTCCAACTACAACATAAGTCTTAGATGGGTCTGATTCAACAACACTTTTGAAATAATTCAAAGTCTGTGTATGGCGAGTTACAGCATCACGCGGGCTGAACCTAGCATAATTACGTTCACTATTGCGAATGATAGCAAAATCATTCATCATCTTTTCAATGGAGTACATGGTCAATTCGTCATGCTTGTTCATGTCAGTCCACAGTGTAGCACCTACAAAAGTGATATCCTCAATGGTTACTGTATCCATTTCTAAGAAATGAACATTAGGGAACTTCGCACATTCATCACGCAACCACTGATATGCATCAGGGTACTTACCGTGATAGAATTCATGGTTACCTGCAACATACACTACATGTGGAAACTGAAAACTGCAACGCTTTAAAAAGTCACGGAAGCGTAATGCAGTTTGTTGTCTACGACCAAGATCAGCAAGATTGGCATTACTATACATGCCATAACTAGTTTCTGGATGATCGTGTAGATCATTAGCAACCATGATATCACCGCTGAGGATTAATACATCAGCAGCCTCATCATTAGTGAGGTTAATGTCTGCAAACTCTAAATGTAGATCGCTACATAATGCAATCTTCATGGCATATCCTTATAA
>JACCEB010555945.1_pt1 | contig 25387 bp, 15 predicted proteins | sample 7454761 | NCBI WGS metagenome assembly JACCEB01 (sample SAMN15323454, study PRJNA562643) | freshwater metagenome | isolation source: river surface water | place: USA:Blue River Watershed | collected 2017-08-18
GATCCAAGATTCAAGAATTTAAGCATTCGTACTCAGCACATCAATGATTTGCAGGCCTTAGTGGCTAAGATCTTTGTCGAGCGCACAACAGAGGAGTGGCTCAAGCTCTTGGAGCTTGCAGACATTCCAACGATGCCATTGCATTCCCTCGAGACGATCTTCGACGACCCCCATTTGAATGCAATCGAGTTCTTTAAATGGAAAGAGCATCCGACCGAAGGCCGTATCCGTGTGGTGGATGTGCCGACTACGTGGACAGAGAGTCAGCCTGAGCAAAGTCGCCATGCGCCCCGCCTAGGTGAACACAGCATTGAAGTGTTACGCGAGCTGGGTTATTCAGACCAAAAAATTACCGACATGCTGAGCCAAGGCGTCACGCTTGTACCCAACGAAAAATAATAGTTGAACAGTATTTTGAATTTAAGGTGTAGTGATGGATTTTTCCTTATCGCAAGAGCAAGAAACGATTCGCGAAGCGATCGCTAAAATCTGTGAGCGTTTCGATGACCAGTACTGGCTCGAAAAAGACAAACACGGTGGTTTTCCTGCTGACTTTCATCGAGCGCTCGCTAAGGATGGCTGGCTAGGGATTTGTATCCCAGAGGCCTATGGTGGCTCAGGGCTTGGGATCACTGAAGCCGCGATCATGATGCAAACCATCAGCGAATCTGGCGCCGGAATGAGCGGTGCTTCGGCTGTGCACATGAATATCTTTGGCTTGAACCCTGTTGTGCAGTTTGGTACAGAAGAGCAAAAGAAACGTATGCTGCCGCCACTGATCTCGGGTGCAGAGCGGGCTTGTTTTGCAGTGACTGAGCCGAATACGGGGTTAAACACCACGCAGCTTAAAGTGAAGGCGGAGCGGTCTGGTGATCACTATGTCTTGAGCGGGACCAAGGTTTGGATTTCTACTGCTCAAGTTGCAGAGAAAATGTTGATCCTAGCGCGTACGACTCCGCTCGAGGACGTAAAGAAACACACGGATGGCCTGAGTCTGTTTTATACCGACTTTGATCGCAACTTCATCAAGGTCCATGAAATTGAAAAAATGGGCCGGAAGGCCGTTGACTCAAATGAGTTATTCATCGACGGGTTGAAGGTGCCTGTGGCAGATCGTATCGGCGAAGAGGGCAAAGGCTTTCAATACATCATGCATGGCATGAATGCTGAGCGAATCTTAATCGCCGCAGAAGGGGTTGGACTGGGTAAGGTTGCGCTTAAGCGCGCAACGAACTATGCCCGTGAGCGCGTGGTCTTTGATCGACCGATTGGTCAAAACCAAGGCATCCAACATCCGCTGGCAGCATGCTGGATGGAGCTTGAAGCTGCGAATCTGATGGTGATGCAGGCTGCAACGCTCTTTGACAAAGGCGAGTCTTGCGGTGCTCAGGCGAACGCCGCGAAGTATCTGGCCGGCGAGGCGGGGTTTAATGCCTGTCAGACAGCTGTGATGACGCACGGTGGATTTGGCTATGCCAAGGAATATCACGTGGAACGTTACCTGCGCGAAGTCTTGATTACACGTATTGCGCCTGTGAGCCCCCAATTAGTGTTGTGCTTTATCGCCGAGCGTGTGCTTGGCTTGCCTAAATCCTATTAGGAGAAATTTGATGGCCGGTCTGTATTTTGAAGAGTTTGAAGTGGGTCAACTTTTTAAGCACTCCATGACGCGTACCGTCACCGAGATGGATAACGTGCTGTTTTCGACGCTCACGATGAACCCTCAGCCTTTGCATCTGGATAAAGAGTTTGCTTCTAAAACCGAGTTTGGTCAGATTCTGGTCAATAGCCTGTTTACGTTGGGTTTAGTCATCGGCATCACGGTGGGGGAAACCACGCTGGGTACAACCATTGCTAACCTCGGCATGACGGACACGCGCTTTCCGCACCCTGTGTTTTATGGCGACACCATTCGTGTTGAGACCACAATCATTTCTAAGCGTTTAAGTAAGTCGCGTGGTGATGCGGGCATCGTTGAGTTTGAACATCGTGGTATCAACCAGCGTGACGAAGTTGTCTGTATCTGCCGTCGTTCCGGCTTCATGAAGTGCCGTCCCGCATGATCCAGAAACGCCCATCCGATGCCAGGATGGCGGTGATCGTGCTGTTGATTTGTTTCTTGTTCAACATGCTCGGTCGCGGAGTGGGTGACGCGTACGTAACGTTCCTTCTGCCACTAGAGAAGGAATTTGGCTGGACACGCTCTGAGCTTACGAGCGTGTATTCAATCTATAACATTGCTAATGGACTGTCGGCACCTTTTATCGGGATGCTCTTCGATCGTCGTGGGCCACGCTTCGTATATTTGTTAGGATTGCTCAGCTTAGGGGTTGGGTATTTCCTCGCGGGGAACCTCTCCGAACTCTGGCAGTTTCATCTTTGTGTCGGGTTGGCGGGTGGTATTGGTGTTAGCGCATTGGGTATGGTCCCGTCCGCAAGCTTGATTGGTCGTTGGTTCCCAAACAATACAAGCACTGCTATCGGAATTGCTTATGCGGGTTTTGGCGCGGGCACTTTGGCGATTGTTCCATTCGCGCAGTATCTGAATGAAGTGATTGGCTGGCGTAACGCGTACTTCACTTTGGGTGGCATATTGATCGCGTTACTGCCCTTGGTGTTAGCGTTGCCTTGGTCGATTATCCAGGCTGGGCGACGCATACAGTCTGAGACTATTACGAATCGTGTGGATACCCCTCCTGTTTCTGCCATAAAAATTTCTGGATCTCCATTGCTAGGTGCGATGAAGACCACAGGATTTTGGGCCTTGGCTCAAGCATTCTTTTTTACTTCTGTCGTGGTCTATACCGTGACAGTACAAATTATTCCGTACCTGGTGAGCGTTGGATTTTCAGCGCTCGAGGCTGCAAGTTCGTTTGGTCTGGCAGGCATTTTGTCTGTTCTTGGAGTTAGTTCTGCCGGCCGACTCGCAGATCGACTTGGCGCACGATGGACTGCAACGCTAACTTTTACGTGTACGTCGATCGGACTTTGTGCGCTGCTTGCCTTGATGTATTTCCCGTCACAATGGTTGTTGATGACATTCGTTGTATTTTTCGGAATTGCGCAAGGCGCGCGTGGTCCGATTGTCTCAGGTTTATGCACAAGGCTCTTCCCCCGTCATGGAGTCGCCACAATCTATGGTGCGATCTACGCGTGTATGTCTCTTGGGGCAGCCGCCGGTGCAATGATTTCTGGATTTATCTATGACTTCTCTGGTGGTTACAAGGCGAGTATTATTTTTTCGATGATGAATGTGATTCTTGCTGTGTCACCGTTTTGGTATTCAAAACAGTTGAGACAGTTTGAGCGTAAATCCTAGGAGCAAGGCATGCGTATCTCAATAGATAAGTGGCTTAAAAGATGTCTGCGAAGCGTAGTTGTATTCATTTTTTGTACGTTGGGTGCTGTCGGTATCGCTCAGGCGGATCTGCTCGAAAACTTAACCGATGGTCAGTATGTTTTGATGATTCGGCACGCTGATGCTCCGGGTGTGGGTGATCCCGCTGGATACAAGTTGGATCAGTGTGCAACCCAGCGCAATTTGGGCGATTATGGTCGCAGACAGTCGGTTGCCATCGGTCAGTGGCTTGCAGACCGCAAAGTTCAGAACGCAAAGATGTTTAGTAGCGCTTGGTGCCGTTGCATTGATACAGCCACACTGATGAATAAAGGGCCGGTCAAGATTGAAGCCGCTCTTGGTTCTTTTTTTGATGACATGCGCCAGCGCGACACTCAGAATCGCGCTTTGCAAAGCTTGATCGCCGCCAACTTAAAAGCTTATCCAAAGCAGCCACTTATTTATGTCACCCACCACGTGAATATTGAAGCCTTCACCGGACAAGCGATTGGTGTAGGCGATATTGTGGTGGCACGCGTGACTGCAGAGGGGCGCTATGTATCTCACCAAACATTCTCAAGTCCTCGTCCTTAAGCTCATAGGATCATCCTGAATTTTTATGACTGATCAAACTATTTATTTGCTGAAAGCTTTTTTTCTGGGTGTCTTAGAGGGCGTCACAGAATTTTTACCTATTTCAAGTACAGGACATTTGATCCTCTTTGGTAACTGGATCAATTTTGAATCCGATGAGGCAAAAGTCTTTGAGGTAGTGATTCAGCTGGGGTCAATCTTGGCCGTGATGTGGATTTTTCGTCAGCGATTGATACAGATGATTATCGGGACGTTACGTTTGGATCCAGTTGAAGTTGCCTTTACGCGTAATCTATTGATTGCCTTTTTGCCGTCAGCGATTATTGGTCTGCTATTTATAAAAATGATCAAGGCCTTGTTTTTTCATTCAGGCGTTGTTGCAGTCACACTGGTGCTCGGTGGCTTCATCATGCTGTGGGTCGAGCGTCGCCGCTCGCCTGCAGCGGCTGCTGAGCTTGAGGCGCGTCCTCAAGCTCGAACTCTTGAGCAAATTAGCTGGAAGCAGGCTCTAGCGGTTGGGTGTGCGCAATGTTTGGCGATGGTGCCTGGCACTTCGCGCTCGGGTGCCACTATTATTGGTGGCATGTTGTCTGGTATTCAGCGTAAGACTGCGACAGAGTTTTCTTTCTTTCTCGCGATGCCGACGATGCTCGCAGCCGCGCTCTACGATACCTATAAGCACGCTGGCTTGCTGAGCCAACAGGACATGCTTGCGATTGCTGTGGGTTTTATTAGTGCCTTTCTTTGCGCGCTGCTGGTGGTGCGCGCAGTCCTAGCTTTCGTTTCAAAGCATACTTACCGAGTATTCGCCTGGTACCGGATAGGTCTGGGGATTATTGTCGGTGTTTGGCTTTGGATGAGTTGATCTACGCAGTGTTCCGATTGTGATGTTTCTGCATAAATTGTTAGTGTGCACGTTACTTGTTTAACCCGATTGGCTTGGTGATATACCGTTTGTACTAAGCCTTTTGTGTGTATGGTGTGTATAATATTTATGCAAAGTAGAGATCTCATTCGTGTGCTCACGGATGCGGGTTGGCGACTCCGCGCTGCGCGAGGGTCCCATCATGTGTTCACACATCCGGAAAAGAGTGGTCACCTGTCGGTGCCACATCCGAAGAAAGACCTTGGGATCGGCTTGACACAAAAAATCCTAAGGGCGGCTGGTATTGAGGTACGAAAATCATGAAATATCCAATTGCAATTGAGCCGGGTGATGACTCTTCGTCCTGGGGGGTTGTTGTGCCGGATTTACCCGGTTGCTTTTCCGCATCTGATGTTGGTATTGATGATGCGATCGAGCAGTCGAAGGTAGCAATCGAACTTTGGATAGAGGTTGCTATCGACCATGGTCAAGTCATTCCACCTCCCCAGCCCATTGCCCTGCATCGAAAAAATAAGCAATTCAAGGGTTGGGTCTGGGCAATTGTGGAAATCGATCCGGCATTACTCTCTGATGAGATAGAGCGTGTGAATATCTCTTTACCGAAGAAAGTACTCGCGCGCTTGGATGCAAAAGCTCGATCTCTTGGCGAAACGCGCTCAGGCTATATCGCTCACTTGGCGTTAACGGGTTAGGGCGTGAGGTCATTTAGTTGTTATGTAGGTACACTTTTAGTTAAATTAATCCAATCGATACATTCTTAAAATTACCGGAGCACAAGATGCGTTTATTTAGCTATCAAGATAAAAACAATCAGAAGCGAGTAGGTTTGCTGCGCGCGCCTGATGCTAAAGAGTTTATCGATCTATGTGCGACCGATGCAGCCCTACCGAAAAGCCTGCTTGAAATCATCGAGACTGCTGGCGCGATGGATCGTGTTGCTCAACTCGCCAAGGCATCTAACGCCGTGATCCAGCCGCTGGCAGGCGTAAATTTTATTCCGTTGGTAGATAAGCCTAGCAAAATTATTTGCCTTGGCTTGAACTATGCAGACCATGCGGCTGAGGGCGGTCATGCGCGGCCAGAGTACCCGGCATTTTTTATGCGTGGTCCAAGTTCGATGGTTGGGCATCTCGCACCGATGATTCGCCCTAAAGCTTCAGATAAATTCGACTACGAAGCGGAATTAGCTTTTGTTGTTGGCAAGCGTGCGCGCCATCTTACTGAGCAAAATGCCTTGGACTATGTGGCAGGCTATAGCGCATTTAATGATGGTAGTTTGCGCGACTATCAGCGCAAATCGACTCAATGGACTATCGGGAAGAACTTTGATGGTACTGGCGCTTTTGGCCCCTGGCTCGTGACACCTGACGAGTTACCACGCGCTGCGGATGGTTTGCGGATTCAGTCACGCCTGAATGGCCAGATCATGCAAGATGCAAACACCAAAAACTTTTTGTGGGGCATCGTCGAAACTCTTGTGTTGATCACAGAGTGCATGACTTTAGAGCCTGGTGATGTGGTCATCACTGGAACGCCAGCTGGCGTTGGCTACGCGCGAAAGCCACCAGTATTTATGAAGCAGGGCGACACGATTGAAATCGAAATCGATGGGATTGGTGTGTTGTCCAACCCCATCGTTGACGAAGCTTAGGTAAAGCCGCGTCTAGGCAAAGTCATTTGCCTAGACAACGCCTTGTTCGCGGAACTTGGCGATTTCGTCGGCTGAGTAGCCAACTTCTCCCAAGACCTCGTCGGTGTGCTCACCCCACTGCGGTGCAGTGGTCACGACATCGGCGGGGGTACGGCTCAACACTGCAGGCTGTGTAATAAAGCCTTTTTGTTTTCCGTTTTTGTCATTTACCATTTTTGAAATGTTCGATTGTTTGACGTGATCGTCAGCGAACATTTGTGGAACGTTGTAGACCGGACCAGCGGGCACGCCTGCGTTGTTGAGCGATTCCACCCAGTAGGCAACCGTTTTGGTACGGAACACTTCGTTGAGTACCTTGTTGCACTTCGCACGGTTTACCGCGCGTGTTTTTTCATTGGCGAAGTCAGGATCGTTCATCCATTCTGGATGTTGCATCAGTTCGCATAAACGAACCCAGTTGCCTTGACCTGAAGCACCGAGGTTAAACACGCCATCACTCGCTTCAAACAAGCCCATAGGACTCGAGGTAGGATGATCGTTACCTGCTTGACCTGCGACGTCACCTTCGTTGAGGTAGCGTGCCGCCTGGAAATCCATCATGGCGATTTGTGCGTGGAGTAAGGACGCGTGAACCCACTGGCCTTTGCCTGAACGCTCGCGCTCAAGAAGCGCAGTCAAAATGCCGATGCCGGCGTAGAGGCCTGCGCTCATGTCCGCAACAGCTAGACCTGCGCGCACTGGACCTTGGCCGGGGATGCCGGTGACTGACATCAATCCGCCCATGCCTTGCATGATCTGATCGAAACCGGGACGCGAGGAATAGGGGCCTTCTTGACCGTAGCCGGAGATGCTGGCCAGGATGATCCGTGGGTTCACTTTTGCGAGTGACTCATAATCAACACCGAGTTTCTTTTTGATGTCAGGGCGCCAGTTCTCGACGACCACGTCAGCGGTTTTTACCAAACGCATCATGACTTCAAGTGCGCCTGGCTTTTTCAAGTTCAAGGTCATCGCTCGCTTATTGCGGTTGAGGTTTTGAAAGTCACCTCCTTCGCGATTTGCTGCAAACATTCCTTCGTTCGGGTCAACACCTTTTGGGGGTTCGATGCGGATGACGTCTGCGCCAAAGTCGGCTAAGAGACGCACGCAGTTTGGGCCCGCGCGCACACGGGACATATCCAAAACCTTGAGGTTTGACAGGGCAGATGAAGCTTGAATTTTTGACATGGCTTTTATGGAAATGAATCAGAGAGGATTGCGAAAAAATTGTATCGAGCCTTGTTGTTTTTTTGGGGCTGGAAACGGTTTTATAAGTTGCTTTCAGTATTATTGCAAGGGATACTACTATGTGAACAACTATAACTGGAGAAGCCCCTCATGGCCGAGATTTTGACTGCAAAAAATGGTGCTGTTGGCACGATCACGATTTCCAACCCCACGAAGATGAACGCCATGTCCGTCCAGATGTGGACCGATTTGCCAAAAGCGATCCGAGCGTTTGATGCGGATCCAGAGGTGCGGGTCATCGTGATTGCCGGAGTAGGGGATAAGGCATTTGTGTCGGGCGCAGACATTTCGCAGTTCGACAAGCTGCGTAGTTCGGCAAAGACCCAGGATGATTACGACAACGCGGTGGCCGACTCGATGGTCGCGCCGGTTGAGTGCTCTAAACCTGTCATTGGAAAAATTCGTGGCTTCTGTTTCGGAGGCGGACTGGGTTTGGCTGCTGCGTGCGACATCCGGATTTGCTCCGAAGACGCAACCTTCAGAATGCCAGCTGCACGGTTAGGCCTAGGTTATGGGCATAAAGGGATCAAGCGATTTACGGACATTATCGGTTTGGCGAATGCAACCGATATCTTCGTCACAGCTCGTCGTTTTGATGCGCAAGATGCTTTACGGATGGGCTTTGTTTCTCGCGTCTGCTCGGGTAGCGAGATCGATGCGGTCGTGGATCAGTACACCAAGATGATTGCTGAAAATGCGCCACTAACCGTTGCGGCAAGCAAATTCAATATTCGCCAAGTATGTGCACATCCCGATGAGCAGGACATGGATCGCGCAGTACAGATGGTGAAGAATTGCTTTGCCAGCGAAGACTTTAAAGAAGGGCGCACTGCCTTTATGGAAAAGCGCGCTGCGCAATTCAAAGGTCGTTAATCAAAAAAGGCGCCTTCACTCAGGCGCCTTTTTTTCTGCTTTGGCCTGTGAGGTTATGCGCCGTCACGCTTAGGAAACTGCATACACATAATCGCAACACCCGTGCTCGAGGATTGCACGACGGGCGCCTTGTCTGTGGGAGCGATAAAAATCAATGAGCGTTCGAATGCATCTTCGCCGTTAATCGTGCAGGCGCCACGTAGGACCATCCAGTATTGACCGCGGCCAGTGTCCGGTGCTGGACCAGAAATGACTTGTGCTGAGGTCGTCTGGAAAAGTGTCGCACCAAGTCCGTCCGCTTCTGCTGGGACAACGGCGTGTGTTTTGATTCCGTCGATATTCTTTGGGCCATCCGTATCGCCAATTAGCGCTGGAATTAATCCCAGGCCATGACGGTAAGACTTAGTCTTACCTTTCAGTGCATCTTTGTGTTCGGGCATCCAGCGTGCGCCAGGATCCCATCCGTTACGCAAGGTGTAGTACTCGACGTTAGTGCCTTCAGCATGAATCGGTGCGTAAGGAGTAAATGCCATGGCGTAGTGCACCGTCATGCCCTCAATGGGCTTGATTCCAAACTTACCCTCACCCGATACAAACACTTGAAACTGATCCGCTTGATGGTAGTGACCAGGAATGGATGAGTGGGCGCCTTGTTCAACGAGAAAGGCGATCGGTTCCAGTGGGGGCGGAAACGCCTCTGGGGCTCGCGGAGGCATGTTTTTTGCCCTGCGCTCAACGGAGTTCATTCCTACACAGGAGGATACCCAAGTATCGGTTCCGTTAGGTAGTTTGTAATAGTGACGCTCTTTGAGAGCTTGCTCTTTGGTGACTACGTGTGACATGTCTCAACAATCCTTTTTATGCTACGGACTCGATGTCGTTAATCTTACCCGCTTGTGCGAGGAAGTGTCGACACGGCTCGTAAAAAGGGCATAATTGCGCTTCAAACAAACGTATAAGAAAAACTGAGTTGGGAGATATTTAAATGGTAAAGCTGAGTAAACCGATTTCGACAATGATTTTGGCCGGCGTGTTGGGAATTGCGGGTGTGCAATCCGCCCTAGCACAGGCTAATTTTCCTGATAAACCGATCTCTATCCACGTGGGGTTCCCACCAGGAACCTCGACAGACTCGATCGCCCGGATTCTGGGCGAGAAGATGAGTAAGGATCTGGGGCAACCGATCATTGTTCGCAATAAGCCTGGAGTCGGTGGCACCTTAGCACCCGCTGAGGTTGCTAAAACTAAGCCTGATGGCTACAACTTGCTGCTGAGCGCGACGGCACCAATGAATACGGCGGCGCATCTGTTCAAGAGTCTGCCTTATGACCCACTTAAAGATTTCGTACCCATTGGACAAACCTCATGGCTACCCATGATGCTCGTGACAAACAAGACGAAGGGCCTGGATACCTTCGAGAAGTTTGTTGAGTATGCGCGTGCGAATCCTGAAAAATTAACGTATGCATCGATCGGTAACGGAACAACGAGTCACCTTGTGATGCTGATGTTGTTGACCAAGGCCAATCTAAAAATGGTGCACGTACCTTATCAAGGTAGCTCACAGTCGCAAGCGGATGTGATTGGTGGGAACGTTGATGCGACCTTCGATACGATGGTCACGGTGCATCCCCACTATAAGTCTGGCCGACTGAATGCTTTGGCAGTGAGTACGAGTCGACGCGCTGAAATGGATCCGGCCATACCAACACTCGAAGAAAAAGGTATTAAGGACTTCAACCTAGGTGCGTGGATTGGCATGTTTGCACCAAAGGGCACTCCACAGCCTATCGTTGATAAGATCCATGCTGCGCTCAACCGTGCTTTGCAAGATCCCGAAACCAGCAAAAAGCTTGTCGCCTTAGGCTCAGAAGTTGTGATGAGCCCGACCTCTGCCGACTTTGGCAAGTTCGTTAAGCAGAACTATGACCTGTGGGGCGAACTGGTCAAGATTTCTGGGATTGAGCGTCAGTAAGTTTTGATTTGATGGGACTGAAATCAAGCAGGTTTCAGTCTCTCGATCTCTTTGCGGAATGGCTCGGGGAGTGCTTCCGGGCGCTGTGACTGACGGTCTACACAAACGTGCACAAACAGACCTTGGGCCGCAGCTACATCTGAATCGGCTGTGAAGACTGCAACCTCGTACGTGATCGAGCTGCGTCCAAGACGACCCGGACGCACACCCACCTGAATTGTGCCCGGTGCGGACACTTGGCTGAAATAGCGACACTCCGAGGCTACCACCAGAGTCTGGTAGACCCCAGCGACGTGCGGGCGCAGGTTGTAATGCAATAAAAATGCATCGACTGCCGTGTCAAAGAAAGAATAGTAGTGGGCGTTATTGATATGCCCATAGGCATCGTTGTCTGCCCAACGTAGCGTTACGGCTTCAAAAAAAGAAAAGTCTTTTTTGTATAGCGGTGTGGTACGAATTGCGTCAGTAGATTGATTGCTCATTGATTTCGGTGTGGTAGGTTTAATCTGGTTTGTATTTGCTTGAGATGAGGCACAGTGCAGCAAAGATTCCGATGCCAAGTCCTCCGGACAGCCAGAGGGCGCCCGAACCCCACTCAGTGACAGCTAAACCAAATAAAAAGGGTGCGGCTGCTTGTGCAAATTTAGAGGGCATCATCAACCAGCCCTGGCGTTGCCCGTAGCCGCGCGTACCAAAGATGGCAAGTGGCAGGGTGCCGCGCGAAATAATCAAAATGCCGTTGCCGAGGCCGTGGAGCACGACAAAGAGTGCAGCAACCGGCGCGCCAAATATCATGAGTAGTGTCGCGCCCACGGGATGCGCAAACGCTGCGATGCGGGCGCTGATTAACGGATGCCAACGACGCATAAAAAAGAAATCAAGTAAGCGACCCAAGACTTGCGATGGCCCTACGAAAGCGCCGATTGCGAAAGCCACTGCGAGCGGTACACCGATGCCCTCGAGCATGCGTGGCATGTGGGTCATCAAGCCCATTCCCACAAAGGAGCTGGCGGCGAAGACAAACGCGAGCAGGGCGCCTGTGTATTTGCCGGGACCATTCTGATCTGTGGATGATGCCTTCGTTGCTTCTGCTGACGCAGCTCCAATTTTTTCTGCTGTAGCAGCTGTCGGTTTAGATGCTGTTGCGGCATCAGGTTTAGGTACTAAGGCGTTGACAGGCAAACCAATCAGTATGTGGGTGGCAGCCCAGAACCAGCAGGTACCGCGCCAGCCAAACTTGGACTCGATGTAGACGGAGGTTGTCCAGCCCACCAAACTTGCGAAGCCGGCGATCAGTGTGACGCCGGTGATCGGATTGCGTGACTCTTTGCCGAACAGGCGGACGATCGTGGCAAAAGCGACCTCAAACAGTCCACAAGCCATACCAAAGCCCAAGATTGCATAGGCGATGAGTACAGACAGCAGTCCTTGGGAAAAACCTAATAATGTGAGCGCGATTGCAAACGATACGCTCGACATCATCAGGACGGGCCTGCCACCAAGGCGGTCAACGAGTCGACCCACATAGGGACCCGCAAAAGCAGATACGCAAAGTGCCAAAGAGAATGCCGCAAATATTGCCGCAGGTGATAAACCGAGATCCTGGCTGGCTGGAATGGCAGTCACAGCAGGGAGGTAATGCGAGCCCGCACTGGCTAGGATTTGTGCGATGCCTGTGAAACCAACTGCGCGATAGATGCGGAGATTCATGTGTGGTGAGACAAAATGTTTACGTGCTTTGATCTACTATTGAATTTTGAACTGACTGAAGTATCGAATGAATGGATTCATTTTTTGCGCACGTTTGAGTGGTAAAGATCTCCTATGAATATTACGGAAATACAGGTCACATATGTCGACACTGAAGATCGCATGTTGATGCGAGTTAGTTTTGGGCTTGAACAGAGCTTGGTCCTAGTGCTCACGCGCCGCATTTGTCGTTTCATCCTAGAAAACATTACTGAACTTGAGTTTCCTGTCATTCACAATGCTACTCCAGAACCTGTGGCCTCCACTGAGGAGGGTGCAGATCCAAAGCCTCTTAGCGTTCGTGACGATCGACCGCTGCTTATTGAAAACGCCGAATGTCAACGCACCCGCACGGAAGCACGGTTTATTTTTTTCGCGCGAGATGTGGGTCAAATCAATGTGAACTTCTCCGCAGGCTTGGCGAAGGGGTTGGAGTCGCTACTTTTCCCGCTCGTTGATCAGGCAGGGTGGTTCACCTCCTTGACCGCTCAAGCGCAGCGACGGTCTGAGCAAGATGTTGATGGAATGACATCAACGGTTTTGCACTGAATCAGTGCGAAATCTCCGCTAAATATAAACTATTCTTAATATAAAATTATATTTAGCAACGCAAGCTCATTATTCACAATTAAATAGAAAAATATTGCTTAGTTTTTCAGTGACTGCCTCTGCCTTAGGCGATACTTGTTATCTTGGCAATAATTTACCCAGTATTTTTTCAGGAGATACCGCATCGCCTTCAATTAGCGTCTGGTTCAGACGTTAAGTGACGAGCGTTCCAATACTGAATTGCATGACGGAAAGCAGAGGGTACACATGCCGGCTACTGTTGACGGACTAGTCCGTATCAATGTGGTCAATGGAGTTTTGCGCGCTGTTATTTTGGCGTGCTGGATAGGTGTTGCCTGCTCGAACGCCAGCGCGCAGTCACTTCCTGATGCAGGGTCGGTCCTTCGCCAGATTGAGCGCCAAGAGAGTATCGATGCACCACGTCTTCCAGATGTGGCGCCGACACCCGCCGCGAGCGCAGCTGAAGTTGGCGCGCCAACAGAGCAAACTATTCCAGTGAAGCGTTTTCGCTTTGTTGGTAATCGCTCGATAGATGAACGTGCTTTGCAGGCGGTTGTTGCGAAATATATCGGACAGGATCTCACTCCGGCAAAGCTGCAGAGCATTGCGGATGAAATTGCAGCCGTCTATCAAGATCAGGGTCTCTTGGCGAGCACCACCTTGCCTCGACAGGATGTCAGTGAGGGTGAAATCACCATCCTAGTGACGGAGGCGAAGTTTGGTGGGATCGTTTTCGATGACGCGCAACTTGGCGGGGGAATACGGGTCCCGTTGGATACGATAAAGAAGTTTGTTGGACGAGGTCAGGTCGCTGGGCAACAGATGTCCCTAGAAGCGCTCGATCGGGGCTTATTGCTGGCTGACGATTTGCCTGGCGTGACGGTTCAAGGTGCGTTGGAAGCGGGTGAAAGTGATGGCGAAACGAATGTCCGTTTGAAAGTAACGCCCCGCAGTTGGTATTCAGGAGATGTCACTGCAAACAATTATGGAGCGCGCTCAACAGGGCAGAATCAGGCTCTAGCCAACTTATCGTTTGCCAGCCCTTTACGTTTGGGTGATCAGCTGCAAGTATTGGCTCTTTATTCCTCAGGTAGTCAGTACGGGCGTCTTTCCTATAGTGCACCAGTTGGTGCATCGGGCTTGCGCCTTGGGGCCAACGTTAGCTACATGACGTACAGGAACGTATTGAGTGATTTTGCAGCGACTGAGCCCAAGGGATCATCGACAGTCTTAGGTGTGACTGCGCTCTACCCATTAGTTCGAACTCGAACGCGTAACGTCTATTTAAACGCGGAGTTTGATCAAAAATATTTCAATAACCAGTCCCGAGGTGCGGACGGTGAGTTCGCTACGACCAGCGACTATCGGATAAATGTTTTGTATCTAAGTGTCAATGCCAATCAGTATGACGGTTGGGGCGGAGGCGGTTCAACCACGGGCTCGTTGAATTTAGGCATAGGTAATGTGGGCCTTTCGCAGTCTCCGAGTTACGCATATGACCAAAGTGGGTATCAAACGAGTGGGGGTTACTCGCGTTTGCGATGGAGTCTAAATAGAACTCAAACATTGACGGACAAGACGAGTTTCTATGTTGCCGCCTCGGGACAATTTGCGAGCAAAAATCTTGATTCCTCAGAGAAATTTTTTCTCGGTGGACCATACGGTGTTCGGGCCTACCCAAGCAATGAAGGTTCTGGGAGTGAGGGCAAGATGTTGAATGTCGAGTTGCGTTATCAAGTGGCTGAGCAGGTCACCGTTGCGGCATTCTACGACTGGGGGCAGATCACGCAAAATAAGCGAAACCTGACGGGCGATGAAGGGAATCCTCTAAGTGCATTGAACTCCTTTAACTTGTCTGGCTATGGTTTGCAAATCAGTTTGCGGTCTTCTATTCCGGGAACGATGAACTTAATTTGGGCAAGACGACTGGGCGCAAATCCGAATCCAACAGCAAGCGGTGCTGATCAAGATGGTTCATATAACCCCAATCGTTTCTGGCTAACCGCTAGCATTCCTTTTTAGCGTAGATGAACAACTCAATCACCTATGTAAACTCAAAGCGATCATGCTTATTGATCGCCTTGAGTTTGTTATGGTGTTTTGAGTTGCATGCCGCTCCGCCGGCGCCACTTCCAAATGTCGTTCCACAGGGAGCAAAGGTTGCTGCTGGCGTGGCAAATGTATCGTCTGGAGGTACGCGCAGCGCTCCCGTATTGAATGTTAATCAGAGTAGTCAACGAGCAGTCGTTGACTGGAATACGTTTAACGTAGGTAAGGACGCGACGGTTAACTTTAATCAGCCCAACGCGAATGCATCGACGCTCAATCGTATTTCTGATCCTAATCCTAGCGCTATCCACGGCAAAATCAATGCACCAGGCGAGGTGGTACTTGTTAATCCCGCGGGTGTTTATATTGGAAAAAATGCGAGCTTGGATGTGGGTGCGGTTGTTGCTACGACCCACAACGTCAAAAACGACGATTACATGGCTGGCAGCCCAAAGTATGAGCGCAATGGGGCAAGCGGTAAGGTCGTGAATCGTGGGACGATTCAGACTAGTTTGAAGGGCTATGTGGCGCTACTTGCGCCGGAGGTGCGCAACGGTGGTGTGATCGTTGCTCGCATGGGTACGGTCGTCATGGCGAGCGGTGAGCGGATTGTTCTTAATTTCGATTCATCTTCAAAGCTGGCAAGTATTACGACTACTCCAAGCAACATTGCAACATTGATCCAGAATAAAAGTGCTGTAGAGGCACCAGGTGGACTAATCATTCTTTCTGCCAGAGCAACAAATCAACTCGTTGGAGGTGTGATCAAACAGGGTGGTACGTTAGTCGCGGATGCGTCTGCGTCATTGCCGCTCGCAAGTGCGAGCGCAGATGGTTCGGGTACCGGCCGTGGTGGGCGAATCATTCTCGAAGGTGATCGGATCACACTTGAATCGTCTTCAAAGACGCGAGCGAATGGAGCGAGCGGTGGTGGCTCAGTCAGTATCGCGGCGACTAACACCGTCAATGTGGATGCAAATGCAAAGATCAGCGCATCGGCAACACAATCAGGCCAAGGCGGTAATGTCACCATCACTGCCGGCGAAAGCATTACCGTGGCAAGTGGAGCAACGATCAAAACACGCGGCGTTGATGGTGGTGGCACGGTCAATATAGGGACCGCTGGGGTGTCTTATCAACAGCTCGAAAACGGAGCCAGAACCAATGTCGTTGCGCAAAATCCAACAAAAGTTGTAACCATACATGAAGGGGTGACGATCGATGCGTCGGCAACTGTGCGTGGTAATGGAGGTGAGATCAATATTTGGTCAACCAAACTTACAACTGTTTCTGGAACGCTGATTGCACGCGCAGGACCACTAGGTGGTGATGGGGGCTACGTTGAGACGAGTTCCGCAGGTCAGTTGGATTTTGGGCGAGCGATCTTGGTGGATGTGTCCGCGCGTAATGGACGAACTGGGCATTGGCTGTTGGACCCTGAAGACATGGTCATTACTAGCTCTACAGCAAGCGCTATATCTAATGCACTGTCAACGGCGAATGTCACGATCGCAGTAGTCGGAAATTTAAGCGTCGCAGCGGATGCGACGATAGCCGCATTACCGAATACGAGCTCAACGCTCACTTTAAATGCAACGGGCACGATAACCAATAGTGGCACTGTGTCGGCGAGTGTTCTGGCTTTGAATTCTGCTGCGATCAATCTTGCAGCCGGTAGCACGACGTCATCGAGTCAAGTTAGCATATCTGCACCTACTGTATCCGTCAGCGGAACGGTGAATAGTTATGGCGGTTCGATAGCTGTAACGGGTGGTGCCGTCGTTGTCGCTGGGACGGTATCAGCAAGCGCTGGTGGAACCAGCGGCACTGTAAGCGTTTCGGGTGGTGCCACGACAACGACTGGCACGTCAAGCACGACGACGAGCGGCACATCAGGAAGTACTTCGAGTGGTTCAACATCAGGGGGGTCCACATCCGGTGGGACGGCGGGTGGTTCTTCCGGAACAACGTCGAGTGGATCGGGTGGCTCTACTGGAACGAACGCGAACCGCAAAACGGCTTCCGGTACCCGTACTCGATCGCGTGATCCGAATACACCAGATTCTGCAACTACGACGACAAATCAAAGTGCAGCGGGGCAGGCCGTGCCATTGCCATCAGTCGGCCCATCGATCGGACTTCCCAGTTCGGTACAGCCGCAGATTGCAACCCCTGCAGCATCGATTGCGACAGGGGTTGGACCGGCTTTAAGTGCACCCGCTATGCTGCCGTCAGGACCCTTGGTCATGTCAGTGTATGCAGGGGAAACACGGGCGTTGAATCGCGCGATTGGCATTGCTACAACGAGCGCAAACAGCTCTGGTACGACCTCTACGATTAACGTGATTGCCCGCGCTCCGCCGGATGCGCGAGGCCCCCCGGATTCTGGGGCGAACACAATTGCGGTACTCACGATCAGTTCGACTGCGGCTGCTACAACAGCACCGTTGCCAGCTGCCTCGTCCCCAGCAGGCGCTGGAGGCGCCATCACACTTGACGCTACGCAAAGTGTGACGACGACTACTGGGTCCGTGATTAGTGCAAATGGTAACAACGGACCAGGCGGTGCAGTGAATGTGCGCGCATCGAACATACAAATTCAAGGTGTTGTTTCTGCAAATGGAACAACAGGGGGAGTTGTGCGTCTTGTTGCACCCGATGATCACGGTGTAATTAGTATTCAGAGTGCCCAAGTCCAGACAAACGGCTCGAGCGGCCGTGGTGGTACCGTAGCGATTTCGGGTAAACAACAGACTGCGATTTCTAAATCCACAATCTCGGCAACGGGCATGACTCAGGGTGGCCGAATTTTGATTGGTAATGATGCACCCGGTGGGACGTTGCCATTTTCGGCAACGACAACGCTTGACACGGCAACCCGTCTTAATGCAAATCAAAATGCTCTTAATAGCATGGAAGGTGGTTTCGTTGAGACCTCAGGCGGAACATTAACGCTGCTGAGTTCTATCAATGCCGGTCGCGGTGGTATGTGGTTAATTGACCCTTACGACATTACGATTGACAGCACGACGGCCACCAATATTGTGACTGGACTCAACACTCAGAACGTCACGATTCAAACAACGAGTACGACAACATCCTGCACGGTCACCTGTACGAACGGCAGCGGCTCAGGGAATATCAATGTCAATGCGCCCATTAACGCCACTGGTACCTACGGTCTTACGCTTAATGCGTACGGCACAATCTTTTTGAATGCGGATATCACCACCGGCGGTTCCCAGACCTATTTGGGTGCCGTGCGACTGCAGCGTGATACGGTTCTCACTGCAAATAATAATTCGAATATTTCTTTTAATTCCTATGTGGATAGTGCGACGGGCTCGGCTCATTCGCTAACGACGACGAATGGCTCCGGGGCAACCGTGTTCGGAGCAGGCATTGGAACTCGTGACGCATTGAGCAGTTTGAGCGTCGCGGGAACGGGTGATACCACTGTTTATGGAAATGTGATCACGAGCGGCTCGGCCGGACAAAGTTTTGGAGGGAACCTTTACTTTACTAGTGATGCAACCATGAGCACCAGTAATGGTTCGGTTGTAGTCGGCGGGAAGGTAATGCTGCTATCGACGCTGCTTCAATTAACTGGTGATGGAGGCTATACCTTTAGCGCAGGCGGTCTTATTGATTCCGGCGTTCTTAGTGGATCATCGATAACATTACGACATGGCGCTGGGTCGTTACGTTACTCGGGGGGTCAATACTACTGGACGAGTTTTAATGGGTCGAGTTTGAATTTCCTAGCAGTGGGTGGTGGTGGTGCTACCTATTACGGAGGGACAGGCGGCGGTGGTGGCGGTGGTGTGATGGAAGGTGCATTCAGTGCAGTGGCTGGTGCTGAGTACACGATCACCGTTGGAGCGGGTGGGTTTGGTGCGGAGACCCTGTATGCCGGAGCATCGGGCGGCTCTACCTCAATTTCGGGCTCAGGGCTGATCACCGTCGTTGCGGTCGGTGGTATGGGCGGTAGTACTTCGGGTGCCGGCGGTGCGTCTGGGCAGGGTCTCGCAGGTGGTGTCGAGAGCACTACTGGCTACGCAACGGGTGGTGGCGCCGGAGCAGGTACAGCGGGTGCGAATGGTTCGGGTGATCGAGGTGGTGCAGGCGGCGACGGTTATGGATCCTCTATCACTGGAAGCTTGGTGTATTACGGTGCTGGCGGTGGTGGCTTAGGCAGTGGAACAGGCAATTCGTCGGAGGGTGGGCTGGGAGGAGGCGGAAACGGTGCCTGGTTTGCTGGGGTTTGGAACTCTACAAATGCAACGGGCATTGGTGGCGGTGGTGGCGCAAATTACAACACTGGGGTCATAGGTAGCACTGGTGATGGCGGTACTGGCACCGTCATTTTTGCGAAAACCAGTGCCGGAAACTTGACCATTAATTCTGGGACAGGTCAGGTCAGCATCTCTGGTGGCATTAACAGTTCAACATTGAGTCGAAGCGCGTTCTCAGGCGTGTCGATTTCTTCTCAGCACGCTTCCAGTAGCGTGGCTGGAGATGTCAGTGGTGCGACTTCAGTTAGCTACGCTGGCACAGCAATTGGCGCACTCACGTTAAGTGGCAATAACAGCTATACCGCAGGTACGTCGATCACCAGCGGTACGCTTCGCGTAGGTTCGGCAAGTGCACTTGGAAGCTCAAGTGGGGGTGTTGCCGTGGCTGACGGCGCGGTGTTGGATTTGCGCGGTGTATCGATGACTAATACCAATCCGCTCAGTATTAAAGGAACGGGTATCTCAAATAGTGGTGCTCTCATTAACTCTAGCGCGACGGCTGGTGCATATGCGGGTGCAATCACATTAAGTGGTGACACATTTATCGCGGGTGGCTCGGGGAGCATCGAGCTCAATAGCGGGACACCAATATCTGGTACGTACGCTTTAACGCTCGGGGGAGATCAAGGCGGACAAGTATCAAGTGATATTGGCGGTACGGTGACAACATTGACGAAGAGTGGTGTTGGGACTTGGACATTATTTGGAGCGGGTTTATATAGCGGTGCGACAACCATTAGTGCAGGCACACTCAAGCTAGGTGCGATGGGAGCCATTCCAGACAGCTCATCTGTCACAGTTACGGGGACCTTAGATCTCAACGGAAAGTCTGAAACTATCGCAGCGATTTCTGGAGCGGGAAGAATCACAAGCAGTGCGGCTGGTACTCCTGTTCTAACGATTGGCGGAAATAATGCCTCTACCAGCTTCAGTGGACAGATTGAAAATGGAATTGCGACGTCCGTCGGTATAACCAAGAATGGTTCTGGTGTTCTTACTTTATCTGGTACGAACACCTTTACCGGTCCGGTGATCGTAAATGGTGGTGGTTTGACGTTGGCTAATGGCCTGGGGATTCACGATTCGGTAGCCGTTACTTTGAGTGCATCCGGTGTTGCGCTAACTTTGTCTGACTCTGAGACGATCGGTTCATTAAGCGCAGTAGCAGGTACCACCGTAGCGTTGGGATCAAATACCTTAACGTTAGGCAGTTCCGGCTCAACCGCTATTGCCGGCGTGATAAGCGGTTCGGGCGGAAGTATAGATAAGGTTGGGTCCGGTACGCTCACGCTATCTGGTACCAATACGTACTCTGGCGCGACAGTCGTGACTGCGGGTATATTGAAGTTGAGCAATGTGAATGTGCTGTCAACCGACTCAGCGTTAACAATTCATGGCACTTTGGATTTGAATGGTTACAGTCATACGATTGCTTCGATCGCAGGAACCGGTGTTGTCAGCAGTAGTGGGTTGGGTAACTTGACGATAAGCGTAGGCGGGAATAATGCGTCAACAGTGTTTAGCGGCGTTATCCAAAACGGCGTTGCAAGCGGACTTGAAGTCATTAAAGTTGGCTCTGGCGAGTTGACATTGTCTGGCACGAATACGTTCACTGGATCAGTCAATGTCAACGCGGGAAGTCTGAGACTTTCAAACGGGCAGGCACTTGCAAATAGTGTGTCTGTCAGTTTGACTGCAACCGGATCCAATTTGAAACTCACGGACTCGGAAGTCATTGGTTCACTCTCTGCCGTGTCGGGCTCTACGATAACGCTTGGATCTAATAGGTTAACTGTTGGTGATGCCACATCTACTACGGTTGGTGGTGTCATAAGTGGTACGGGCGGTGGCCTAACTAAAGTAGGATCTGGAGTTCTAACGCTATCGGGGAATAATACCTACACAGGTACTACAACAATAAGTGAAGGCACGATAAGGCTTGGTGGTGCAGGCAATGGAGCAGAGACTCCTTTGGGCACAACAGCTTCGGGAACCGTTGTTGCTGCAGGTGCTAGCTTAGATTTGAATGGCTACTCTCTTAGTGCCAGCGAAGCACTTGCCTTGAGTGGTGACGGTGCTAGCGCAAACATTGGCGCGCTGACTAACGGATCAACCACAGCAGCAACTTACAGCGGATTAATTAACTTGACTGGTTCTGCCCGTATTCATGGGGCTGGTGGTGACATCGTATTGAGCAACGTTGGAACCATTACTGGTGAGGGCTATACCTTGACATTAGATGGCAGTGGCTCGGCCAGTAGTCTCGTTAGTCTGATCGGAACCGGCGCGGGTGCGCTTAATAAAACGGGCACTGGAACTTGGACTTTATCCGGTGCGAATACCTACTCCGGCGGCACAACAATTACTGCCGGAACTTTGCAAGTTGGTAATGGAGCAAACAGCGGCGCAGTTGGTTCTGGTGCAGTCGTCAATAATGGGACTTTGAAGTTCAGTCGCAATGACACTTTTGAAGTAAGTAACGTCATCTCTGGAACTGGGAGTGTGATTCAGTCAGGTGCAGGAACTGTCGTTTTTGCATCAAATAACTCGTATGGCAACACGTCTGTTGCGGCGGGGATCTTACAGGTAGGAAATGGTGGCACATTGGGCAGCCTTGGTTCTGGTGCTGTGACCAACAGTGGAATTTTGAGTTTCAAGCGGTCAGATGTCATTACGGTCTCCAATCTAATTTCAGGCACGGGTGACATTCGCCAAATTGGGTCTGGCACATTAACGTTGACAAACTCTAATACCTTCACTGGTGCCACTGAAATTTCTTCAGGGGTACTGGCACTAAATGGTAGTGGTGGTATTCAAAGCTCAAGCGGATTAATCAATAACGCGAGCTTCGACATAACAGGAGTGACCAGCAACGTGTCTGTACGGACGGTTACGGCATCTGCTGGAAGTTCGATTTTATTAGGAGCAAAGAACTTAACGATCACTAACTCCAGTGGGGTGATCGACGGAGTTATTTCTGGGGTAGGCGGATCGCTAACGTTATTGACAGGCACTTTGACGTTGACGGGCACCAATACCTTCACAGGATCGACTACGGTGAGCGGCGGTACGCTCACCGTCTCAGCTGATGCCAACCTCGGTGCGGCTCCTGGTTCAGCAGCCTCTAACCATCTGGTGCTCAATGGTGGCACTTTGCGCAGTGCTGCAAATTTTTCGTTGAGTAGTAACCGAGAAATTGGCTTAGGAGCGTCGGGCGGAATAATTAGTGTTGACGCTGGTTTGGAGTTGGTGGTTGGTGGGGTTGTGCGTGGTGCAACGCTCACTAAAGCGGGATCCGGTCAGCTAACTTTAGGTGGTGAAAATACATTTGGCGGAGGGTCGACCTTAAGTGCAGGTGTTCTTGCAGTATCGAGCCCAACTAATTTGGGTGCGAATGGCATCACATTTAACGGCGGTACCCTGAGTATTCTTAACGGTTCATCTTTCGTATTCGCCTACGATATCGCGCTAAGCGCCAGCGGCACGGTTAGCAACGCGAACACAACGGGTGTCACGTTTAGTGGAAATGTCAATGCGGCGTCGACTGGAAGTAAGTCTTTAACAATCACCGGCGCGGGCAACACCCAGTTTCAGAGCGGTTCGATTTCTGATGGATCTGGAACCCTGTCTCTTTTGAAATCTGGAGCTGGGACGCTGACGCTTTCTGGTACGAACACTTTTTCCGGTGGCACAACACTCAGCGCTGGAATATTAACGTTGGATTCGGGAGCCACGCTGCCGAGTGGAGGTGACGTCAGCATCTCCAATGGAACTTTGAATCTGGGCGCGAGCAATTCAACTGTAGGCTACTTCAGCGTGAGTAATGGAACGGTTACTGGAACCGGCATACTTGCTGGTGATGCGTTTGCTGATGTTTCTACGGGTACCAGCGTCATCAGCGTGAACGTTGGTGCATTTAATCGGTTTTCAAAGCTGGGGAGTGGGACGCTGACATTGTCCGGTAACAATAGTTACGCTAATTATTACTATATTGGTAGTGGTACGTTGGCATTAGGATCTGCGTATGCGCTTGGCAAGCAGTGGCAAGCTGGAGTGGCATACACAACAGCGGATACGCAAGTGTTCTACGGCGGAAAAATCTACGCTGTAACGGCTGACGGTTTGAGTACGAACGCGCCAACAAACACTAGCGGTAGCTCCTCGGCAGCAGATACCGGCGCCGTCTTTACTTGGTTGAGTTCTGGTGCAACGATCTCGCTTTCAGGAAGTACCTTAAAAGCATACGATGCGACCGATTATTCAAATCGATTCACAAGTAATACATGTACTTGCACGATCGATACAAATGGCCAGGATATCACTTGGGCCTCATCCTTTAACTCGTTTGGACTTGTTAAGGTTGGCCTCGGAACACTAACGCTTGCGGGCGCGAATAATGTCACGAGTTTTGGTTCACCTAGCTTGCAACTCAACGGTGGAACTCTCTCCCTAGGATCCGCTGGTGCATTAGGAAGCAGTCCGTCAATTCGTTTTGGTGGCGGAACTCTCCGGTACTCGGTGGTAAACACTACCGACTATTCTGCATTCTTCACTCAGTCGGCGAACCAGTCATTCAAAATTGACACGAATGGTCAGGATGTGTCTTTTGCGACTGGACTGGTTAGCGATGGCGGATCATTAAGCAAACTTGGTGCGGGCCGTTTGACGCTTAGCGCCGCGAATGCATATACCGGCGTGACCAATATTTCTGGTGGCACATTGGCTTTAGATGGATCCGGAGCTGTTGCAACATCGAGTTATGTCGTTGCAGATGGAATATTGGATGTCAGTGGCACAACTGGCTCATCGGTCGTTAGCTTGTCCAGCACTGGTGCTGGAGTTGGTGCAGTCAATTTGGGTAGTCAGACACTTACGATTACCAATGGTGCACACACGTTCTATGGAGTCATCGCGGATGGCGGTATAAGTGGTGGTGCCTCAGGGAGTGTTGTGCTCGGCGGCGGACGACAAGAGTTTGCGGGCGTCAATACATATTCTGGGAGTACGCAGATTAACGGTGGCACGCTCGTGATCACATCTGAAAATAATTTGGGGGTAGTGCCGAGTACGGTAACAAATAATGCCTTGACGTTGAATGGCGGCACCTTGTTGCTCGAAGGGTCAAGCAATACGGTGTCTCTCAACGTTAACCGAGGCATTGTCGTGGGAGCCTCTGGAGGCGGAGTTGCGGCAACTAGTGGCAACACATTAACCATCGCTGGGGTTGTCTCAGGTGCTTCAAGTCCGCTGTTTGCGGTAAACAACGAAGGGCAATCGGGTGTTGTGAAATTGTCTGGACTCAATACGTACGCGGGACCAACTACCGTTTCGGGGGGGACATTGACGGTGGTTGGTGTTGGTACGCTGGGCAATTCAAATTCGCTGTTAACGCTCTCAAACTCAACGTTAGCGTTAGAGAATACCGATGCGTATGTTGGCAGTCTGTTGATGAGTGGTGCCGCCTCTCGGATTACTAGTGCGGGTAGTACAAGCTTGACGGTCTCTGGCGCAAGTACTGTTGCAAATAGTTTGGTGACAACGGGTATCCAGAGCTTTGGTGGTGCAGTGACGCTTGGCGCTAACGTAAGTTTGACATCCGGCAGTGACGTGACATTTTTTGGGACAATTAATGGCGGATTTGAACTCAGCGTGAATGCTGGGGGGGTAACGAGTTTTACGAATGCAGTCGGTTCAACGACTGAGTTAAGTAGTGTGTCTTTGGTTGGTGCGGCGGCTATCACTGCACCCTCGGTCAAGACAGTCGGAGCGCAAACCTATTCAAGCGCATTGACTTTAGGTGCGGACACCACATTAACAAGTACGTCTAGCGGTGCAATCTCATTTGGTTCGACTGTCGATGGGGCTTTTAGCTTAGCGACAAGCTCGGGTGGATCGACGACGTTTGGTGGCGTGGTTGGAATGACCACAGCCCTTACTAGTCTATCGATTGGTGGTGTAAACGTGATCAATGCTGCTTCCATCCGAAGTACGGGAGACCAAACTTACACCGGAGCGGTAACCCTAGGAGCGAATACAACATTAACAAGTACCTCAAGCGGCAATCTACTGTTTAGCTCAACAGTCTCAGGTGCGTATAGCCTGACCACGAGTACCGGTGGCA